>ERZ1023666.155-NODE-155-length-31905-cov-34.991020_pt1 | contig 31905 bp, 31 predicted proteins | sample MGYA00380341_ERZ1023666 | MGnify/ENA primary metagenome ERZ1023666 (study PRJEB33179, sample SAMN07448983) | human gut metagenome | biome: Human-gut; feature: Human associated habitat; material: Faeces | host: Homo sapiens | place: India: Bhopal | collected...
TGAAGGAGATAGAGCGCGAGCTTTCTACCACCACGCATACGGTGCAGGAGATAGCTAACACCTTTGGCTTCTCCTCGCAGGCTCATCTCACCAAGTTCTTCAAGAAGATGAGAGGGGTCACTCCTTCTGCTTTCAGGCAACCAAAGCCTGTTGATTAAAATGAGTCCAGCCAACTGAGGAAATTCAAAAACACTCTTCACCTCTCGCAACCCCAGTGTTTATCGGGGTTTCCGGCGAAAAGGTGAAGGGTGAAGGGTAAAATTGAGAGTAAGGTTTTTCACGAGCAAAACCACGCTTCCTGCAACCGGAAAGCATATTCCGAATGGCGATGGTAGGTCTCCCGAAATTTTTCTCCCGATGCATCACTTTGTGCCCGGCAATGGCAAAAAGTTGCCCAGTATGGGGCAATATTGTGCCATAGTCAGGCAAAAAGTGGAATGAGCCTCTTTCCAACTCGTCAAGACTATCATCCTTTGCATTATGTTCATTTCTGGCTGTAAAATTAATACATTTTGTCAGTATTCTAAAACAATCGAAAGCATTTTGATTCTGTTTTTCCATGGTTATTTTAAATATATCCAGTCACATCGTTTTCTCCTAGCAATTTGCAAGCAATCAAGCTTTTCTTCATCACAAATTGAAATAAAAACTATTTTTTTTGTTATTTCCTGCATATTTTTTTCGTCTATTCCAATAAAAAGCCTTACCTTTGCAGCACAAAGTGTGTCCTGAGACAGAATGAAGTCTGATGTTGACTATATTTGATAGATTTCTGTCTGCGCTCCAAAGCACTACCCGAAGATAATTCAGGACGTTTACAATGAATTCAAGTGGGTTGCGGCATAGCGCTGCTACCACATAACAATAAACTTACCAAAGTATTGAATAAATTCGTATGATGTTAAAAATGCTCAAACCCCGGGTCGCCTCGATGACCCTGCTCTGCACCATGATGTTCGGCGGACTGCCTTCAGCCGCACAGAACACAGCCGCGCAAGGCAACAACATCACCGTGAGGTATGACAAGAAAAGTCTGCAAACACTGCTCGACGAGGTTGAACGGCAGTCGGGCTACTACCGCGTGCAGTATGTCGTTGACGACGTAGCACCTTACACCATCAGCGGCAACATTGACGGCCTGTCTGCAGCCGATGCCGTGCGCCGCCTGCTGTCAGGAACACCCCTGAAGATGGAGGTCAACGACCACTTCATTCACGTGTTCAACCCGCAGAAAACTTACACACAGCAGGGCGCGTCAGGTCGCACAGTCAAGGGCCGCGTCTTCGACAAGAACGGCGAGACTCTAATCGGCGTCACCGTCCGCGACAGGCAGACCGGTGCAGCTACCGTCACCAACCTCGACGGTGAGTTCACACTGCCCGTAGCAGCCAAGGGCGATTACAGCACGCTCACGCTCAGCTACATAGGCAAGAAGGATACCGAGGTGCGTGCCTCACACCGCAAGCCTGCCAACATCGTAATGGACGATGACGACAAGATGCTCGCCGATGTGGTCGTTACAGGCTACCAGACGTTGTCCAAGGAGCGCGTCACAGGTTCGTTCGACAAGGTCGGACAAGAAGTGCTGGCCAACCGCCCCACCTCCGACCTCTCCTCAGCCCTGCAGGGCCTCGTGGCAGGTATGCAGGCCACCGAGAATCAGGACGGTTCCGTTGACTTCCTCATCCGAGGCACCAGCTCGCTCTATGCCAACACCCAGCCCCTCATCGTGGTTGACGGTTTCCCCATTGAGGGCACCTTCAGCAGCATCAACCCCAACGACGTTGAGAGCGTGACGGTGCTCAAGGACGCTGCTGCCGCCTCCATTTGGGGAGCACGCTCGGCCAACGGTGTCATCGTTGTGACAACCAAGAAAGGACAGAAAGGCAAGCTGCGCGTTGACGCACAGGCCTTCTACCGCATCAACACCTCGCCCGACCTCGACTACATGCTCGCGCAGGCTGACAGCCGCACCACCGTCGATTACGAGCTGCTGGCACTCAAGAACGAGTGGTCGCTGTCGCCATTCTCCAACTCAATATGGAACATCACCTCGCCGCTCTCCATGGTGCAGGAGTACTACTATGCCAACAAGTACTTCGGCATGAGCGACGGCGAGATGAACCAGAACCTCGACCGCCTGCGTGCCACCAACAACCGCGACCAGATAAAAAAGTACCTCCTGCAGACACAAGCCCTGCAGCAGTACAACATCAGCCTCTCCGCCGGGTCTAACAAGCACAGCACCTACGCATCCGTGCTCTATGAGAAGAACGACGAGGCCACCGTCAAGAACGGCTACGAGCGTTTCATCCTCAACTTCAACAACAGCTATAAGTTCAACTCTTGGCTCACAGGAACCCTCTCGGGAAACTTCCAGCGCAAGCAGCAGCAGAGCGGTGGACCGACATACAGCGAAATCGCCTCGCTCTCGCCATACGAGATGCTCGTCAATGCCGACGGCTCATACGCCAAGAACATCGGCTCATGGAACACCCTCATAGCCGAGAATTACCCGCTGCAGAACCTGCCCTACAAGGATACGTCCTACAACCTGCTGCGCGAGGTGCGCGGACGCAACAAGAAGACCGAAACCACAAGTTACCGCGTCAACATCGGTCTCAACGCAAAGGTTTGGCGCAACCTCGTCTTTGACACCAAGTTGCAGTACGAGCGCAATCAGTCTGACGTGAGGGAGTATTACAGCGACGACACCGAATACGTGCGCTACATGGTGAATTATTACACCGAGTATGACCTCAACAACGACAAGCTCCTCACCCAGTACATTCCCAAGGGCGGCATCATCAAGCCCGCCAAGAGCAGCAACGAGAACTACGTCTGGCGCAATCAGCTCAGCTACAACGAGACCTTCGGCAAGCATGACGTCTCCGCACTAGCCGGCATGGAGATAAGCCAATACAAGACTTCCTCCACCACCTATCCCTACGTCTTGGGCTATGACCCCGACAAGAACACCTCGCAGCCCGCCTACTACGGCAGCCAAACTTTGGGCAACACTCTGATCGGCTATCCCGACTACTACGGCACGCTGTCCTCCATGGTGAAAAACGTCTTCTCTGACCGCAAGGACAAGTATGCCTCCTTCTTCGGAAACTTCGGCTACATCTACGATTCGCGCTACGGTGTGTCGTTCAGTGTGCGTTCCGACGGCTCCAACTTCGTCACCCAGGACAAGTCACTGCGCTGGTCGCCAATGTGGTCGCTCGGCGGCAGGTGGAACGCCTCCAACGAGAGTTTCATGAAGGGCACCCGTTCATGGCTCGACCGCCTCACGCTCAGGCTGACCTACGGAATTAACGGTAACGCCGAGAAGAGCACCTCGCCACAGACGCTGATAAGCACCTCGGTCAGCTCAATTACCGGCACCAACGTGTCAAACATATCCAGCTACGGCAACCCACTGCTGCGATGGGAGGAAACCTACACCACCAACCTCGGTGTTGACTTCTCGCTCTTCGGCGGCACGCTTTCAGGAAAAATCGACTACTATGACCGCCTCGGCAAGTACATCGTCGGCACGGTCACCGTGCCGTCAGTTTACGGCAGCACCACGCAGAGGTACAACAACGCCGAAATACAGAACCGAGGCATCGAGACCGAGCTGACAGGGCACTTCCGCATCCGTCCTGCCGACATCGACATAAGCTCGACGGTCACCTTCTCTTACAATGACAACAAGGTAAAGAAACTCTTCTACCCCGACCTCTACTGCAACGTCCTTGCTGCGGGCACCTTTGTTGAGGGCAAGCCTGTGGGCGCCATCTACTCCTATGAGTACGCCGGAATGCAGGACGGCGTGCCCCGCATCAAGACAAAGGACGGCACCGTCTGGCGCTTTGACGACCTCATGCTGCACAACCGCACCCTCGGTCTCGACAAGATGACCTACAGCGGCACCACCGTGTCGCCCTGCACCTTCGGCTGGGCCAACCGCTTTGAGTGGAAAGGCATTGCGCTCTACGTCTTCCTTACTGGCAAGTTCGGCGGAGTGTTCCGCCGCCCTGGAGTTGACAATGTGCCGCTGACCGACTCCAAGGCCTTCATCTCAAAGTACATAACCGAACTTATGCAGAGCGACGGCACCACCTCGCCCGCCCTGCCTCAGGTCGGCGACTTCATGTGCTACCGCTGGGGCCGCTACCTGCCCAACCTGCAGAGCAACATCGAGAATGCGTCGTTCATCAGGCTCAAGGAGGTCAACCTCTCTTACACCGTGCCGGCATATTTGCTGCGCCGCTTCCACTTGCAGGGGCTGAAAGTCTTTGCCCAGGCCCGCGACCTCGGACTGCTCTACACCGCCAACTCCAAGGGCTACGACCCTGAGTGGCTGCCCGGCAGCCTGTACAAGCCGTCCGCAAGCGTAATGTTCGGACTTAGCATCAGTTTCTGACAACCCAACTTAACACATTGAAAGTTATGAAAATTAATATATTGAAGACTTCATTGCTGCTTGCCGCCGCCCTCTCCGTGACGGCCTGCGACTCCTTTCTTGACGAGCAGCCCTCGGCTTCGAGCAACGCACCCATAACGTCGGTATCGCAGCTGCTCTCGCTCTACGACTACGCCTCGGAGTTCAACTCGCACGTGCAGGAGGATGACTATGTGGGAGCCAACCTCACCGACGACACCGGCATTCCCACCGACTTGTACAAGGCCGCGCCCAGCCAGTTCCAGGCAGGGTCCATGTGCTTCTATGCCGTCGAGAGCAGCGTCATGGCTACAACAATCATGAACAACACCTGGAGCAGAGAGTACTCCAAGATGTTCGTTGCAAACACCATAATAACAAACATGCCCTCAGTCAGCGGCACCGAGACCGAGAAGAACGAGGCTCTCTGCAACGCCTATTTCATGAGGGCGTGGTCACTCTTCAAGCTGGCCACCATTTACTGTCTGCCTTACTCTGAGGCCAACCGCAGCAAGCTCGGACTGTCCCTGCGCCTCGGAACACTCTTCACCGAGGACGTGTCACGCTGCACCTTGGGTGAGACCTTCGACCAGATCCTCTCCGACCTCGCCAAGGCCGACGAACTCTGCGCTGAGCAGAACGTGCCTTCGGGCAAGGCATGGCGTGTGTCAAAATGTGCCGTCTATGCCTTCTATGCACGCCTCTACATGTACATGAACGACTACGACAAGGCCCTCGGCTATGCCGACAAGGCTCTTGCGCTGGCTCCGGCACTCTTCGACTACAACACCCTCAAGTGGGGCACGTCGCAGATGTACCCCGCCGCTGACGGAATGCCCGAGCAGGAAATACGCTACTGCGAGACCAACAGCTGGAACATGCAGAAAATTTACCAGTGGAAGGAGTGGGTCTTCATCCGCTTGCAGTACAGCGGCTTGCAGTGGTTCATTCCGTCGCAGCAGCTGGTTGACAGCTATGACCACGACCACGACATGCGCTTTGTCTACTTCTACAATGAGCACGGCAACCGACGCTTCTTCGTGCCTTACGATGCTTACCGCTACAACCCCTTCTCCGACGGATGCTACACCATCTCCGGACTGACCACCTCGTCCATAATGCTCGACAAGGCCGAGTGCATGGCACGCAAGGGCGAATGGCAGGCTGCACTGCAGGTGCTCACACCGCTGCGCCAGGCACGCTATGCCACCGGCACGGCCACCCCGCTCACCGCCACCACACAGCAGGAGGCTCTCAAGCAGATTCTGGCTGAACGCCGTCGCGAGTTTCCTTTCGCGCTGAGGCTTATGGACATAAAGCGCTTTGCCGTCAGTGAAACCACCGATGACGACGTGACCATTGACCGCGACTTCTTCAAGGTGACCGAAACCGGCATTGACGACGGCACGCCGGTGCACATCACCGTCAAGGGTGACAGCCCCAAGCTGGCTATTCCTGTTCCTGTGCTCGACATTCAGAACTCGAAGGGCGTAATCGAGCAGAACCCTTTTGAATGATAACCGTAAAAATAGCCGCGAGCTGGTGGCCCGTCACGGGCACAACCAAGGGCAAGGCAACGTTTGAGGTTACATACCAGTGCTGCGACGACCAAATCTGCTTCCCGCCGACAACGAAGACCGTGGAGGTCAGGTGAAATATTAAAAACTAAAAATTAAAAAATAAAGATTATATGCAAAAGACATTTTTCACAGCCGTGCTGACAGCGGTCATGGCTGCTATGAGTTGCACAGAGACAAGTGCACAGACGCTGAAGGCATCATTCACTGATGTTGGAAATGACACAATTCTTGTTAGCGTAATGGGTGCCGACCCCAAGACTGGCAGCCGGCGCGACACCCTGCTGGCCAAGGACGGCAAGTTTGAGTACACCCTTAAGGACAACAAGCCCGCCCGCGCACAGTTCTACGCCATACAGCACCTCACGCCCAACAAGCCTGAATACAAGCCGTTCGGCATGGTGCTCGTGCCCGGCGAGCATGCCGTGGTGAGCGGTACAACCGATAATTTCACCATAACCGGCTCTGCCTTCTACACTGAGTATGGCAAGGCCGTGGCACCGCTCGGCGCCTTCGACAGGGAGCGTGCCGCCGTGATTGCCAAGTACCGTCCGCAGCTCAGCGACGAGAAAGCTGACCCTGCTATCGTCGAGAAGTTGCGTGCGGAGTGCGCGCAGCTGGTGTCTGCCATCAGCGAAAAGCGCAAGGCGGCCATGATCGACTACATCAAGGCGCACCCCAGCAGCGATGTGTCGGTGGCTCTGGTGACCGATATGGGCTTGAACAGCATTGAGGAAGGCGTGAAACTGCTCACCGACGCGGCGCGTCAGAGCAGCATTGCTCCTCTCTACAAGAACGTGCTCGAAGAAATTAAGGCATATAGGGAGAAAAAAGCCAAGGGAATGGCTATGGAGGGCAAGCCGGCACCGTCGTTCACTCTGAACGACATTAACGGCAAACCGCTCAAACTGGAGAGCCTGCGCGGCAAGTATGTGGTGCTCGACTTCTGGGGCTCATGGTGCGGATGGTGCATAAAGGGCATCCCCGAGATGAAGAAGTACTACGACAAATATAAGGACAAGATGGAAATTCTCGGCATTGACTGCAACGACACCGAGGCTAAATGGAAGGCTGCCGTGGCAAAGCACGAACTGGCTTGGAAGCACGTGAGAAACGCCGGACAGACCGATGTAACCAAGCTTTACTACATCCAGGGTTATCCTACTAAAATCATCGTCGCCCCTGATGGTGTGGTCAAGAAGGTTGCTGTCGGCGAAGACCCCGAGTTTTACAAGTATCTTGACAGCTTGTTCAAGTAAAGGTGAAATATGACCAATAGGTCTGATAGGACAAATCAGTTTTTACAAAAAAACTGATTTGTCCTATGAAGAGCTGTCAGTCTTACGGACGTACCAGTTTCGCTTATGAATTATGCCAGTGCAAAGGTAAGTTTAACCAGTGCAGCGGTGATCAATACACGAAGGATTATTGTTCCTACGTTCCCATTCGTGTAAAGGTTCAGAGCCTATCACATACAACGACTTGTTCATTTGTTCTTGTTTTAACCCAAGTTTGACACTTTAGGGAAATTTTCATAATTTTCCGGCTATGTTAAACTTGGGTTAATGTCTATATTCTTTCATTTTTAGTAATGGCACATATAAAGATAGAACATCAGCATGACAGCATGCAATGCGGTATCACCTGCTTGCAGATGATATGTAGATATTTCGGCAGGGAGTACTCTTTGGACGATAGATTTTGTTAATATGGAGATAGCATTATGCGTAAAAATCCCTCAATGAGGGGTGAAAATGATTAAATTTATCCCTCATTGAGGGAAGTTTTTAAAAGAATTCATCCCTCATTGAGGGATTATTTGTATCTTTGCTGTAGTTTTAGCAGCAGTTCTGAAAACCTGATGGTTGGTGGAAAGGTGAGTAAGGGATTGGGATTCATGCATGGCCTCGTTAGCGTAGGGCTTGATTATCTGAGGTTTGATGGCTTCCTGCGTCAGAACGATTCTCCTTCAGCCTATTCATCTGATAACTATATGTTGTCGGCAAAGTGGAGTGGTCGTCCTGTGGATTGGTTCAATTTCACCTATGAGCTGAACTGGGATAAGGATAAGATGGTATTGAAGAATTTGGGTTTCGATTCTTCCTCTACCAATCTTGCCCATCATCTCACTTTCAACTTCCAGCCATTGAAGTCATGGTTCATCAAGTTGCATGGAGAGCATTATCGCAATCAGATAGCAGATCATCAGTACAAGAATCTTATTCTTGCCGATGCATCCACCAGTTATGGCTTTAAAAATGGTATGGAGTTGAGCCTGACAGCGCTTAATCTTTTCAATCAGCGCACCTACGGTTATACTGTTTATTCTGGGTTGACACGTACGAGCAAGGAGTATCAGTTGCGAGGTAGAACAATATTAATGTCTATATTCTTTCATTTTTAGTAATTTTGCACTTGCTTGTTGAATTCGCGTTATCCTATCAGAAAAGCCATTATCATAATATACTTGAATAATAATCTGTGTAGAGCTTTGTATATTTCGGAATAAGGCTTATACTTTTGCGAATCATCCTTTATACAAAATGACTCAATGTTTGTAGAATTTGGAACATTTTTCTGCTGTTTCGTTGAAAAGTGTTTCCTTTGCACCCATAAATAGATAAAATTAAAAGAATTATGGCAGAAAATAGACAAGAATTGAACCGCAACTTGGCTCAGATGCTCAAGGGTGGTGTGATTATGGACGTAACAACTCCAGAACAGGCAAAAATCGCAGAGGCAGCAGGTGCATGCGCAGTAATGGCTTTGGAACGTATTCCAGCTGATATCCGTGCAGCAGGTGGTGTTTCTCGTATGAGCGACCCTAAGATGATCAAGGGTATTCAGGAGGCTGTTTCTATCCCTGTAATGGCTAAGTGCCGTATCGGTCACTTCGCTGAGGCTCAGATTCTTCAGGCTATCGAAATCGACTATATCGACGAGAGCGAGGTGCTCTCTCCAGCTGATAATGTTTATCACATCGACAAGACCAAGTTTGATGTACCTTTCGTTTGTGGTGCCAAGAACTTGGGCGAGGCGCTTCGCCGTATCGCCGAGGGCGCAACTATGATTCGTACCAAGGGTGAGCCTGGTACAGGTGATGTCGTTCAGGCTGTTACCCACATGCGTATGATGCAGAGTGAGATCAAGCGTCTCACCTCTATGAGCGAGGATGAACTTTACGAGGCAGCCAAGCAGTTGCAGGCTCCATACGACTTGGTGAAGTATGTACATGAGAATGGTAAGTTGCCAGTAGTCAACTTCGCCGCAGGTGGTGTGGCTACTCCAGCCGATGCAGCCTTGATGATGCAGCTCGGTGCAGAGGGTGTATTCGTAGGCTCAGGTATCTTCAAGAGTGGTAACCCTGCTAAGCGTGCCCAGGCTATCGTAAAGGCTGTGACCAACTATAACGACCCTAAGATGTTGGCAGAGTTGAGCGAGGACCTCGGTGAGGCAATGGTTGGTATCAACGAACAGGAGATTGCCCTGTTGATGGCAGAGCGTGGTAAGTAATTATGAAGATAGCAGTTTTAGCATTGCAAGGTGCCTTCGCTGAACATCGCCAGAAATTGGCGCAGTTGGGTGTGGATAGTTTCGAGATTCGCCAGTTGAAGGATTGGGACCAGGAGAAAGATGGCTTGATTATTCCTGGTGGCGAGAGTACCACCCAGGCGAAACTCTTGAACGAACTCGGATTGATGGAGCCAGTGAAGAAGGCGATAGCGGAAGGTTTGCCAGTATATGGCACTTGTGCCGGTTTGATTCTTCTTGCCAAGAAGATAGAGGGGGAGCCTAGCCATCGCATTGCCTCCATGGACATCACGGCATTGCGCAATGCCTATGGTCGCCAGCTCGGCAGTTTCTATGTCGAGGCTCCGATGAAGGGCATCGAGGGCAATATCCCCATGACTTTCATCCGTGCTCCTTACATCAAGGAGGTATGGGGAGATGCCGAGGTGCTAGCTGAGGTTGATGGCAAGATAGTGGCTGCTCGCCAGGGCAACCAACTCGTCACAGCCTTCCATCCAGAGTTGAATGATAGCTTGGAGATCCACAAGTATTTCTTGGGGATGTGCAAGAAGTAATATCATCCTTAAATGCACGAAAACGATTCCTCTTGGAATAGGCATAAGTCTCCTAGACTACAACTATATGCCTCCCTAGGCATTCATAAAAACCTCCCGATGTTTTTGGAAAAACCTCCCGAGGAAATTATAAAAACGTCCCGATGTTTTTTAGAAAGCATCGGGACGTTGTATTCTAATGATTATAATGCAGCGATTCTTCTGACATTAGCCAGGCGCTTCATAAATGATGAGTCTTCTTTTGTTGTTTGTATGTTGTATTTCATTTGTAGTTTCAGTAAAGGTTCTGCATTAACGCCAAGCGCAGCTTCGAAAAGCAACGCAGTCTTTTCTGTCACAGGGCGTTTGGCATTGAGAATTTCGTTAAGCGCAGAATAAGCGATACCCATTTTCTCCGCCAAGTCTCGTTGAGAAATACCACGATACTCAATTTCGTCTTTAAGTATTTCTCCTGGATGTGTAGGAAAGGCTGGAGTCAAGTTCTCCTTTTTTTATTGATTTCCATATTTATGAATTTTGAGTGCAAAGTTAGTACTTTGTCTTCCGGAATGTCTGTAATGAATGACCAACGCACGCCTCCTTGCTTGCCACAAATATAGTCGCATGGTGTCATACCCTTGCGGATGAGATGCGTCATGATAAGTGGCTCGCATTCTGCATATTCTTGCCTGCAACTTTCTCTACATAATTGAGGAGTCGTTTGATGTCTTCTTGCTTTTGTTCCATGTGATATCTTATAGAAGTTCTGGGAGTTGGAAGAGCTTGACGCTGTTGCTTCCTTTGATAAGGATGTAGTGGTTGTGAGGCTGGTTTGCCTGGATGGCTTCCTTTACCTCTTCGACATTCTTGAACTTGCGGTAATCGCAGTCGATGCTCTCAAACTCATCGCCTACGAGCCATACGTTCTCCAAACCGGCAGCACGGAGTTGATCCACCACCTTCTGGTGCTCCTCATGGCTTACCTCGCCTAATTCACCCATCTGTCCGAGAATCGCCATCTTATTAGGTACGTCCATCAAGCGGAAGTTCTCGATGGCAGCAGCCATGCTGGATGGATTGGCATTGTAGGCATCCACTACCAACTTGTTGTGTGCGGTCTCTTCAAGCTGTGAACGGTTGTTGCTAGGGATATAGCTTTCCAAGGCATGGTCTATCTGCTGCGGCTTTACATCGAAGTGCAAGCCGATGGTGATGGCTGCGAGCATATTGTCGATATTGTAAGAGCCGATGAGATGGGTCTGAACCTCATGCCAGTCGAAACTCTCGGTGCGCCAGCGGAACTTGAGAAATGGTGCGCAAGAGATGACCTCGCCCCACACATCGCATTCGCCATCCTTGCCGTAGGTGATGAGACGATTGATGTTGCGCTCCTCTGCCATCTGCATCAAGTGTTCGTTGTCGGCATTGATGAAGACGAGAGCATCGTGGGCTGCAAGGAAGTCGTAAAGCTCGCCCTTGGTCTTCTTCACTCCCTCGAAACTGCCGAAGCCCTGCAAGTGAGCACGACCTACGTTGGTAATCATACCACAAGTTGGCTCCACGTACTTCACGAGTTTCTCTATGTCGCCAGGATGGGAGGCTCCCATTTCCACGACGGCAATCTCATGCTCGGCGTTCAGACGGAAGAGGGTCTTTGGCACACCCACATCATTATTGAAGTTGCCCTGGGTGAACATCACGTTGTATTTCTCGCTTAATACGGCAGAGACCAATTCCTTGGTTGTCGTCTTGCCGTTGGTGCCAGTGATGCCCACCACAGGTATGTTGAAGTGGCGGCGATGCTCACGAGCCAGTTCCTTGAAGGTGGTGAGGCAATCTTCCACGAGGATATATCGCTCGTCGCCTTCCTTGGCATATTCCTTTTCGTCGATGATGACATAGGCACAACCTTTCTCCAGTGCCATGTCGGCAAACTTGTTGCCATCAAATGAGGCACCTTTCAAAGCCAGGAAGATGCTGCCCTCAGGACAGTCTCGGCTATCAGTGGTAATCACTGGGTGCTCTTGGTAAATCTGATAGAGTTCTGAAATTTCCATAGTCTATTACTATTATTTGTGTGCAAAAGTAAGCTAAATCGGGGAAATATCAAACTATTTTCTCAAAAAAAAGATGTTTTCTCGAATATTCTTTCTATTTTTGCAGAAATATTCAACGAATCTTTTGGAAAGTGAGGCTTGAATGGGCATCAGAGATGAAAAAGAAAAAGTAAAAACGAGGAAAGAAAAGCTGGCAGGCTATTTCTTTGATATCTCCAAACTTTGTTTTGGAGCAATGGCATTAGGTGGCCTAACGTCAATTATTACAGGTGAGACAAATTTCAAGAATGTTTTGTTTCTCTTGTTAGGGATAGTTATGACTTTTGCATTTGCGATGGTTGGTAATCGAATTTTAAAATATTGATATATGGATACAATGATATTATTATTTGGGCTAGGCTCTTTGATAGGTGGAGGTCTTTTGATTTGGACTTATACTGAATCAGGGAAAAAATGGCTAAAAAGTTTATAATATGAGTTATTTGGCATTATTTTTTATGACTGGAAGTATTATAATCGGTGCTTTTATAGCTTGGACTTACACGAAACCAGGTGAAAAGTGGCTGAAGGAGTTGTAAAAGAATGGAATATACAATCAATATCAAGGGGCACTTGATGGATTTGAGTACCCCTCAGGTAATGGGCATCCTGAACGTAACGCCCGATAGCTTCTACTCTGGCAGTAGGAAACAGACTGAAAAAGAGATTGCCGATAGGGCTAACCAAATCATAGAGGAAGGTGGAAGTATCATTGATGTGGGTGCATTCTCCACTCGTCCGGGTGCTGATGAGGTTTCTGAGGAAGAGGAGGGCAGACGATTGAAGTTCGCTCTCGACATCGTGCGTCGAGAGCAATCGAATGTTGCTATATCCGTAGATACTTATCGTCCTACATTGGCACGGAAGTGCATCGAGGAATGGGGAGCCGACATCATCAATGATGTATCGGAAGGCGGCATCACGGGTATTGCCAATGTACCTTTGGAACAGCGAGAGGAGGAATATCCAGAGATGTTCAGATTGGTAGGCGAACTGAAAGTACCTTATATATTAATGTCGGTGCAACCTACACTCGCCACAATGATGAAGGGCTTTGCCAAGGAGGTACAGCAGTTGCGTGACCTTGGTGCCAAGGACATCATCATCGACCCTGGCTTTGGCTTCGGCAAGAATCTCATCCAAAACTATGAGATTTACAATGAGATGGAGAAACTCAATGTCATGGAACTGCCCGTGTTGGTGGGCATCTCTCGCAAGAGTATGATATATAAGTTGCTCGGTGGAGACGCCACCACATCGCTCAATGGTACGACTGTGCTTGACACCATCGCCTTGATGAAGGGTGCCAGCATCCTCAGAGTACATGACGTGAAGGAAGCTGCTGAGGCAGTAAAAATTGTAGAAACAATGACAAAATGATTGAATTTGGAATCAAAGACATCATCGACATCTTCTTGGTCGCTTCGATGCTCTTCTATATCTACCGACTGATGAAGGAGTCACGCTCCCTCAACATCTTCGTTGGTATCATGGTCTTCGTGTTGATCTGGCTCTTTGTGAGTCAGGTGTTGGAGATGCGCTTGTTGGGTTCGATACTCGACAAGTTGGTGAGCGTGGGTGTCATAGCCCTCATCGTCATCTTTCAGGAAGACATCCGCCGTTTCCTTTACGAGATAGGTTCGCAGAAGGGAATGAGAAGGCTCGTGAGGTTCTTCCACTCCAACAAGGAGAGCCAACGGGAGGCAGACAAGGAGACGATTATGCCTATCGTGATGGCATGTATGAGCATGGCGAAGAAGTATGTTGGTGCGCTGATTGTCATCGAACGAGGAGTGCCCTTGAAAGACATTATGGACACGGGTGAGGAGATAGATGCCAAGATCAACCAACGATTGATAGAGAACATCTTCTTCAAGAACTCGCCTTTGCATGATGGAGCGATGGTGGTCTCCAACAAGCGCATCATGGCGGCAGGATGTATCCTTCCCGTGAGCCATAATTTGGATATTCCGAAGGAACTCGGTCTTCGACATCGTGCCGCTCTAGGTATCTCGCAGAGCAGTGATGCCATTGCGGTCATCGTTTCGGAGGAGACCGGACGAATCAGTGTCGCCATCAAGGGAGAGTTCCGCTTGAGATTGTCGGCAGAGGAACTAGAGAGTATCTTGACACAGGAAATGATATAAGTGAAGAGTGAAGAACGAAGAATCTTCTTTGAAGAATTCAAATGCTTTCGTTCTTTGCTCTTTTTTCGTTTTGCAAAGGTAGATGCAGCTTACGTAAACCTTTACAAAATGGAAGTATGAGGTAATCTTATCTGTTTTAGCTTTTTTTACACAATGAAGTAGGGCGTATTTGAAACTTTTTGCGTACTTTTGCAAAGTCGATATTGCAAATGATGAGGCTTTCTGTACGACACGGTAGCCTCGGGATAGACAAATCTACTTATAACAACAATAAGAATTATTATAAAATATAAAAGTAACAATGGATTTATTACAGCAAATCGTAGCTCGCGCTAAAGCTGACAAGCAGCGCATCGTGCTCCCTGAAGCAGAAGAGGAGCGTACATTGAAAGCAGCCGATAAAGTTTTGGCTGATGATCTCGCAGACATCATCCTCATCGGTAACCCTGCCAACATTAAGAATCTCGCTGCTCAGTGGGGTCTTAACAACATCGACAAGGCTACTATCGTTGATCCACAAAACAACCCTAAGACTGAGGAGTATGCTGAGAAGCTCGCTGAACTTCGCAAGAAGAAGGGCATGACCGTAGAGCAGGCTCGTGAACTCGTAACTAAGAACAACCTCTACCTCGGTTGCATGATTATCAAGACAGAGGGTGCTGATGGTCAGATTTCTGGTGCATTGAGCACAACTGGCGATACTCTTCGTCCAGCTCTTCAGATTATCAAGTGTACTCCAGGTATCACTTGCGTAAGTGGTGCTATGTTGCTCATCTCAGACCAGAAGCAGTATGGTCAGGATGGCGTAGTGGTAATGGGTGACGTTGCTGTAACTCCAAACCCTACAGCAGACCAGCTTGCTCAGATTGCCTATACTACAGCTCATACAGCTCAGTCAGTGGCAGGTATTGCTGATCCACAGATTGCCATGTTGAGCTTCTCAACAATGGGTAGCGCCAAGGATGCCATCAACAAGGAGACAGGCAAGAGTGTTTATATCATCGACAAGGTGAAGGATGCTGTTGCTATCGCTAAGGAGAAGTTCCCAGAGCTTCACCTCGACGGTGAGCTTCAGGCTGATGCAGCCCTCGTTCCTGAGGTAGCTGCCAAGAAGGCTCCAAAGTCAGAGGTAGCTGGTAAGGCTAACGTATTGGTAGTTCCAAACCTTGAGGTAGGTAACATCGGCTACAAGCTCGTTCAGCGCCTGGGTGGTGCCATCGCTATCGGTCCTATCCTCCAGGGTATCGCTCGTCCTGTAAACGACCTCTCTCGTGGTTGCTCTGTAGATGACATCTACTACATGGTAGCTATCACAGCTTGCCAGGCACAGGATGCTAAGAAGGCGTAAGTATATAGTTAATAGTTAACAGTTAACAGTTTATAGGGCTAAGCTGCTGTAAGATGGGTGGTTTATGCTATAGACTGTAAACTATAAATTTTAAATTGAAAGCAAAATGAAAGTATTGGTTCTGAACTGTGGTAGTTCATCTATCAAGTACAAGTTATATAATATGGACGATGAGTCTGTATTGGCACAGGGTGGTGTAGAGCGTATCGGTCTTGATAACGCTTTCATCAAGGTGAAATTGCCTAATGGCGAGAAGAAGCAGATCATGCACGACATGCCTGACCACAAGGAAGGTGTGAACTTCGTATTCAAGTGCTTGCTCGACCCAGAAATTGGCGCTATCAAGGACTTGAAGGAAATCGATGCCGTAGGTCACCGTGTAGTGCAGGGTGGTGATAAGTTCAAGGAGAGTGTCATCGTTGACAAGAGTGTAGAGGATGGTATCGAGGAACTTTGCGACCTCGCTCCTGTTCACAACGCTGGTCACTTGAAGGGTATCCGTGCCGTTGACTCTTTGATGCCAGGCACTCCTCAGGTTTGTGTATTCGACAACGCTTTCCACAGCACAATGCCTGATTACGCTTATCTCTATGCGATCCCTTACGAGTTGTACGAGAAGTATCACGTACGTCGTTATGGTTTCCACGGAACATCTCACCGCTACGTTTCAAAGCGTGTTTGTGAGATTCTCGGTCTTGACCAGAACAACTCTAAGATCATCACTTGCCACATAGGTAATGGTGGTTCTGTAGCTGCTGTATTGAATGGCAAGGTACTCGATACCTCTATGGGCTTGACTCCATTGGCTGGTTTGATGATGGGCTCTCGTTGCGGTGACATTGATGCTTCTGCCGTTACTTACTTGATGGAGAAGTTGAACATGAAGCCACAGGAGATGGCTGACTTCTTGAACAAGAAGAGTGGTGTGCTCGGTATCACAGGTATCTCTTCTGATATGCGTGACATCGAGAAGGCTGCCAACGAGGGTAACGAGAAGGCTCTCTTGGCGCTCCGCATGTATGAGTATCGCATCAAGAAGTACATCGGTGCTTACACAGCTGCCATGGGTGGCGTTGACGCTATCGTCTTCACAGCAGGTGTTGGTGAGAACCAGACCGACCTCCGTGAGGAAGCTTGCAAGAACCTTGAGTATCTTGGCATCAAGATCAATAAGGAGGTCAACGACAAGATTCACGGTGAGGAGGCTATCATCTCTACCGACGACAGCATGGTGAAGGTAGTGGTAGTTCCTACCGACGAGGAGATTGTGATCGCTCGCGATACAATGGACTTGGTTGCTAAGAAGTAATTCGACTTAAAATAAATATAAGGTGAAGACCCCATCGAAAAGGTCTTCACCTTATTTCTTTCTTATCATTATTGCAAGGATTATGAACACAAAGATTGTTACTTTCGGAGAAATATTGCTTAGAATCTCTAAGCCTGGTTATCAACGTTTATTCCAAGGTCATCGCATGAATGGCAATTATGGAGGTAGTGAGGCGAATGCCGCCATCTCCTTGGCTTACTTAGGCGATAAAGTGGAGTATGTGACCCGAGTGCCATACGGTGAGATGGGTGAGGCTGCCTTGATGCATCTGCGAGAGTACGGTCTGAATGTGAAACATGTGGTGCGTGGCGGAGACCGCCTGGGTACCTATTATTTCGAGGAGGCTGTGGCGATGCGCAACTCCCGTGTGGTCTATGACCGCAAGAATTCTTCTTTCTATACATTGAAGCGAGGCATGGTAAAGTGGAACCAGGTCTTGGAAGATGCTGCCGTGTTCCATTGCTCTGGTATTACTTGTGCAATCAGCCGTGATGCCATGGAGTCAACGATGGATGCCATCAAGATAGCAGTGGACAAGGGTTTGAACATTGCCTGCGACATCAACTATCGCAAGAATCTTTGGGGCTATGGCTTGGAACCTCATGATGTGCTCTTCCAAATGATGCAATACAGCGACATTATCTTTGGTGACCAAAACGAATGGGAAGTGGCGAGTGGTGTGCCTCACATTCCTTTCGAGGCTTTGGATGCCAACTATGAGATAGATGCCGAGGCTTACTTGACTTACTTCTGCAAGATGCACAAACTCTTCCCTAAGTGCAAGAAGATGGTGATGGCAGTGCGCAATCAGATAGCTAGCAGTCATCATACCCTCAGCGGCTTGCTCTATGATGCCGTGGAGGATAAACTATATACCACTAGAATATATGACATACAGCCTATCATCGATCCAATGGGCGTAGGTGATGCTTTTGTTGCCGCCTATATCCATGCTCATCAGAAGTGGGGCGATGAAAATCAGTATTGCCTCGACTTTGCGCTTTCGGCAAGTGCCATCAAGAACACTGTGCCTGGCGACCAAAACTTGGTGTCGGAGGAGGAAATCATCAATAACATGACATCTTCGGGTGGAAGAATACAGCGATAATAATGATAAAGGGCAGCAATAGCTGCCCTTTATCATTATGGTTGACTTTCGCCTTCCACGTATTCTTCCATAAACATGTGCTCGCCATCGAATACGGCGTAGGTGAACTGCCATATCCAGTCACCGAGAATCATGAGACGAGTCTTCTTGCTCAACATGAGGTCTAACTCGATGTGGCGATGACCAAACATGAAGTAGTCGATGTCTTTGTGACCTTGCATGTATTGCTTGGCAAAGCGAACCAAGAACTCATTTTTCTCACCCATGTATGGTGGCTCCTTGCCATCGGCACGCTTCATACGACTATGCTTTGCCCAATTCAAACCTAAAGCCATGCCCCAACGAGGATGGATGAAATTGAGTAGGCGTTGGCAAGTGCGGTCGTGGAACATAGCCTTCAAAAACTTGAACTTCTTGTCGGGGTCGCCCAATCCATCACCATGCGCAAGATAGAATACCTTGTTATAGATTTCTGTCGTTATCGGCTTGTGATGCACGATGACGCCACACTCTTCCTCTAAATATCCGTATGTCCAAAGGTCGTGGTTGCCCGTGAAGAAATGAACTTCCACGCCCATATCGGTCAACTCCGAAAGCTTACCGAGGAAACGAGTGTAACCTTTAGGAACGACATACTTGTATTCGTTCCAAAAGTCGAACATGTCTCCCAAGAGATAAACTGCTGCTGCTTTTTCCTTGATGCTGTCAAGGAATCGTACCAGTCGGCGCTCTTGCATCCTCGCATGGGGAATGGCGAGCGAGCCCAAGTGGGCATCAGAGAGGAAATATACATTTTTTCTCATAGGCTATCGTTTTAATGTTGTTTAGAAGAGGCTTCTGTCCCCGTTCGAATGTTCGGCTTTCTGAGCTTGGTACGAGGATGATTGTTTGAGGATTATTCAAATCCCAACTCTACGCGAGCTTCCTCGCTCATCATGCTCTGGTCCCAGGCTGGTTCGAAGACGAGGTTGACATTGGCAGACTTCACGCCTTCCACGCTATCCACCTTGGTGCGAACATCTTCGAGGATGAAGTCGGCGGCAGGGCAGGATGGAGCCGTGAAGGTCATGTCGAGATCTACGTTGCCATCTTCCTTCACGTCAATCTTGTATATCATTCCAAGGTCCCAAATGTTGACCGGAATCTCTGGGTCATAGACGGTCTTGAGTACATCTACGATTCTTTCTTCTATCTGAGTCTTTTCTTCTTGTGTCATAAGTTCTTTCGTTTAGTGCAGGATAACAAAATGCTACCTTTGCAGTGATACTTTCTGCAAAGGTAGCATAATTTATAGAAAATACAAAATATTTCGGGATGATTTTTGTCTTGTATATCGGATAATACCGATGAATGAATGGAAAATCATATTTTCCCCTTGTCATGGTAGGAGTAGAAGGCTCCATCCGTCACGATGACGTGATCCATGAAGAAGATGCGCATAATCTCGCACGCCTTGGAGATTTGAATGGTCAGCAAGTCGTCGTTTTTGCTAGGGAAGGGACTGCTGCTAGGGTGGTTGTGACAGACGGCGAGGATGGTGGCATTGTTGAGAATGACTTCTCGCATGATGAGTCGTACGTCGATGGCAGTCTCTGTGATGCCGCCATGCGAGATGCGCTCCGCCTTGATGAGTTTGAAGTTTTGGTTCATCATCAGAATCCAACCTTCCTCAACGTCGAGGTCTTGCATACGTGGAAGCATGTAGTTGTAGATGGCGATGGAGGAACCGAGGTCGGGGCGTGGACCAATCTTGTCCAAGGCACGTCGCTTGCCCAATTCGCAAGCAGCTAGGATGGTGATGGCTTTGGCAGGTCCCATACCCTTGTAATTCTGCAATTCCTGTTGTGTCATCTTGCCCAAGGTGTTGAGGTTGTTGTCGCAATCATTGAGGATATGCTTCATCAATTCCACAGCACTTTCTTCTTTGGAGCCAGAGCCAATCAGGATGGCGCAGAGTTCGGCATTGGATAATGCACTAGGACCTAAACTTTCGAGTTTTTCGCGAGGCTGGTCTTCTGAAGCCCACTTCGCAATGGATAGTTTTTCGCTCATAGTCGTATGTTTCGCTTGTTTAAATGTTTTATTTATATGAATGTATTGATTGTTATAAATGCTGATTATAAAATAAAGTTTTCGCTCAGATTGAACTGTTCAATCCAGCTTTTCTAGCTTTTCGTTGATGATTTCGCTTGTTTGGAGTTTTCTTTCTTCTAGTTTCTTGTTTTGTTTATTTGTAAAATGTCTTGTTATATGCGCTAAACTCGCTCTTTCCTAATACGCATCTCTTCCACCAAGCGGAGAGAAAACCACAACCATATCCCATCAGTTGGGTGAAGGCGGCACGAATGCTCAGCAAGCCAATCTTCAGACTCTTATTCTGCTGGGTGCTGTCGATGCACAATGCAATCGAATAGAGTAGGATGAAGAACAAGCCGATGCAGCCTAATGCTGCCATGGCATTGCCTAGGGTAGGGAATACATGAGTGGTTCCCAACATATATGGCAATAAACCGAAGAACAAAAGTAAGAGCGTGCCAATCACTCCCACGGTGAAGACCATAGGAAGCAAGTGGACGAGCTTCAGACTTTCTGGATATTTCTTGTATAGGTTGATGCGTGCGATGCCGCTATTATAGACTTGTCGCCAAAACTTGCGGAAGTCGGTGCGGCGCTTGTGCCATACCCATGCCTCAGGGAACAGACGGCAACGGCAATCTGCCTTGAAGATACGGATAGAGAAGTCGATGTCTTCTCCGAAACGCATGTTGGAAAAACCATTCAACTTGAGATAGACATCACGGCGGATGCCCATGTTGAATGAGCGAGGATAGAACTTATCCATTTTCTTCTTGCCACCACGGATACCACCAGTGGTGAAGAAAGAAGTCATGGAGTAAGAAATAGCTTTTTGAGTATCTGTAAATGATGAATGTGCCTTGTCGGGTCCACCGAAGGCATCGGCAGGCTCACGGCTCAATTCATCACTTACAGCTTTGAGATAATTCTCTGGCAAGACCACGTCGCTGTCAAGTATCAAGAGATACTCGCCTGATGCTCTTTCGGCACCATAGTTGCGGCTCTGACCTGGACCAGAGTTCTCCTTATAATAATAATGTATATCCATCATGTCTTTGTATTGCTCACAAACGTCCTTGCAAGGAGTCTGCGAACCATCCTCAACAATGACCACCTCGAAGTCCTTGACCGTTTGATGGGTCAAGCTCTCCAAGAGTTCGTTCACCTCGTCGGGGCGGTTGAACACAGGAACAATGATGGAATACTTCATGTTATTATAAAGTTTAAAAAATAGTGATAGTCACACCGAGCAGCGATTACTCGCTAACACGACCGAGGTAGCTACCATCACGAGTGTCGATCTGGATAGTCTCACCCTCGTTTACGAACAAAGGAACGCGAACCTCAGCGCCTGTCTCCAAAGTAGCTGGCTTAGTAGCGTTGGTTGCAGTGTTACCCTTAACACCTGGCTCAGAGTGAGCAATCTTCAAAGTAGTCTTCACTGGCATTTCAGCCAAGAGGATAGTGCCATCAGTTGTATCAGTAACAACCTCAACAACGTCACCTTCCTTCATATACTGACCACCAGTAACGTTCTCCTTAGCGATAGGCACCTGCTCGAAAGTCTCCTGGTTCATGAAGATGCAACCAGTAGCGTCCTCGTAGAGGTACTGGTAAGGACGGCGCTCAACGCGAACATCCTCCAATTTGAAACCTACCTGGAATGTACGCTCCAACACGCGACCATCGGCAACATTCTTCAATTTAGTGTTCATTACAGTGTTACCTTTACCTGGCTTTCTGTGCTGAAAGTCGATGCAAACCCATACTTTGCCATCCATACGGATGCAAGTTCCAATCTTAATTTCCTGTGAATTAATCATTTCTTGTTTTATCTTGAATGTTATTATTATTCTCGTAATCGGGTGCAAAGTTACGGCAAAATGATGAAAAAACAAAGGGAAAATCGAAAAAAACATAAATATTTAAGCTAAATTTGGTAGTTTTCTTGGTTATTTCAGAAAATATGCGTAATTTTGCAGCCCAAAAAGGGCTTATTTTGCACTTTTGTGAAGAATATTAATTAAAAAATAAATAAGAAAAATGAAAAGAACATTTCAGCCTCACAATCGTCGTCGCGTGAACAAGCATGGTTTCCGTGAGCGTATGGCAACTAAGAATGGTCGTCGTGTATTGGCTTCTCGCCGTGCTCATGGCCGCAAGAAGTTAACTGTATCTGACGAGCACCACGGAAAATAATTCCGTCTGTACGCAGATTGAGAACGATGACATTAAAAGCAGCAAAGGGTTATGCCTTGGCTGCTTTTTGTGTTTCTAGGGGCTTCTTGATGGTAGGTTAGTCTGCAATAAATCATAAAAAGTGGCTCATTTATTTTGTAATCTCTTCGATTTGCACTATCTTTGCACCTAAAATAGTGAATAAGAATGACTTCTTCTGAATTTTTCAACAAGTTCAAGAGCAAGTACCTATGGGGAAATCTCTTTGCCATGGCTATCGTCGTGGTATTGCTTTGCGTCGGTGTCAAGTTTGGCATCGATATTTACACGCATCATGGTGAGGCGATTCCTATTCCTGATATCCGACACAAGAATTTTGCTGATGCAGAGCGCATCTTGGCAGATGCTGGCTTGCAAATAGAAGTGAGCGATACGGGATTCGTACGTAATCTTCCACCTGATTGTATCTTGGAGCAGTCGCCGACTCCCGGTGACCGTGTCAAGGCTGGGCGCATCATCTATGTCACCATTAATTCGGGGCATACGCCTACACTCACTATCCCGGATGTCATCGACAATAGTTCGCTACGAGAGGCGATGGCTAAGTTGACAGCCATGGGATTTAAATTGGAACCACCACAATATATACCTGGCGAGGAAGATTGGGTATATGGTATATTGGTCAAGGGAAGGCATGTTGTTGCTGGCGACAAGGTTTCGATAGATGCCGTGCTTACCATACAGGTGGGAAATGGACAACGTGACGCTGCCGACTCCATCAACTTTGTTGAGCCGATGGATGCCCATGATGATTTTGAGGAAACAAATGAGAGTGGCGGTGACGATGACAACTTTGAGGTCGTTCCTGGTACGGAACCAACGGAGCCAACCCCTCCTTCGCATTCTCATAATCAAAACGAAATAGTAGAATAATGGAGCAATTTGACGATATATATAATAATGAAGAAGAACTCTTCGATAATGAGGCAGGACTCTCCAATAATGAGGAAGAACTCTTCGAGCATTGGAAGGTAGAGGTGGATGCCAAGCAAGATCCTGTTCGTATCGACAAGTATCTTGCCGACAAGATGGCTTATCAAAGCCGCAATCGCATCCAACAGGCTGCCGATGCGGGTTTCATTCAGGTGAATGGCAAACCTGTGAAGAGCAACTATAAGGTGCGCCCTGGTGACCAAATCGCCTTGATGATGGATCGTCCTCGCCATGAGACGACCATCAAGCCAGAGGAGATAGCCATCAACGTGGTCTATGAGGACGACCAATTGATGGTGGTCAACAAGGAGGCTGGAATGGTGGTTCATCCGGGTGCAGGCAACTTCCATGGCACATTGATTCAGGCTGTGGCATGGCATCTGAAAGATATGCCGGAGTTTGATGCCAATGACCCAGAGGTGGGCTTGGTGCATCGCATTGATAAGGATACATCGGGCTTACTGGTAGTTGCCAAGACTCCTGAGGCTAAGACTTCATTGGGTCAGCAGTTCTTCAACAAAACCACGCATCGCCGATACAATGCCTTGGTTTGGGGCAACATCGTCGAGGATGAGGGACGCATAGAAGGCAATATCGGGCGAGACCCTAAGAATCGTCTTCGTATGAAGGTGTTTGACCCAGATAGTGGAATCGGCAAAAGTGCCGTTACCCATTACAAGGTGTTGGAGCGATTTGGTTATACCACTTTGGTGGAGTGCATCTTGGAGACGGGCAGAACCCATCAGATACGTGCTCACATGAAACAGATAGGGCATCCCCTCTTCATGGATGAGACTTATGGTGGTGCCGAAATTCTGAGGGGACAACGTAGCAGTAGTTACAAGGCTTTCATCCAAAACTGTTTCAAGATATGTCCACGTCAAGCACTCCATGCCAAGACATTGGGCTTCGTCCATCCTGCCACTAAAGAGCAGATGGATTTCGACAGTGAATGGCCAGATGACTTCCGCCAGTTGATAGAGAAGTGGCGAGGGTTTATCAATGGCACTACACAAGACACATTTCAATAGATAAAGTTACATATTTAATATATAGTAAGATGGAAAATAACAAAAGAACGATAGCCATCGTATGTGGTGGTGATTCTTCTGAGCACGACGTATCATTGCGCTCAGGTCAGGGCTTGTACTCTTTCTTTGATAAAGAGCGCTATAACATATATATTGTAGATGTGAAGGGAACTGACTGGCATGTTGCCTTCGAGGATGGCGAGACTGCCGACATCGACAAGAACGATTTCTCTTTCCAGAAAGATGGCAAGCAAGTTTATTTCGACTATGCTTATATCACGATACACGGACAGCCTGGCGAGAATGGTGTGATGCAGGGTTACTTCGACCTTATCCATTTGCCTTACTCTACCAGTGGCGTGCTTGTCGAGGCCATGACCTTTGACAAGTATGTGCTCAACAATTATCTCCGTGGCTTTGGCATCAATGTGGCAGATAGCATCTTGCTGCGTCGTGGTGAGGCTTATGACGAGGAGGCTATTGCCAAGCGCATCGGTATGCCTTGTTTCGTGAAGCCTGCGGCTGATGGCAGTAGCTTCGGTGTCAGCAAGGTGAAGGAAGCCGACCAGTTGGCTCCTGCCCTTCGTGTGGCATTCATGGAGGCTGAGGAAGCGATGGTAGAGGGCTTTATGGATGGTGTTGAGATTTCTCAAGGCATCTATAAGACAGCCGACAAGAGCGTTGTGTTCCCTGCCACCGAAGTTGTGACAAGCAATGAGTTTTTCGATTATGATGCCAAGTACAATGGACAGGTACAGGAAATCACTCCTGCTCGTCTTGCGCCAGAGACTGCAAAGAAAGTGGCAGAGACTACTTCTCGCATCTATGACATCCTCCATGCCAACGGCATCATCCGCATCGACTACATCATCTCCAAGGATCAGGATGGAAATGACAAGATCAATATGCTTGAAATCAACACCACTCCAGGTATGACAGCTACCAGCTTCATCCCTCAGCAGGTGCGTGCGGCAGGTCTTGACATCAAAGATGTGCTCAGTGACATCGTCGAAAACCAATTCTAAACTGTAAGAATATGAAAATCCCTCAAGAATTTGATACCATTCGCCCTTGGGAGCCAGAAGACCTCCCGGAGGTGTTCGACCGTTTGCTTTCCAACGAACAGTTTAAGCAGGTGCTTGCTTATCTCTATCCACAGGTACCTTTTGAGATGATCGCCCAGAAGTTGAAGGCTTGCAAGACCAACATGGAGTTTCAGTTGGCTTTCGCCTATGACTTTGTGCATGGTCTCTTGAAGAAGGCTGCTACGGGTTGTGAGATGGATTGCTCAGCGATAGACAACACTCGCAACTATACATTTATCAGCAATCACCGAGACATCGTGCTCGATTCAGCCATCTTGGATGTCTTGCTGGTGGATAATCACTTCAAGACCACTTGCGAGATAGCCATCGGCGATAATCTCTTGTCATTGCCTTGGGTCAAGGACTTGGTGCGTGTCAACAAGGCATTCATCGTGGAGCGTGCCCTAAGTATGCGCCAAATGCTGATGTCGAGCAAGCGTTTGTCAGACTATATGCACTTTGCCATCAAGGAGAAGCATGAGAATATCTGGATTGCCCAGCGTGAAGGACGTGCCAAGGATAGCGACGACCGTACTCAGAAGTCTATCTTGCAGATGATGTCTATGGGAGGCGAGGGGAGTATCATCGACCGTTTGAGACAACTCCATTTGGTGCCACTTGCCATCAGCTATGAGTATGACCCATGTGATTATCTCAAGGCGAAGGAATATCAGCAGAAACGAGACAATGCTGACTGGAAGAAGGGACCTACCGATGACCTCGTCAGTATGCAGACCGGCATCTTCGGTTATAAGGGGCATGTTCACTATCATGCAGCTGCTTGTGTAGATGAGTTCCTTGATACGCTCGACCCAGAGATGCCAAAACAAGATATATATAATAAGGTGGTGGCATATATCGACCACGAGATACATAGTCACTATCAGACATATCCTGGCAATTATGTGGCTCTCGACATGCTCGAAGGAACTTCTACCTATGCCGACAAATATACGGCAGAGCAGAAAGCCCAGTTTGAGAAATATATCGCAGGTCAACTTGCCAAGATTGACCTCCCGAATAAGGATGAGGCTTATCTGCGTGAGCGATTGCTCACCATGTATGCCAATCCTCTCCGTAATTACCTTGCTGCCCAATAAGCAGCAAGGAGGCGGCTATAAATAAATCATCCCGATGTGTTTCCTATCACATCGGGATGATTTATTTTTCTGCAATACATTCCATCTCTATCAACCATCCCGGTTGGCAAACCTTGGCCTCGACGATGATATGGGGAATCTGGGGATAGAATTGCTGCATCATCTTCTCTACTGCGTGGTGGTCGGAGAGGTCACGGAGATAGATGATGAAGTATTGGATGTCGTTCATCGTGGCACCTCCGTCTTTGAGCAAAGCACCGATGTTCTCCAAGAGTCTGCCCGTCTGTCTTACGATGTCTCCCTCATACATCACCTGACCATGCTTGTCGATGCTGGCTGTTCCAGAGATGAAATATATCTGCTTGTCTGGCAAGGTGAGACGAGTGCCACGCTCGAAGGCTACACCATATTCATGGGTAGGGTTCAGGTGGTCGAGCGCCTGTAGATATTTCTTGTCTTCTTCTTTGATGTTAGGAACTGTCAGAAAGTCGATACCTACAGCGGCATGCCGAACGGGTGTCGCGCCGCCGATGCCTGTGCTGGCGATGTAATGGGTATTGGCGGTAAGGCCTTGTTGGTCGAAGACATCATTGTGTGCCTTTACCACTCCTTGATAGTTGACATCAATGTCGGTCACGTAAATCCAAGTCCTGACAAGGTTACGCTCCATCGTCATCACCTTTTCTTCTGTATCTCTTTGAATGCCGCTATTCTCTACGCCTTCGTTCTCATTTCTGCAAGCTTCGTTTTCGTTCTTCAATATCTGAAAGTATTTGTCGAAGAGCATTCTGGTTTGCTCGTAGGAAGTCTTGCCTGTGGCTTCCTCTTCCGTCAGTCGGATGCTATGGAAAAGAAGGGGAACGTCATCGGAGGTGGTCTTGACCAAGAGCGAGACCTTGCTGCCATTCAATGGAGCTTGCTCCACAATGGTTAGGTTGGTGTTTGCTAGAAACTCTTGGTAGAGTAGCGAGTCTTCCAACTCCTTGATTTGGTTCTGTGAATCGCTGAGAAAGATCTTGCAGTATTGCAGGGTGCGATTCTCTATCTTTTCAGTGTCGAGATAATTGCCTAGTTTTAGATACAGAAAGTTCAAGCGATCATTGAATGACCCCTTGCTTTCTGGTGAAAGAATTGTATATTTATCCATCTTGTTTTTGAAAGAATACCTACTTATAGTGATTCCAACATGCGCTTGATGACAACTTCGGCAGAAATCTCACGGTTGGCAGCTTCTGGAATGACGAGGCTGTTCTTGCTCTCGATGACATCATCGGTTACGATGAGACCACGGCGTACTGGCAAGCAGTGCATGAACTGGCCGTTGTTGGTCCAACTCATGTGCTCCTCGTCGATGGTCCAACTCATGTCCTTGCTCAAGATCTCACCATACTGTGTTGGGTCTTTTACGCCAGGGCAACTCCAGTTCTTGGCATATACGAAGTCGGCACCTTCCAAAGCCTTCTTCTGGTCGTATTCCACCTTGGCATTGCCTACAAACTTAGGGTCCAACTCATATCCTTCTGGATGAGTAACCACGAAGTCAACGTCGGCTGCGTTCATCCACTGAGCGAATGAGTTTGGCACAGCCTGAGGCAAGGCACGGCAATGAGGAGCCCACGTCAAGACTACCTTAGGACGAGCCACCTTCTTGTGCTCCTCGATGGTGATGAGGTCGGCGAATGCCTGAAGAGGGTGAACGGTAGCGGTCTCCATGGCAAATACTGGGCGACCACTGTATTTCACGAATTGGTTGACGATGGTCTCGGCATAGTCGTAGTCACGGTCCTTCAAGCCAGCGAAACTACGTACACCAATCAAGTCGCAGAAACTTCCCATCACAGGGATTGCCTCCAAGAGGTGCTCGCTCTTGTCGCCATCCATGATGACACCACGCTCTGTCTCCAACTTCCATGCGCCAGCATTCACGTCGAGTACGATGACGTTCATACCCAGGTTCATGGCTGCTTTTTGGGTGCTCAAACGAGTACGCAAGCTGTTGTTGAAGAATATCATCAGCAAGGTCTTGTTCTTGCCCAACTCTTGATAACCGAAACGGTTTGCTTTTACTTCCTGTGCCTCGGCAAGAGCTACTTTCAAGTCGCCAAGGTCTTCTACATTAAAGAATGTCTTCATATCTTGATTTCCTTTCTATATATTACTATTGTGTATTTGCAGTTAATAATACCTTTCATAGTGATATTACCACGCTTGGGTAACATCATTACAGTAGTTTGGTAATGTCATTACCATAGTGTGGTAATCGGATTACCAATGCTTGGTAATATTTTGGTAATTATGCTCTGATTTGTCCGTTGCCTGTAATCAACCACTTGTAAGTAGTGATTTCTTCGAGAGCCATAGGACCGCGAGCGCCGAGCTTCTGTGTGCTGATGCCAATCTCAGCTCCGAGTCCGAACTGTGCGCCATCGGTGAAGCTGGTTGGGGCGTTTACATAAACGCAGGCTGCATCTACCAATGCCTGGAACTTCTTCTGGGCTGCTTCGTTATTGGAAACGATGCTCTCGCTGTGTCCGCTTCCGTAGGTAGCGATATGGTCAAGCGCCTCATCTTCCGAAGCCACGGTCTTGATACCCATCTGCATGCTGAGCCATTCTGTGTTCCAGATGCTCTTCATGTTAGCATCTGCTTCTGTTGAGCCTGCTGATTTGCAATCCGCAGGCAGCAAACCTGCCTCCTTCATTTTCGCTTCGCTTTCCTCTGCCTTATATAATAAGGTGTCAGGATAGTGTCCCTTTAAAGCTTCGTAAGCCTTGGCATCAGCATGAATCTTGGTCTGCTTCTCGGCGAGCCCCTCGCAGAGAGCAGGGAGGTCGCTTAATCTGCTTTCGTGAATCAGCAGACAGTCGAGTGCATTGCATACGCTCACTCTTCGGCACTTTGCATTGGTGATGATGCGCTTGCCCATCTCCAGATCGCCATCCTTGTCGAAGTAACAATGTACCACGCCGGCTCCGGTCTCGATAACCGGTACCTTGGCAGTATCACGCACGAAGTTGATGAGCTTCTTTCCGCCACGAGGAATACAGAGGTCGATATAGCCCACGGCATTCAGCATTTCGCCTGTAGCCTCATGGGTAGCAGGGAGGAGCGTTGCCACATCAGGATTGATTCCATACTTTATCAACACTTTGTGGATAAGTTCGATACTTGCTGTATTAGAGCTGTTTGCGTCCTTTCCACCTTTCAGTACGCAAGCATTTCCGCTCTTGAAACAGAGTGAAAAAACATCGTAGGTAACATTAGGACGGGCCTCGTAAATCATGCCGATGACTCCGAAAGGCACTGCCACTCTTTGCAGATGCAATCCATTGTCGAGTGTCTTTTCCTTGAGAATCCTTCCGAGCGGTGAGGGCAAGGTGCTGACGTGTCGCATGTCGGCGGCAATATCGTGGAGTCGTTGCTCCGTGAGTTGCAGACGGTCGTAAAGAGGGTTCGCCTTGTCCATCTTCGCCAAGTCCTCCGCATTCGCCTTCAGGAGCGCAGGAGTCTCAGCGATGATGGCATCAGCCACTGCCTGTAGCACTTCGTTACGTTGCTCATCGGTCAGCAAGCCCAAAGTTTTGCTTGCTGCCTTCACCTTTTGGAAAGTTTCTTTCAGTTCCATTGCTTATCCTTTCTTTGTTATAAGATAAATATTCCATGCCTATAACCTGATTGCGAGGTATGGCTTAATGATGACTGCAAAGATAAACAATATTCTTGATAATAGCAAAAATATGCAGCTAAAACCGCCATCTTTGCTTGCAAATGGATAGTTATGCAGATTTGTCGCATAAATTAGGGCATTATAGTCTCTTTAGCCACAAGTCCATGAATATCCTATTTGTCAGGATGTGCCATGAGATATAGTTCTTTTTGTCGCTCGATTTCTCTTCTGAGGTCTTCTTCGTTTGGTAGGTAAAGCTTGTATTTGGCAGCAAACATCTGGTCGTTCTTGGCAAGGGTGGAATATCGGGCAACATCCGAGTCGGTTTCGGCGCAGAGGATAATGCCTATAGTCGGATTGTCGTCAGGTCCTTTCTTCATCTTGTCATACATCTGCAAGTACATATCCATTTGTCCAACATCTTGATAGGTGATGCGGTTGACCTTTAAATCTACAAGGATAAAACTCTTAATGAGATAATTGTAGAATACCAAGTCGATGTAGTAGTCGTTCTCTTCCGTACGGATATGTTGCTGGCGTGTAACAAGGGCATAGCCTTTCCCCATTTCCATCAAGAATTTCTCTAAGTTATCTATGATGGCAGATTCCAATTTCGATTCTTTGAGAGAAGAGTCGGAAGGTAATCCCAAAAACTCCATGACAACAGGAGATTTGATGTATTCCAGTTTATCTTGCTGGAATTCATTTGTTTTCTCTTTCATCTCTTTCTCTACAGGTGCCTTATCTTTCGACATGAGGAGACGCTCATAATATAAGGTGTTGATGTTGCGACTCAATGTGCGGTAGCTCCAACCTTGCTCGAAAGCTTCCTTTGCATACCAATCCCTTGCTCGTTTGTCTTCGATGCGAATAAGTCGCTCGTAATGTGACCATGGTAGTAGGCATATTTTAGTTTTTTGTACATACTGACAGCTATTGTTCAATTCAGCAGACACTGTCTGCTGAATTTGTAAATCACTGAAAGATAAATAGAAACGTCTGAAAAACCTTATGTTTGTTTCTGAGAATCCTTTGCCAAACTCCTCTGTAAGTGCAGCTGATGCCACTTCTATGATATGCTCGCCATACTCAGCCCTTGCTTCTCCGTTCTGCTCCTCTTCCACAATACGTTTCCCTATTCTCCAGTTTCTTTCTACAAGAGAATAATTGACGGCAGCGAAAGCTTTGCTCCTTGCTTTGCTGACTATTTTCTTCAAATCATTTACGAGAAACTTCTCTTCTCCTTTATATGAGTGCTCCATCTGCTTCATAATTATGCCTTGTTTTATGTATGATGAGTGCAAAGATACGCTTTTTTATTGGTAAAGTGCAAAAATATGGTTAAAAAGTTTGCGGAAACCAAAACTTTTGTTATCTTTGCATCGTCAAGCCCTTGCTGAAAGCCCTCGTGGGTGGGATGCTTAGGGAGACACATATACATAAAAGGCGTAACTGTACGCTTTGGTTTTGACTGTGTGGAATTCTCGCAAAGTTCAACGATAAGTCAAGAACAAAGCAACGGGAACGCCCCTTGGGTGTATTGTATACATTCCTTTCAAGATGCAGTATCCATTTCTATGGATGGATTGTATCTTATGGGATGATTATATATACATTTACGTGGGGCTTTCAGCGTTGTACATTAAAAGACGATATTTCTTATTTGTTACCTA
>ERZ1023666.157-NODE-157-length-31654-cov-68.278332_pt1 | contig 31654 bp, 27 predicted proteins | sample MGYA00380341_ERZ1023666 | MGnify/ENA primary metagenome ERZ1023666 (study PRJEB33179, sample SAMN07448983) | human gut metagenome | biome: Human-gut; feature: Human associated habitat; material: Faeces | host: Homo sapiens | place: India: Bhopal | collected...
GCCTTCTTCTTGCAGCACTCCGCCTTCGTTCCGTCCTTGCACTACGTCTGTGCGCACTTCTTCTCTTCGCCCTTCTTCTGTGCGCACTTCTTTTGTTCGCACTTCTTTTGTTCGCACTTCTTCTTATCGCACTTCTTCTCATCCTTCTTCTGGCATTTGCCATCATTCTGAGCCTCATATTCAGATGTAGTGCATGTTGTCTCTACTGTTGTCATCTCAACAGCCTTGTTGTCCTTTGCCGATGCCACAGTCACCGAAAGCAGCATCGCGAAAAATAATAAAGTCTTCTTCATAAAATAATAGTTTTTAATGTGTAAACATTCAATGATGCTATCGCTTGCAAAAATACAACAAATAATCGATAATACAATTATTTTGGCTCTAAGTATATCAAAAATACCACTTAGAGCCAACTTACTACCCACTTGTTTGGCTCTAAGTGGTATTTTTTGTATATTTGCAGCCAAACAACCCAATGTATACTCCCGAATATACACCAACTAACTTAAAAATACACCGAACAACAAAAAATGAGAAGAATTATCTTTACTTTACTCATCGGACTGTGCGTCATAGCCACAGCCGAAGCGCAAAACTATGCCAAGAAGCTCAAGAAGGCTAATGGCATAACAGTAACCTACCGTTCCGTATACAAGGGCAAGACCTATCCTGGTGGTATGCTCATGACCGTGAACGGTGATGAGGTGAAACTTGAAAGTCTTGCTTCCGACGGCAAGGTGGTGCAGCCTAAAGCGAAGTCGCTGCGCCAGGAAAGCTTCATCGACTATAGTCGCCGACTCAGTTTCCGTCGTGCCATAATGCCCAACGAAGAGGTTGTCTACACCAATTCTCCATTTGAGTATGGCGAGGGCTTCACCGAGGTCAAGGAGGAGAAGTATCTTGGACTCAACTGCAAGGTGGTGCGCACAAGCATCAATTCCAACACCATTGACGTGTGGTATACCAACGACCTTGCTTTCCGTGGCACTCCCCAGGCTGCAGTAGGTGTGCCCGATGGTCTTGTCCTTCGTGTTGTGCGCAATGGCGACTCTGTGCAGGAGGCTACCGACATACAGGCTGTCAAGAAGCCTTCGCAGTTGCTCCCATCCGACTGGGGACATTATCTCGACGGCAGCAACTATACTTATGCCATCAACCAGAGTGGCGTGATAAGCGTGCCCGTATTCGACCAGCAGACTATCTGTTTCAACGGAGCCAAGCTTCCCGAGACTCTTGAGTCTGACAAGGTTTACGTAGGTGCAGGCGGTACTGTAGTGCTCAAGAAAGTGAAACTTCCCGATAACATCAGCGACCGCCAGGTGTTCATAGAGGCTGTTCAGTATTCCGACGGCGATGCCTACGACCGCACTGGTTCCATCTTCATGATACCTACCGACAAGGCACAGTCGTTCATCGATGCCTTGCGCGACCTCAAGTCAGTGCCCTCATTCCACAGTGGCGACACCGACTATCATGCCCTCGTCTCTACCGACAAGTATGATGTGCCATTGGAGCTTATGCGATTCTTCACAGGCTTCGGCGTGCGTAAGTTCAACTACAACAAGGTGCCCGGACAGACATGGACCGATTCTGTGCTCTACAAGGCTGAGGTTACCTCCGTTGCAGAGCAGCTTAAGGGCGAGGTATGGATAGGTGCCTACATAGGCAACTGGGATGCCAAGGGCCATCGCCTTAGTCTCAAGATAAAGTATTATCCCGACGCTGAGCGTACGATGCCTAAGACTCTTCCGCTCTTCAACACCGTCAACTATATGGAGCAGGCAGGTCAGCCTTATCCTATCTTCATGCTCAACGACTCTCTCAATGTGAGCTTCGAGCTTAAGGAGGATGTCAAGGATGCGCGCCTCTTCTATCTCACCACCGGACATGGCGGATGGGGTGGTGGTGACGAGTTCAACCAGAAGCCAAACACCATTTATGTCGACGGTCAGAAGGTCATCACTTTCATCCCATGGCGTGATGATTGTGGCACCTACCGCAACTGGAACCCCTGCTCAGGCAACTTCTCCAATGGTCTCAGCTCGTCCGATCTTAGCCGTTCCAACTGGTGCCCGGGCACTATGACCAACCCTGAATACATCTACATCGGTTCGCTCAAGGCAGGCAAGCACACTCTTAGCGTGAAGATACCGCAGGGAGCACCCGAGGGAGGCAGCAATAGCTACTGGTGCATATCAGGCACATTGATGTACTAATCTTATTCCCATCTTCCGCCAGCCAAGGCTGAACGGTTGAGTAAAACGTATTACCTCACAAAGTATATTGTTTTCTACCACCGTTCAGCCTTGGCTGAACGCATAACTAACATGCTATGCCTCCCCATTACTATCAATAAACAATCATTTTCAAATAATTTTCTTATGGCAATAGACATTGAATGGCAGGTGAAGCCTCCAACAAAAAAGGGCGAAACGAATGAGCCTCAGTTGTTTCCACGTATAGTCAACGCTGATGTAGTAGGCGATGCAGAGTTGGCAGATAAGATAGCCGCCCATAGCGGACTATCAAGAGGTGTCGTGACAAACGTTCTCGAAGACCTTGCCGATGTATTGGCCACCATGATGCACGAAGGCAAAGAAGTGAGCCTCTCGTCAATAGGACGCTTTCGTCTGTCAATAGGCACTGATGCCGACATATCCCCCGATACTGTCAACAGCACACGCAAAATCTGTGTGCGCGGCATAAATTTCCAGCCCAGCGACACTCTGCTCAATGCCATTGCCAATCCGTCATTTCGCCAAGTGGCACGCAATGCCTCTGTCGTTGCTCCCTCTACAGAGCAACTGCTTCCGCTGCTTGACGCCTTCCTGCAATCGCATCCCACCTTCAGCAGCACCGAGTTTGCCAGCCATTTCAATCTAAAACGCACCACCGCCATTGCGCGACTCAATGAGCTGATGGGTATGCAGGTGATAAGAAAAGAGGGGAGTGGAAGGGATACGAAATATCGGAAAAATACATTAGTGGTTTAGCACGTGATAGAAATAAAAAGTGCTATGTAGCTTGTTATTTTCAGATATAAACTTTATCTTTGTAGTCATAGAAAGATTAATAGCCTAACTGTTATGGAGCAAATAAAAAGAGTACCCTATGGAATGTCAGACTTTGTGAAAGTCATTGAGCAGAACAACTATTATGTCGACAAGACAATGTATCTGCCCATGTTGGAGGATGAACCGAACTACTTGTTCTTCATTCGCCCAAGACGTTTTGGCAAGAGCATATTCCTTAGTATGCTCCATGCTTACTATGACTGTCGTACAAAGGATCAGTTTCAGGAATGGTTTGGAAATCTGTGGATAGGCTCTCATCCTACACCTTTGCAAGGAAAATTTCAGATTCTTCATTTGGATTTCTCTCAAGTGGGTGGAACAATAGAGAGGTTGGAGGAGAGTTTCAACAGTTATTGTCGAATTAAACTTGATAGTTTTGTTGACATTTACCAGGATGCTTATTCTAAAGAGTTTGTTGATAGGGTTAAGAAATCGGAAGAGGCAACCGAAAAACTCAATTTGATAAATGACGAGGCCAAAAAGCTTCGGCATAATCTTTACCTTATCATTGACGAATACGACAACTTCACCAACACTGTGCTCAATGAGCAGGGCGAGGATCTGTATTGGGCCATAACACATGCCGAAGGTTTCTATCGCGACATATTCAAGAAGTTTAAAGGCACATTCGACCGTATTTTCATTACAGGTGTCAGTCCCGTTACTCTCGATGATGTTACGAGTGGATTCAATATCGGTTGGCATATCTCCACTAAGAAGGAATTCAACCAGATGCTTGGTTTCTCGACTGAGGATGTACGCGAAATGTTTTCTTATTATAAGGAGCATGGTAAGATACGTCCTGACAGTGACATCGATACTGTCATAAGCGAGATGAAGCCGTGGTATGACAATTATTGTTTCTCAAAGGAAGCGTTGAACACACAAAGCCGTGTGTTCAATTGCGACATGGTGCTCTATTATCTGCGCAACTATATAAGCCGTGGTGAGGGTCCAGAGGAAATGATAGACCCTAATACCAAGACCGACTACAACAAGATGAAGAAACTCCTTCAGCTTGACAAACTCGACGGTGACCGCAAGGGCGTGATACGCACTATCGCCGAGAATGGCGAGATTATTGTTAATCTAAAAGAGACATTCTCTGCAAGGGATATAACAAAACCAGAGGTATTCCCAAGTCTTCTCTTCTACTACGGAATGCTCACTATCAAGCGTACATTAGGCAGCCAACTGGTGCTTGGCATACCAAATAACAATGTTCGTAAGCAATACTATGGTTATCTGCTTGATGAATATCAAGACATGAGGCACATCAACCTCAATGAACTTGAAACAATGTTCACCTATATGGCTTTTGAAGGTGAATGGCGCAGACCGTTGGAGTTGATGGCTAAAGCCTACGCTGATGTGTCGTCTGTGCGTGATGGTATTGAGGCGGAAAGAAATCTTCAGGGATTCTTTATGGCTTATTTTAGTATAAACAACTACTACTACACAGCACCAGAGCTTGAATTGAATCATGGCTATTGTGATTTCTTTCTCTTGCCCGATCTCACTCATTATTCTACAAAGCACAGTTATATCATAGAACTGAAGCTTGCACCAAGGAAAGCTAAGGGCATGACAACGGAAATGCATGAGGCTTTAATCCAAAAGCAATGGGAAGAGGCTGAGGCTCAAATTGGTCGCTATGCTTTAGATTCAAAGGTGGAAGCTTTGCGTCAAGGCACGACTCTGCATAAGATAATCGTGCAGTTTGACGGATGGAAGTTAAGGCGTATTGAAGAGGTTGATTGATGTGTTAATGTCTTTTAAAGAATATCCAAATGGTGCACGAATACCTGTCAGCCAGACTTAGGCAGCCTAATGAAAATAGCAAAGTTGCTTGAAGTTGAGGTTACAGATCTTCTTAGGGAAGATAACATTGATTGATAATAAGATAATGAAATAGATAAAGAACAATATGACGAAGAAGGAATCTCTTCAACTGTTTGAAGAAAAGAAGGTGCGCACCGTATGGGACGACAAGGAGGAGAAGTGGTATTTCTCCATTGTGGATGTATGCGGTGTGCTGACGGAACAACCAGATACTGAGCATGCGCGAAACTACTGGAAAGTATTGAAACACAGGCTTGTAAAAGAAGGCAATCAAACGGTTACAAATTGTAACCGTTTGAAGCTTCGTGCCTCAGACGGCAAATTGCGCATGACAGACGTTGCTGATACTGAGCAGCTTTTCCGCATTATCCAGTCGATTCCTTCACCAAAGGCAGAACCTTTCAAGGTTTGGATGGCACAGGTGGCAAGCACTCGTTTGGAACAGATGCAGGATCCGGAAAAAAGCATAGACCAGGCCATTGTTGACTACAAGCGTTTGGGATATTCAGATGCTTGGATAAACCAACGTATTAAGTCTATAGAAATAAGGAAGGAACTCACCGACGAGTGGGAGCGTACGGGCGTTCAGCAAGGTCTGCAATATGCTTCTCTTACCGACATCATTACCCGAGAGTGGAGTGGAATGACAACCAAACAGTACAAGAGTTTCAAAGGTCTGAAGAAAGAAAGTCTGCGCGACAACATGACCAACATGGAAATAGCCCTCAATATGCTTGCCGAGGCATCTGCCACGGAGCTGTCCAAACAGCGCAATCCTAACGGATTCCATCAGCAGAAGCAAGTGGCTAAGGATGGTGGCAGCGTGGCGAAAGCGGCGCGCACACAACTGGAGTCAAAGCTGGGACATGGGGTGATAACACAGGCTAAAGCAAGTGATTATCTGCCTAATGTAGAAGATGACGATGAATAGGAATATTCTTGCAAACGAGATTAGGGCGTTTGATGAGGAGAAAGAAAACAGAAAAAGTATCTATTATTAGTTGATTATCTGGCTAGAACAGAGTCTTTCAGCCAATTCTCTCCTAATGACGGCACCAAAAGACTATCAAGCGTACCGATTGAGGGCATGACACCACGTGGTCATGTGAATGGTACAGTGAGTTTTCAGCAATACTCCTCCTTAAACCAAAGGCTATAGATGGGGTCCACAAAGACGAAGTTCTCCTTTTCTTTCTCTATGATGTCCTTGTTCTGAAGCGTTTTCTTGTTCTTGACAATCGTCATCTTATCACGCTTTTGCGGTACAAACTTCAAGTCGAAAGCTACAAAATATTACCCAAAGGTAAGTTACCTTAGGGTAATATTCTTGTTTTTATTCGCTGCCACCGAATAGAAATGGCGTTTTTTATTCGCTGCCACCGAATAAAATTCAAACGAATTACAACATGCGTTAGCATATCATTCCATTGTCTTTTCATGATTTTTTAGTTAGCATTTGTTAACCTTTCTGTCAACGAATTTAGTATTATCATAAATCGTGAAATGCAGAATAATCACACTAAACGTGTTTTTAAGCATGAAAAACATACGTTTAATCCATTTTATTGTTCTTAAAGAGAAAATTTTTGACAATACTACATTTGTTAAACATTGTATCATAATTGTTATTTCATGGCAGATAACTTGCTCAATCCCTAAAAAAGATTTATTTTTGTATTGGACGTTAACACATTTTGTACTTTTATTCAGTACTAAACCACGCGTCTTTGCTTACTAACTAAATAGACAACCCAAACGGTCTATTCATGAGTGCATTGTCTAATGCAAAAAACCGACGAGGCGGTAAATTCCTCCTGCCATTGGACTTACCTCCAGTGCCCTCCCCGAAGCCTATGGCTCAGATACAGGGGTGTCGGTAGAATATGTCCTTTTGGGAAGACCTATACAATAGAATTCCAATGACCAACAGCACACAACAGACTCAGAATAAATTCTGTGAGACACCTGGCAAACAATGGTTTGTATTGCGTGTCACCTACCATCGGGCTCAGAAGGCTTACGACTCTCTTACCGCCCATAAGGATATCGAGGTGTATATGCCCCTTAGATATACTATACGTAATATCGCCGGTCACAACCGGCGCATCGTCGTCCCATTACTGCCCAATCTGCTCTTCGTATATGCCGACCCAGTGACATTAGACGGTATAATATGGCTTGAAAATAGAAAACCCAACACACAAAACTACATCACATATTATTTCAATCATTTCCGCATTGGAAATGACGGCAAGAACCCTCCTCTCACAGTTCCTTACAACGCGATGATGAACTTCATCCGCCTCACCTCCATCAACAACGAACATATCCGCCTCGTACGTCCCGACCAATGCCATTACCGCAGCGGTGACATCGTGCGAATAATAGACGGAGAGTTCTGTGGAATAACAGGACGTGTGGCAAGAGTGGCAGGACAACAACGAGTGGTGGTGTCTCTTGAAGGAGTGTGTCTGGTGACGACGGCGTATATACCGAGTGGGTTTATAGAGAAGGTGTAGGGAAATAGAATTGAAGTTGCGCACGAGAAGCCGAGGGGATGAAATTGAACTGAAATTTTCATCTGGGTATGTAGAAGGTTCTTATTATGATGTGGATTCTATTTGTGTCAATGGAAAAATGTTACATCAGAAATTATAGACCATACTTTAAGACTGAAAGTTGACGAAAGCACAAGTATTTGCCTCTATACTATCATAAACTAAAAATAATCGTAATATGGAGATAAGATATGCAACAATAAGCAAGACTGGTAGAAGGCATAATAACGAGGATGCTTACAAGGTCATTGATATGCCACAAAACAACAGGTTTATGGGAATAGTCTGTGATGGCATGGGCGGTCATTCCTTTGGAGAGACTGCCAGTGAAACGGTATGCAATACTATATCTGACTTTTGGAAGAAGCATATCAGTACGCCCGATTGTGACTCAAAGGTAAAACTCGCTTGCAAGAAAGCAAATTGTGCCATTGATCAAAAGGCATTTGAGCTTCATCATGCAGAGATGGGTACGACTATGGTCATGGTAAGTATTGAAAACGATGTGGCAACCATTGCGCATATTGGTGATAGTCGTTGTTATGTACAAAGGCCAGGTGATGGATTACTTTATCAGACAAAAGACCATATCCGGCTTGATTTTGGATGGGAGATTCTTGCCAAGTGCTTCTTCTCTTACCGCCCAGAAGTGGCAGTACCAGACATCCGACAAATCAAACTACAGACTGGTGACAGAGTTTTACTTTGTTCGGATGGACTATACAAAAGCATGGCTCCTGAAATTTTGCAAGCAAGGATGATGGATGACAAACCCTTGGAAGAGATACTTGACGTTTATGATTTCCTTTGTAAGAAACAAGGAGATGACAACTATACGGCAATATTGATGGAATGTGTCTAAATATAAAGGCGCAAGACAGCAATAGTGAAGCATTTTTGATGTGATTGCTACTGAAGACATAGAGTAATACCATGCAGTCATACCATTCAAGGATGCTAACAAATGTTTGATGTTCGATTATTCCAAGCATGAGGATTTGAAGCCACAGCTGCAAAGATTCATCAAATAGGGACACTACTGAAATATATATGGACAAAATAAACGAGAAATTATGAGCAAAATAAATAAGGTAATCAAAGAGGATACTGAGGTCTATAATCTGCAACGCTTCTTGGATGCACAGTCGCACTACTACGAGCAAGCTTTACGAGAAGTGCAAGACGGATTGAAGCGTTCTCACTGGATATGGTTTATATTCCCGCAGCTTGCCATTCTTGGACATAGCTATAATGCTAAATATTATGGTATCAGTGGATATGATGAGGCTGAGGCATATCTGAAACATCCAGTATTGGGCGAACGTTTGAGAACCATTACCAAAACTCTGTTAGTACATACAGATATGGATGTGGTTGACATATTTGGAGGACTTGACGCAATGAAAGTATGTTCTTGCATGACCCTATTTGATGCAGTATCACCGAATGATGTATTTCAAGAGGTTCTTGATAAGTTCTATAAAGGACAATATGATTTGAAGACGTTGAACTATATGTAGAGTAGATATGGAAGAATTTGGAGACAAATAGAGATTTAACTGTTTTTCAAGATGGAAAGTGGTTACTTTTTCCCTCTATATAGTCATAAACAATAAAAATGTAATAAAGGCTATGGATAAAAATAACAAAAATAGGGTGCAAACCGACAAGATCCTTTCAGGGGTATAGAGCCACCCATGCTGCGGGGTTATCTTAGGGAAACGGGGCATGATACATCAAAGATTCTGCGTGTTCTCAACGCTTTCTATGACAAGCTGACTGAGAAGCAGGGTAAAGAACCGATGTCTCTTCAAGAGTTCAAGCGTAGGAAACAAGTTATTAATGAACAAAACTTATAAAAAACAGTAACAACACAAAAAAACAATATATATATATGGAGAACAAGAATGAAATTCAGAAGACTCAGGTCTTTAATGTGATTATCCTCGACCGTAGCGGTTCGATGAATCGTATCCGTAAGGCAGCTGTTGACGGCTTCAACGAGACGTTGGCAGGAATCAAGAAGGCTCAGGAGAAGTTTGCCGATACACAAGACCATTTTGTGACATTGGTGACATTCTGTAGCTGCGAGATGAACAGTGTGTTCAACAAGGTGCCAGTTGCCGAGGCACGTCCGTTGAGGGAAGAAGACTATGTGCCTTGTTGCTGCACACCGCTTTACGATGCTATGGGCATTACGCTTAATGCCATGCGCAAGCATGTAAAGGATATGGATGATGTGGCAGTGGTTGTGACTATCATCACCGATGGTTTGGAGAATGCCTCAAGAGAATTCAACGGCAGCAGCATCAAGGCACTTGTGGAAAAGCTTCGCACGGAAGGCTGGACATTTACCTATATGGGAGCCAACCAAGACTCTGTGGAGGTAGCCTCGTCGATGTCCATACGCAATGCACGCAACTTCGACTACAGTTCAGAAGGCACTCGTTCGTCGATGCACAAAGACACGTTGACACGTTTGAACTTATTCGGACGTATAGCCAGAATGAAGAGTTGTGAGAGTTCCCTCAATATGTCGAAAGAGGAGCGTCAGAACGCATACGGAAAGATGGCAGACGAGGCCTTTGATGAGGAAGAATAACACATTATTCCTTATTGCGGTAGTTCACCGGCGACATGCCCACTTGCTTCTTGAAGAAAGTGCCAAAGGCTGAGGCGTTGGGGAAGTTGAGATAATCGGATATTTCCTTAATGCTCTTGTCTGTGTTGTTGATAAGGAATATGGCTTTCTTGGTTATGGCTTTGAAGACAAGTTGCTGTACGGTGCTGCCTGATACAGACTTGACAAGTGATGTGAGGTATTTGGGCGACAGACATAATTTGTCGGCATAAAACCTCACGCCACGCTCATGAGTGTAGTGTATGTCGATGAGCTGCATGAGCTGCATATAGGTTTCGAGTTTGCGGTTGGAGGCTTGGTCGCCGTCTTTGGCAAGTTGGCTGAATATGCTGCATACTCTGTAGGTGAGCGAGAGGAGAAGCAGCTTGCGCTCGTTGACGGCAAACACATTGTTATTGTCCTTTCCCATAGCCAATAACTCAGAGTACTTGGCAAATTCGCTCTCATGTCCAGTGTGCATTACCCAGCAATCTCTTGGATTAAGCATTTCAATAAACTTCATGCCAACAATAGTGCTGCCGAGAATGTCACGGATGGAATCGACACGGTAGAGGATGATTACAACAGAACAGTCGTCGCTATGGCTTGATATGGAGAAGTAGACATCACGGGCAAGAAAAATTGTCTCACCTTTGTTTGCTGTATATTCAACATTCTGGCAACATAAGGAGAAGTTGCCCGATACGCACACTATAATGCCAACTCCGGCAACGCGATAGTTGTCGAAGAATGCTTTAGGAAAAGAACTTATATTGCCACACGAACAGCAGATATCCTCATTATTGGATATCTGCTGTTCGAGTATATTTATGTCATTGCTATTATTTTTCATTGATTCCGCAGTTGGTCGGTGCGAAGTTAGCAAAAATAAATTAAATGGCAAAGTCTGTATGAATCATATTAGTTGACACTAAAAACGGTACTGGAGTTATATTTAGTTGAACTTACATATAATTTATATATCCTTCGTTCGTATCCTTCGATATATCCCTCTTAGGCCACGGCACCACAAGCATCAGTCCTGCAAGAATCAGGCATGCATATATAGTCCAGCCCGACAACTCTTTGATTGCTGACAGTGTGGCTTGCACCTGCACTTTGCCTTTGGTTGACATGGCAGCCATGTTTTGTGCCTCAGTCTCGCTCTTGCCTTGATATTGCATACCGCGGGCAGTCATGTCGTAGGTAGAGGCTGTCTCAACGTTTGTGCGGTCGAAGTCGTGGGCATAACGTGTGATGTAGTATTGCTGACGATATTGGAACACGTTCTGATAGAGAGCCGATCCAATGCTTGGGGCAATCACCATACGCACAGTGAGCATTATGCACACCCATGTAGACAATAGCTTGTAGGGCATACGCTGGTTGGCATACACGGCGATGAGCGAGTAGAGCAGCATCATACCGGTGGCACGGATGACAACGGGCCACTTCATACGCTCGAACATACCTGCTGTCTGCACCTCGAAGTACATAAAGAGCGAGGCGGCTGCTATGAGCACGAAGCCCAAGGCAAAGAACCACTTGAAATGTACGCCCTTGTTGTTGAGAATAAGGATAGTGACCAGTCCGATGAAATATCCCAATAGTACCCAGTTGCCAAGGGCTGCCACTTGAATCTGGTCGGTCTTCATGCCCACACCTACGAATATGTTGACAAGCATAGAGCTTGAGTTGCATATCATCAGTCCGATGAAGAGCAGTATGCCACCTTGTATGCTGCGCGACTTGAAAGCCTTGAGAATGAAATAAGGCGAGCGGCGTGTCTTCTCAAGATACACGAAGAGCAACGTAGATACAATGCAAATAGCCGTAGCCAAGCATATAGAGTAATCATCAAACCAGTCGTACACCTTGCCATAGACCATGACATAGCAGAAAGAGCAGCACATAAGGCAGAACACCACAACATTGCCGAACTTGGAGAAGGAGAGTGGTGAGTGCTTGGTCTGGTAGGGGTTGTAGGGCATACACAACAGAGTGATGAGTATAGCCACGAGTATTGCGCCAAGCATGGCGTAGTAGACCATCTGCCAATGGTAGTTGTAGGCAAACCATGCCGTAATCCAAGTGCCAATCTGTCCGAGCAGCATAAAGAAGAAATAGATGATAGGCTGACTTGCCTTCTTCTCTGTGTCGAGAGCATCCCATCCTGCTTCGTCCATAGGTTCGTTGCCAGGAGAAACGTTGCGCGTTGCCTCAATGCCGAAGCCATACTTGATGAGTGTGAAGAGGTTGCACATGAGCAATGTCTGTCGCACGAATCCCATAATAAGACTGTTGAGAGCGAGCACAAACATGCTGTCGGTGTTGGCACAGATATAACTCTGTATAGCCAGGATGGAGAATCCCACAAGACTCATCATCTTCTGCCTTCGCACGCTCACCAAAGAATAGAAGAACGGCGAGAAAGCCGCCATGCCTATCGAAGTGGTGAAACTGATGAAGGCAATGTGTTCTGACTGGATGCCAAGCCCTCCCACCATCTCACTACTGTTGACGGTATAGGCACCGCTAACGGTCATGATAGGTATGAAAAGGACCACGAGGAAGATGATGCCAAGGGGTTTTGGCACCCAGTCGTAGAACGGAAAATTCTTAGGCAGCTTCTCTGATACTGCCGTATATATCTCTGCTTGTGTTGCCATTACTTAATCTCAGCCTTGACCACCACCATCATTCCGGCAGCCAGTTTGTTGTTGTCTTCCTTGGATAATCCCTCAAACTCAATGCGCACTGGCACACGCTGCTGAATCTTAACGAAGTTGCCAGCCGAGTTGTCTGTAGGAACGAGAGAATACTTGGAACCAGTGGCACCAGAGATGGCAGATATTCTGCCTGTAAACTCCTTGTCCTTTATGGCATCCACAGTCATAATCACCTTCTGACCAACGTGCAGATTCTCCACTTGAGTCTCCTTGTAGTTGGCAATAACCCATTTCTGAGTGTCGGGCATGATGTAAGTGATAGTCTGTCCAGCGTTGACAGCCTGTCCTTCCTCAAGAGCACGACGGCCAAGTTTGCCGTCACATGGAGCTGTGACTACGCAATAAGAGAGATTAAGCTTAGCCATTTCAAGAGCGGCTGTGGCACGCTCAATGGCAGCGGCAGTGTTCTTCTTGCGGGTCTGCACTTCGTTAACGCCTGAATAGGCAGCCTTCTGTTGGCGGCGCACGGCGTCGAGTTTCTTCTTTGTAGCGTTGTATTCAGTCTCAATCTGCTCAAGCTGTATTGGAGTTGCTGCTTGGCGTGCTACAAGATTCTGATAACGCTGACGGTCTTTCTCAAGCTTGCCAAGTCTGATTTCAATCTCTGCTATAGAAGCATCGTATACGGTAGCGGAAGTCTGTGTGGTTTGTACGGATGCGTCGATGACATTGGCTCCAGCCATAGCGTCTTTGAGTGCAGCCTCTGCTTCCATGACACGTATGCGGTATTCACGGTCGTCGAGAACAAGGAGGGTGTCGCCTTTCTTAACGTCCTGATGCTCCTTGAAGCATATCTTTTTGATATATCCGGAGGCACGCATGTTGACAGGCGAGATATACTGTTCCACCTGAGCGTCGTCGCTCTTCTCGTTGCTCTTGTAGTCCATGAACATAGCCACAATCTTCACGATGCCCCATACGAGAATAGCCACACCGATGAGGCTGACAACCAACTGGCGTATGCGCTGGCGTTTAAGTTGTTTGGCAGTAAGTTCGTGCGACGACTGATTGGTATTGTCGCTGTTATTGTTATTAATGTTCGTGTTGTTATTGTTTGTTTCCATTTTTTGAGTTTTGATTTTTGAGTTTTGAATTGTTGCCGTTGGCAATTTTGAATTTTGAGTTTTGAATTTTGAATTGTTGCCTTTGGCAATTTTGAATTTTGAGTTTTGAATTTTGAATTGTTGCCTTTGGCAATTTTGAGTTGAGAATTCCTAATTCAACATTGAATAATACCTAATCGGCGTAGCCGACCATTCAACATTCAACACTCAACATTCAACATTACTTTGTCAGTCTGTCGAGCTGTCCCGTGAGTTTGAGCAGCGTGAGGTTGGACACCTGATAGTTGAAGTGAGCCGTGAGATAATTGTTCTGAGCGTCGCTCATGCTCATCTCGTCCTGCAATACCTCAGTCATAGAGGCAATGCCCTCGCGGTATCTCTCGCTTGTCACTCGGTAGACATCTTCTGCAAGGCGATAGTTGTCGCGCTGCTTGCTGAAGTTACGCTCGTTGTTGGCAAGGTCGTTCACAGCGTTGGCGTATTGTGTCTGCATACCTTTAAGCGCATTCTCGTAGGAAATCTTGGCGTTGTCGATATCCACTTGAGCCTTTCTAATCTTTGAGCGTTTCTCGAAACCGTCGAACACGGGAATGCGCAGGGATATTCCAATGCCGTTAGACTTATACCAATGGTTGGATTCGCCAGAGTGGAACCAATTCTTGAAATTATCGGTAAATGCAGCGTAGGTCCAGTTGCCCGTTAGAGCCAATGTAGGCAGATAACCGTCCTTGGCAAGTTTCTTCTGCTGTTCGGCGAGAGTCTGCTGTTTTCTAAGCAACTGAAGCTCGTAGAGATTCTCGTTGAGTCCGGTGAGAGCGGCATGGTCCATATCATCGATATTTGCCTTTTCCACAGCAATGTCCTTCTCGGCAGGATAGTCGATGACATACTTGAGCATGTTGTACTGCTGTGTGAGCATAGCCTTTGCGTTGTCGTACTGCACACGGAGGTTTTCGAGATTCACGTCCACGCGCTTCACGTCTACGCTAAGAGCCATGTCGTTGTCGTGGAAAGCCTTGGTGATGTTTCCAAGTTCCTCGAGTCGCTTGATGTTGTCCTTGATAAGTGCAATCTGCTCCTCGGTGTTCTGCGCGAGATAATACATCTTGCCAATCTGCACGATGAGGTCGTCCTTAGCCTTGCCATAGGAAAGGGAGTTGACTTGGTCGAGTGTCTTTGCAATCTCCACCGCAGTCAAGGCAGTCTGGCTATACAGCGGCATCTGAAGCTGAAGGCTTGCCGACGAGTTGTATTGCAGCGTTTTGGTAACGTTGTAAGGTTTGCCGTAGGCAGAACCATCGGTTACAGACACTGGAGGGGTGAAATTGTCGTTGAGAGCCGCGCCTATATTAATATGCGGTAGCAGACGCGAGCGGTTCTCGCTGATATTGTGCTTACCTTTAAGCACATTACCCTCGTAAGTTTTTAAAGAAAGATTTCGTTCAATGCCCATCTTTAGGCATTGTGCCAATGACAAAGTTTCTTGCGCCATGGAATAATGGGCAAGAAAAGTCAGGGCAAATGTGAACAATGTTTTTTTCATACCTATATAAATGTTTCGGGTGCAAAGTTACGTTTTTATAGCTATATAGGCATATTCATAAAATATCAAGAGTTGTTCATATTTTCCCTTTATGATGAACACAATCGTAATAGACAAAAAAAATAACATTTTGCACGGGCAAAATGTTAATTAATGGGGTGTTGATAAATAAAAAGGAGGAGAGTGTCAGTCAATGTTTTGCAATAGCTCATTCCAAAGACTGCACAATTCTGTCATCTGTTGCAGCACGATGTTGGCACCGTTGTCGGATAGGGCAGAGTCGGGTAGTGGACCACTGTTGATGCCAATGGTAAAGCAGTTGGCTGCCGAGCCGGCACGCACTCCAAGAGGAGCATTCTCAACCACAATGCCTTGCCAAGGCTCATTGTCGCCAGTCTTGCGGAGTCCCATGAGATAAGGGTCGGGATTAGGTTTGCCACGCTCCACATCGTATGCTGTGACAATATGGTCTTCGGTAAGGAAACCGTCGAAGTCGGTGAGCAGACGCTTGATGAGCGGACGCTGACCGCTGCCTGTGACAACACCTATGGTCATGCCTGCCGACTTAATCTTCTGCATGATGTCGATGACGCCAGGGAAAATCTTAGCGATGGGCATACGGTGGAAAATCTCAGTCTTGACATCATACATGCGCTGAGCTTCCTCAGGAGATATTTCCCTGCCTTGCTGCTTAAGTACGTATCGGCGGATAGTGTCGACACCACGCGCTCCCTCTGTGGCATAGGAATCGTCGGCAGTGAAGTGAATGCCGAACTGCTTCATTGCCTCATGCCAAGCCACGGCATGGTTGGGCATGGAATTGTAGAGCACGCCGTCCATGTCGAATAGCACGCAACGTGGAGAAAACTCGCTGTAAGCATGCGATTGCTTGTACTGTTGAATAGCTTCTTTAATGTTTGTCATATTTTCAATGCGAAAAACGGACTGCAATTAAGGTCGCAGTCCGTTTTTCATTTTTATAGATTTGTGTGATTACTTCTCGTCGGCAAGACGCTTCTGAATAGCCTCGCTCTCAGCCTCATATCCAGGCTTGTTGAGCAGAGCGAACATATTCTTCTTGTAAGCCTCTACGCCCGGCTGGTTGAACGGGTTAACACCGAGGATGTTGCCGCTGATACCGCAAGCAATCTCGAAGAAGTAGATTATCTGACCGAGATAGTACTCGTTGAGCTGAGGAACAGAAAGGCGGATGTTAGGCACGCCACCATCGACGTGAGCCAGACGTGTGCCAAGCTCAGCCATCTTGTTCACCTCGTCAACGCGCTTGCCCTCAAGGAAGTTAAGGCCGTCGAGGTTCTCCTCGTCGTGTGGGAAGAGCACTTTCTTCTCAGGAGTCTCAATGCTGATAACAGTCTCGAAGATAGAACGTTCGCCTTCCTGAATCCACTGACCCATAGAGTGGAGGTCGGTAGTGAAGTCGCAAGATGCAGGGAAGATACCCTTGCCGTCCTTACCCTCAGACTCACCGTAGAGCTGCTTCCACCACTCGCTCATGAAGTGGAGTTTTGGCTGATAGTTAACGAGGATTTCAATCTTCTTGCCAGCCTCTGCATAGAGAGCGTTGCGAAGAGCAGCGTAGATAGCAGCAGGGTTCTCCTCGAACGGAACATCCTTGCCAGTAGCCTTCTCCATATCAGCAGCACCTCCAACGAGAGCAGCGATGTCGAAGCCAGCAACAGCGATAGGCAGCAAGCCAACCGGAGTCAAAACAGAGAAGCGACCGCCAACGTTGTCGGGAATAACGAATGTCTTGTAGCCTTCCTTAGTGGCAGCAGCACGAGCTGCGCCCTTGTGAGCGTCGGTGATGGCAACGATAACGTCCTTAGCCTCTTCCTTGCCGCGCTGGTCCTCGCACTGCTTCTTGAGAAGACGGAAAGTGAGAGCAGTCTCGGTAGTTGTGCCTGACTTAGAGATGTTGATAACACCGAACTTCTTGTCCTTCAGGTAAGTTGTGAGCTCAGCGAGATAGTCCTCGCCGATGTTGTTACCAGCGAACACTACTATCGGGTTCTTCTTGTCCTGTACGAGCCAAGCGAATGAGTTGCCAAGAGCCTCGATCACGGCACGAGCGCCGAGATAGCTGCCGCCGATACCAGCAACAACCACAACCTCGCACTTCTCACGCAGAGTGTTGGCAACGCTCTGGAGTTCGGCGATGAACTCAGGAGTGATAGAAGACGGAAGGTGAAGCCATCCGAGGAAATCGTTTCCGGGGCATGTGCCATTCTCAAGAGCTTCCTGAGCGGCTTTAACTTGGGGTTCATAAGCTTTGACTGCGCCTTCAGAGAGGAACTGTGCAGCCTTTGTAATGTCTAAGCTGATACTTTTCATATTAGTTATATTTTATTAATGGTTTATATCTTGAGCTTTTAGTATATTTTTAAAGGTTCTTCAACCACTCCTCGCCTTTTTTGGTGTAAGTCCAAGCAAGAATGCTGCCGACTATTAAAATCACCAATGAAAATATTAATATCAATCCTTCCATTTGTTCAATATTTTAAGATTCTATTTGCTAAATAAGCCGTTAGATTTTTCCTTGCGTGATTTCATTTTGTCTTTTTCGTCTCTTTGTCCCATAATAATTGTGTTTTTATCGGAACGAGTCGGTGAGCAATTTTATTTCAATCTGTGGACTTATTCGCTCGTACAATATATTATATACGGCGTCGAGAATTGGCATATTAACATGGTGGTGTCGGTTTTTCTCCTTCATGCATTTGGTTCCGAAGAAACCTTCCGCAATCATCTCCATTTCTATCTGTGCGCTCTTCACGCTATAGCCCTTGCCAATCATTGTTCCGAAAGTGCGGTTGCGCGAGAACTTAGAGTAGCCGGTAACGAGCAGGTCGCCGAGATATACGGAGTCGTAGATGCTGCGGTCGATAGGATTTATTGATGTAAGGAAGCGCGACATCTCTTGCACAGCGTTGGATATGAGCACAGCCTGGAAGTTGTCGCCATATTTCAGTCCGCTGCAGATACCAGAAGCAATAGCATACACGTTCTTCAGCACCGAAGAGTATTCGATGCCGATAACGTCGCTTGAAGTCTTGGTTTTTATGAATTCAGAGTCGAGCACCTCGCAGAAAGCCTGTGCCTTCTCTTGGTCGGAGCATCCCACGGTGAGGTAGGACAGACGTTCGAGAGCCACCTCTTCGGCGTGTGACGGACCTCCGATACAAGCAAGGTTCTCGTCGGGCACATCGTAAACTTCGTGGAAGAATTCGGAACAAGCAATGTTGTCGTCGGGTACAAGACCCTTGATGGCTGTGACAATAAACTTGTTGCGCAGTCTTGTCTTAAGTTTCTTGAGGTGGTTTTTGAGGTAGGGCGACGGCACTACGAACACGAGTGTGTCGTAGGCTTCGACGATACGGTTGATGTCGCTTGAGAAGAATATCTCGTCGGTGTTGAAGTGTACACTCGTGAGATAATTCGGGTTGTGGCTTATACGCTTAAACTCCTCTATGCTGTCGTCACGGCGCATATACCATCCTATGTGATGGGTATGACCTATCACAATCTTGGCAATGGCAGTAGCCCAGCTACCGCCGCCAATAATAGCTATTTTTCCACAGTTGTACAACTTCGTTGAAATGTTAAATGTTAAATGTTAAATGTTGAATTCACTTTTGCTGTATATGCTTATGTTATCGTTAAGTGTTAAATGTTATGTAGAAGACATTTAACACTTAACATTTAACATTGAGAAGTTCAAGCTTGGCTACGTTCGATCCAAGCTTGGATTTCGTCCAAGCTTGGGCGATCGTAGCCGAGCTTGTACTTCTTGTTGATTTCTCCAATTTTCTGCTGCAAGCCCTGAGCTTTCTGGTCGCGGATGTCGGAGATGAGGTTGAAGCCAGCCTTGCGGAGCACGTAAGCCCAATTTTCAGGTACTCCAATCTCAGCCCACTCCTTGATAGTGCTCTGTGGCATCTTCTTCTCTGGTTTCATCTGTGGGAAGAAGAGCACCTCCTGGATGTAGGTCTTGCCAGTCATGAGCATCACGAGACGGTCGATACCGATGCCGATGCCTGATGTAGGAGGCATACCGTACTGTAGAGCACGGAGGAAGTCCTGGTCGATAATCATAGCCTCGTCGTCGCCCTTGTCGGCAAGCTTCATCTGGTCGATGAAACGCTCCTCCTGATCAATCGGGTCGTTAAGCTCCGAGTAGGCGTTGGCAAGCTCCTTGCCGTTTACCATAAGCTCGAAACGCTCTGTAAGTCCCGGCTTTGAGCGGTGCATCTTTGTGAGCGGCGACATTTCAACCGGATAGTCGGTGATGAATGTAGGCTGTATGAATGTGCCCTCGCAGAACTCGCCGAAGAGCTCGTCGATAAGCTTGCCCTTGCCCATAGTGTCGTCAACGTCCATACCCTTCTCAAGGCAGAATGCGCGAATCTCCTCCTCGGTCTTTCCGTTGCAGTCGAAACCAGTCTTCTCCTTGATAGCGTCGAGGATAGGCAGACGGCGGTAAGGAGCCTTGAAGCTAACGATGTTGCCATCGATCTCACGCTCAGGCTTGCCGTTGACGGCGATACAGATAGTCTCGAGCAACTTCTCTGTGAACGACATCATCCAGTTGTAGTCCTTATACTGCACGTAGAGCTCCATACATGTGAATTCAGGGTTGTGGTTGCGGTCCATACCCTCGTTGCGGAAGTTCTTGCCGATTTCGTATACACCCTCGAAGCCGCCAACAATCAGTCGCTTGAGATAAAGCTCAGTAGCGATACGCATGTACATGTCCTGGTCGAGAGCGTTGAAGTGGGTGATGAACGGGCGTGCAGATGCGCCGCCAGCGATCGACTGCAATGTAGGAGTCTCCACCTCAGTGTAGCCAGCCTCGTCGAGCACGCGGCGGAGAGTGCGCACAACAGTGGCACGCTGGAGGAATGTTTCCTTCACGCCATCGTTAACAACAAGGTCTACATAACGCTGACGGAAACGCAACTCCGGGTCGTCGAACTTGTCGTAAGCCACACCGTCCTTATACTTAACGATAGGCAGCGGCTTCAAGCTCTTCGAGAGCAATGTGAGGCTAGTGGCGTGTACAGATATTTCGCCAGTCTGTGTGCGGAAAACGAAACCCTTGATACCGATGAAGTCGCCAATGTCCATCAAACGCTTGAACACAGTAGTGTAGAGAGTTTTGTCCTCCTCAGGGCAGATGTCGTCGCGAGTGATATACACCTGGATACGGCCCTTCGAGTCCTGAAGTTCCACGAAGCTTGCCTTGCCCATCACGCGGCGGCTCATCATGCGGCCAGCGATGATGACCTCGCGCTTCTCGTCCTCGTCCTTAAAATCCTTCTTGATGTCCTCTGAGAAGGCGTTGGTTGGGAACTCTGCTGCAGGATACGGGTCGATGCCCATATTGCGCAGTTCCTGAAGGCTCTGTCTTCTTACAATCTCTTGTTCACTAAGTTCTAAAACGTTCATATTCGTATATATTTCTTTGTATTTGTTTTTCTTAAATGCCTATTTAAGTCACGTGTGTGTGCACAATAGACGTGCAAATTTACTAAATATTTCTGAAAGGGTGCTTGTTTTTTACAATTTATAATAGTAATGTTATTGAAAAACGTTTTCTTCGCTATTTCGCTGCATCGCTCTCAGCCATTTCCATTGCCTTTGCCCTTGCCGGTTTGCCAGTCTCGGTGGTTGGTATGCGGTAGGTATATATATAATAATGTGGCTGTTCGTATTTCGACAGTCTTTCTTGGCACACAGCCTTCAGCATGTCTATGTCTTTGGTTTCGGCAAGCATCACGACAGTCTCGCCAAACTTCTCGTCCTTACGTTTTGTGATGATGAACGGCACGTTGACATGAGGATGCAGTTTAGCCTCAATCTCCTCTATTTGCATTTTTATTCCTCCCGAACAGATCACGTTGTCCTTTCGTCCGCGTATGCGGAAATGGCGTCCGTCGGGAGCAATCTCGGCAATGTCGTTGGTAATGAGAGTCTTTGAGCACACCAAAGGAGCGTTTATCATCAGGCATCCTTCATCGTTCAGCGCCACGTCAACGCTCTCGAAAGGTTCATACCATTCGCTCGCCTCATTTCCGTTGAGTCGTCTTAGAGCGATGTGCGACAGAGTCTCGGTCATTCCGTATGTGCTCCACACGGCATTGGGAAGAGTTTGCAATTCTGCAGCCATCTCCTTGCTCACTGCTCCACCGCCAATTATCAGATGTTTTATTCCGCATAGCAGTCTTCGCTCTTCGTCCACTTTCAGGCTGTTGTACACCTGCATGGGCACCATTGCCGCAAACACGGGAGCCTCGTTGAGTCCTTTCAGCGGATGTCCGCTTGGCTCCACGCATACGAGATTGAGTTTGCCCACGATAGAGCGCACCACCATCATTTTTCCAGCAATATAGTCGAGCGGCATACAGAGTAGGGCAGAGTCGCCAGGCTTAAGTGCGAGAACCTCGCATGTCAGTCGTGCCGACGCTTCCATGCGTTTCTTCTCCACAAGCAAAGGTTTGGGTTTGCCCGTAGAGCCGCTGGTGTGAACAAGTATTGTTGGCGATGGCGAATGCCAGTCGGCCATGAATTCTTCAAGTGTCATATTTTTGTTGTCTTATGTTGCTTTTGATTTGTTTCCTTGTGCAAAACTACAAATTATTTACGAAGATAGGCTGTAATTGTGTGATAAAATGTTAACATCGACACTTGTAAGACTTTTTTATTGTCAATATTATTGTCCCATACAATTTTAATTCTTACTTTTGCGGCGAATATCTACTAAAACGACAAACCAACATATATATAATGCGTTCGATGATGCAATTGGATGCAGAATATAATAATGTATATTTACAATACTTTATAAAAACCTAAAAAATTATGAGTAATTACCCAAAGATTGGAATCCGTCCTACTATTGACGGACGACAGGGAGGTGTGCGTGAAAGCCTCGAAGAGAAGACAATGAATCTTGCAAAGTCTGTTGCAAAGCTCATTTCTGACAATTTGCGCAATGGCGACGGCTCGCCAGTTGAGTGCGTTATCGCAGATACCACAATTGGCCGTGTTGCCGAGAGTGCAGCTTGCGCCGAGAAGTTCGAGCGCGAGGGCGTAGGCTCTACCATCACCGTTACATCTTGCTGGTGCTATGGCTCAGAGACAATGGACATGAACCCCTACTATCCTAAGGCAGTTTGGGGCTTCAACGGCACAGAGCGTCCGGGTGCAGTATATCTTGCAGCCGTTCTTGCAGCTCACGCTCAGAAGGGTCTGCCTGCATTTGGCATCTATGGCCACGACGTTCAGGACCTTGCCGACGACACCATTCCTGAGGATGTAGCCGAGAAGATCTTGCGCTTCGCACGTGCTGCCCAGGCTGTTGCCACAATGCGCGGCAAGTCATACTTGTCGATGGGTAGTGTCTGCATGGGTATTGCAGGTTCTATCGTTAATCCTGACTTCTTCCAGGAGTATCTTGGTATGCGCAACGAGAGCGTCGACCTCACCGAGATTATCCGTCGCATGGACGAGGGCATCTACGACCCGGTTGAGTTTGAGAAGGCTATGGCTTGGACCCGCGAGCACTGTATGACCAACGAGGGCGAGGACATCGCCAACCGTCCTGAGAAGGCAAAGACACGCGAGCAGAAGGATAGCGACTGGGAGTTCATCGTTAAGATGATGATCATCATGCGCGACCTCATGCACGGCAACCCACGCCTCAAGGAGCTCGGCTACAAGGAGGAGGCTCTTGGCCACAACGCTATCGCAGGTGGTTTCCAGGGTCAGCGTCAGTGGACCGACTTCTATCCTAACGGCGACTATCCAGAGGCATTGCTCAATACATCATTCGACTGGAACGGACTCCGCGAGGCTATCATCGTTGCTACCGAGAACGACGCAGGCAACGGTATGGCTATGCTCTTCAACCATTTGCTCACAGGCCGTGCCCAGATATTCTCTGACGTGCGCACATACTGGAGCCCAGAGGCTGTTAAGCGCGTCACCGGCAAGGAGCTCACAGGCCGTGCAGCTGGCGGTATCATCCACCTCATCAACTCTGGCGCAACAACTCTCGACGGCACAGGCGCTGCCACCAATGCAGCTGGCGAGCCCGAGATGAAGCACTTCTGGGATATGACCGAGGAGGACGTTGACGCTTGCCTCAAGGCCACAACATGGTATCCTGCCAACCGCGACTACTTCCGTGGCGGCGGTTTCTCTTCAAACTTCCTTTCTAAGGGCGGAATGCCTGTCACAATGGTTCGCTTGAACTTTGTCAAGGGTCTCGGTCCGGTGCTCCAGCTCGCTGAGGGATGGACAGTGGAGATTGATCCTGAAATCCACAACATTCTCGACAAGCGCACCGACCCGACATGGCCTACAACATGGTTCGTGCCACGCTTGTGCGACAAGGCTCCATTCAAGGACGTATATTCAGTGATGAACAACTGGGGTGCCAACCACGGTGCCATCTCTTACGGCCACATCGGTGCCGACCTCATCACAATGTGCTCTATCCTCCGCATACCAGTTTGCATGCACAACGTAGAGGACGACAAGATTTTCCGTCCCGCAGCATGGAACGCATTTGGCATGGACAAGGAGGGCGCCGACTTCCGCGCTTGCAAGAACTACGGTCCTATTTATAAATAAACACAAATAAAAGTTTATATATAAACACAAATAAAAGCCTTCCTCTCCTCCTCATTTCCAATAAAAGATGGAGGAGAGGAAAGTTTTTGGCTTAAACAAAATCACATTACCACATACCTAATTATGACAAGAAGATTCATCCTCAACGAAGTATCATATTTTGGTCCTGGTGCACGCAAGGAATTGCCAGGCGAAGTTCGTCGTCTCGGTTTGCACAAGGCACTCGTTTGCACCGACAAAGACCTCATCAAGTTTGGCGTTGCACAGAAGGTGCTCGACGTGCTCGACGAGGCCAACATTCCTTACGAGGTGTTCAGCGAAATCAAGCAGAACCCAACAGTAAAGAACGTGAAGCTCGGTCTTGAGGCTTTCGCAAAGTCGGGTGCCGACTTCCTTCTCGCCATTGGTGGCGGTTCGAGCATCGACACATCCAAGGCTATCGGCATCATCACCAACAACCCTGAGTTTGCCGACGTAGTTTCGCTCGAAGGCGTAGCCGACACAAAGCACAAGTCGGTGCCTATCATCGCCCTGCCCACCACAGCTGGCACAGCTGCCGAGGTGACCATCAACTATGTAATCACCGATGAGGAGAACGCCAAGAAGATGGTGTGTGTCGATCCTAACGACATTCCTGCCATCGCTATTGTCGACGCTGAATTGATGTACACCTTGCCTCGCTCGCTCACCGCAGCCACAGGTCTCGACGCTCTCACCCACGCCATCGAGGGTCTTATCACCAAGGGCGCATGGGAAATGAGCGATATGTTCGAGATCAAGGCTATCGAGATGATTGCACGCCACTTGGAGACAGCAGTCAACGAGCCTTCCAACCCAGAGGCACGCGACGGAATGGCCGTAGCCCAGTACGTTGCAGGTATGGCATTCTCCAACGTAGGTCTTGGTGCCGTTCACGGCATGGCTCATCCTCTCGGCGCTATCTTCGACATTCCTCACGGTGTGGCCAACGCGTTGCTGTTGCCTATCGTGATGGAGTTCAACGCTCCTGCCGCCATCGACAAGTATGTCATCATCGCCAAGGCAATGAACGCCTACAAGGAGGGAATGACACGCGAGGAGGCTGCCGAGGCTGCTGTTGAGGCTGTTCGCCAGCTCAGCATCCGTGTGGGCATTCCTCAGCACCTTGCCGAGCTTGGCATCAAGGAAGAAGACCTTCCGCGCCTTGCCAAGGCAGCCTTTGCCGACGTTTGCACACCGGGCAACCCGCGCGACATCACCGAGCAGGACATTCTCGAACTCTACAAGAAGGCATTCTAAATACACCCCGACCCAATTAAAACCCAAAACTATAAAACAAAGAAAACGAAATGATACAGGATTATCAGATACAGGAATTTCTCCGTCAGGCTCACCGCGTGGGTGACGCTGGTTTAACATTGTGCTCAAGCGGCAACCTCTCATGGCGCATCGGCGACGAGGCCTTGGTGTCGGGTACAGGCTCATGGGTGCCCACTCTCCCCAAGGAGAAGGTGGCTATCTGCCGTGTTGCCGACGGCGAGGTGCTCAATGGCGTTAAGCCTTCAATGGAGAGCGGCTTCCACCTTGGCGTGTTGCGCGAGCGTCCCGACTGCGACGTAGTGCTCCACTTCCAGTCGAAGTATGCCACCGTGGTTTCTTGCATGAGCGAGACCCCGAAGGACTTCAACGTCACAGCCGAGATTCCCTGCCACGTGGGCAAGGAGCTTCCAGTGATTCCTTACTATCGTCCGGGCTCACCCGAGCTTGCCGAGGCTGTCAAGGCAGCCTTGAAGGACCACAACTCAGCCCTCATGCTCAAGCATGGCCAGGTGGTGTGTGGCAAGACATTCGACGAGGTGTTCGAGCGTGCCATGTTCTTCGAGATGGCTTGCCGCATCATCGTGCTCAGCGGAGGCAAGTACAACACCCTCACTCCTGAGGAGATTGACGACCTTGAGGCTTACGTGCTTGGAAAGAAACAGAAGTAATATACCTAAAAGCCCCACCCCCTGGGAGTGGGGCTTTCAATTTTTTTTAAACACTACTTGCAATGACCTATTTAGCAATTGACTTCGGCGGCGGCTCCGGTCGCGTCATCGCTGGAACCATAACCGATGAAAAGGGTGAGAAAAAGCTCACCATGCAACTCGTTCACCGATTCCAAAACCGCCAGGTGCGTCTTGGCAATCATGTATATTGGGATTTCCCCGCCCTCTTCGAGGACATGAAGACAGGACTCAAGAAGGCCGCTCAGCTCGGACTCAAGGTGTCGGGCATAGCCATCGACACATGGGGTGTAGACTTCGGATTCATCGACCGCGACGGCAATCTCGTAGGCAATCCCGTGTGCTACCGCGACGCGCGCACCAATGGCATGGCCGAACGTTTCTTTGCTGATGTCGACCGCACTGCCCATTATGCAGTCAACGGCACCCAGGTGATGGAAATCAACACCCTCTTCCAGCTCCTAAGTTTGAAACTCGCCGACAGTCCGCAGTTGCAGATTGCCGACAAAATGTTGTTCTCCCCCGACCTCTTCAGCTATTTCCTCACTGGCGAGGCCAACACCGAATACACCATTGCCTCCACATCCGAGATGCTCGACGCCCGCAAGCGCGATTGGGACTGGCAACTCATCGACAGCCTTGGCCTGCCGCGCCATCTGTTCTGCCCGATAGTAATGCCTGGCACCGTGCGCGGACGACTCCGCAAGGACATTGCCGAGGAAACCGGTCTTGGCGAGGTTGACGTGATAGCCGTTGGCTCCCACGACACGGCAAGCGCCGTAGCGGCCGTGCCTGCCACCGACGACGAGCAGCCCGTAGCCTTCATCAGTTCCGGCACATGGTCGCTGCTTGGCGTTGAAATCAACGAGCCTATCCTCACCGAGGAGGCACGCCGCGCAGAATTTACCAACGAGGGCGGCATTGGCGGAAAGATAACCTTCCTGCAGAACATCACCGGACTGTGGTTCATACAGCGTCTGATGGCAGAATGGAAGGAAGAGGGCGACGAGCAGCAGTACGACATCCTGCTTCCTGCCGCCGAGAAGGCTGTCATCGACACAGTGATTCCTGTCGACGACGCTGCCTTTCAGAATCCCCCGTCGATGCAGCAGGCCATCATCGACTACTGCAACGCCCACAACCTCACTGCCCCCACCAGCAAGGCCGAAACCACACGCGTCGTCCTCCAGTCGCTCGCTGCCAAGTATGCCGAGGCAACAAGCGCGCTCAACGCGATGCTCCCATCACCGATAAAGAAACTTCACATCATAGGCGGCGGCTCGCAGAACAAGCTGCTCAACCGTCTCACCGAGGAGGCTCTCGGAGTGCCCGTAGAGGCAGGACCCGTAGAGGCCACCGGCATTGGCAACATCCTCACGCAGGCTCTCGCCAAGGGCGAAGTGAGCGACATCGCCGAAATGAGAAGAATCGTAAAAGCCTAAACAAAAAAGAAATACAAAAAAACAAGGTCCTGCCATAAGAGTATTTTCCTATGGAGACTTATGGCAGGATTAATACTCAATTTACCCAATGAAAGAAAACAAACAATCGATACTCTACAAGGATGGAGTGAGCTATCTCGTGCCGTTCATCCTCATCACATCGTGCTTTGCCCTGTGGGGTTTTGCCAACGACATCACCAACCCGATGGTTAAAGCCTTCTCCAAGATATTCCGCATGTCGGCCACCGACGGAGCTATGGTGCAGGTGGCTTTCTATGGCGGCTATTTCGCCATGGCATTCCCCGCCGCGATGTTCATCCGCAAGTACAGCTACAAGGCAGGAGTGCTCGTAGGTCTCGGACTCTACGCCCTCGGTGCCTTCATGTTCTATCCGGCCAAGATGACGGGCGAGTACTATCCCTTCCTCGCCGCCTACTTCCTCCTCACGTGCGGACTCTCATTCCTTGAGACCTCGAGCAACCCCTACATCCTCTCGATGGGAACCGAGGAGACAGCCACACGCCGCCTCAACCTCGCCCAGTCGTTCAACCCGATGGGTTCGCTGCTCGGTATGTATGTGGCGATGAACTTCATCCAGGCCAAGCTCAATCCGCTCGACACGGCGACACGCGCCAACCTTACGCCCGACGAGTTTGAGGCTGTGAAGGAGTACGACCTCTCGGTGCTCATCGGTCCGTATCTCATCATCGGCCTTGTGATTCTCGCCATGTTCCTCATTGTGCTCTTCATGAAGATGCCCAAGAACGGCGATGCCAACCACGACATCAACTTCCTCCCCACCTTGCGCCGCATCTTCACCTTGCCCCACTACCGCGAGGGCGTAATCGCCCAGTTCTTCTATGTGGGCGTTCAGATCATGTGCTGGACATTCATCATCCAGTATGGCACCCGCGTGCTCATGGCCGAGGGCATGGCAGAGCAGGAAGCCGAGGTTATGTCGCAGCAGTACAACATCATTGCGATGGTGATATTCTGCTGCTCGCGTTTCATCTGCACCTTCCTCCTGCGCTACCTCAACACGGGTCAGCTGCTGATGATTCTCGCCGTGGCCGGAGGCGCGCTCACCTGCGGAGTAATCTTCTTCCAGAACATCTACGGACTCTACTGCCTTGTAGGCGTGAGCGCATGTATGTCGCTGATGTTCCCCACCATCTACGGCATCGCCTTGAGAGGTCTCGGCGACGACGCAAAGTTTGGAGCCGCCGGCCTTATCATGGCCATCCTTGGCGGCAGCGTTCTGCCACCGATGCAGGCTTCGATTATCGACAAGGGCGAGCTGTTCGGAATGCCGGCAGTCAACGTGTCGTTCATCCTTCCCTTCATCTGCTTCGTGGTGATAGCCACCTACGGACAACGCACGTATCTGCGTAGCAAGGGAAAGCTCAAAGGGTAATTTTGAGTTTTGAGTTTTGAGTTTTGAATTGTCGCCGTTGGCGATTTTGAATTTTGAGTTTTGAATTTTGAATTGTCGCCTTTGGCGATTTTTGAGTTTTTGAGTTTTGAATTTTGAATTGTCGCCTTTGGCGATTTTGAATTGTTCAATTTTGAATTGTGATTTAATAATTCAAAACTCAAAATTGAAAAACTCAAAATCGGCTTTGCCGACAATTCAAAATTCAAAAACTCAAAATCGGCTTTGCCGATAATTCAAAATTCAAAATTCAAAATTCAAAATCGCCAACGGCGACAATTCAAAATTCAAAATTCAAAACTCTCTTTGTTTAGAATATTTTTTTGTACTTTTGTAGACTTTCTTTTGAAAGTGCCCGAAACATCAACAGTTTCTACATACATACATACAACATAACTAATTTATCTATTCTGATGAACAAATCGATTATTTCCCTTGCGGCCCTCTCGTGCCTCGCGTCCTCGATGCAGGCCCAGCAGAAAGCCGCGGCACAGCGTTCAAACATTGTTTACATCATGTGCGACGACCATGCCTTCCAGTGCATCTCGGCCTACGGCCACGCCATAGGCAAGCTTGCCCCGACACCCAACATCGACCGCATCGCACAGCGCGGAATGCGTTTCGACAAGGCTTTCGTGGAGAACTCGCTTTCCACACCGTCGCGCGCATGTCTTATGACAGGACTCTACAGCCACCAGAACGGACAGCGACAGCTCGGCGAGGGCATCGACACATCGCGCACCTTCTTCACCGAGCTGCTGCAGCAGGCTGGCTACCAGACTGCCATCATCGGCAAGTGGCACATGGGTTGCGACCCCAAGGGCTTCGACTACTACCACATATACAACGACCAGGGACAGTACTGGAACCCGCAGTATCGCGGCACCGACACCCCTGGTGGCAAGTACATCGTGGAGCAGGGCTACAGCACCGACCTCTCCACCGACCACGCCATCGAGTTCATGGACCACCGCGACAAGTCGAAGCCGTTCTGCCTTATGCTCCACCACAAGGCGCCCCACCGCAACTGGCAGGCCAACATCAAGAACCTCGGCAAGTACGACAACGTGGAGTTCCCTATGCCCGAGACCTTCTACGACGACTACGCCACACGCGGCTCTGCCGCGCACACCCAGAAGATGAGCGTCACCAAGCACATGCGCTGGGAGCAGGACTTCAAGGTGCCCGAGATGCTCGACCTCAACAACGAGGACAGCAAGGACTCCTACAACGCCCTCATGGGCGAGATCAACCGCATGACTCCCGAGCAGCGCTCGGCATGGGGACGCTACTACTTCCCGCGCAACCGCAAGCTGCTTGAGGCCAACCTCAAGGGCAAGGACCTCGACAACTGGAAGTATCAGGCCTACATACGCGACTACATGTCGGTAATAGCCAGCGTCGACGAGAGCGTGGGCCGCGTCATCGACTATCTCGACGCCAACGGACTCACCGACAACACCATCATCGTCTACACCTCCGACCAGGGATTCTACATGGGCGAGCACGGATGGTTCGACAAGCGATTCATGTATGAGGAGTCGCTCCGCACGCCGCTCATCATCAGCTATCCGGGCCACACCAAGCCGGGAAGCGTGTGCCACAAGCTGGTGCAGAACATCGACTACGCCCCAACATTCCTTGAGCTTGCCGGAGTGAAGAAGCCGAAGGAGATGGTGGGCCGCTCGCTCCTCCCCGTCTTCGACAACGGCGACGCGCAGAAGCAGTGGCGCACAAGCATCTACTACCACTACTACGACTATCCCACCTACCACATGGTGCGCAAGCACGACGGTGTGCGCACCGACCGCTACAAGCTCATCCACTTCTATGGCAAGGGAGGTCTCGACGCGGTGCCCGAGAACAAGTATCAGGGCATTGAGGGCACAGCCGAGAACGCCACCCTCAAGTCGCTCATCAGCATCGGCTATTTCGAGCCTAAGGACGAGACCGTAAGCTACAACGAACTCTACGACCTGCAGAACGACCCGAACGAGCTTAACAACCTCTACGGCAAGCCGGGCTATGAGAAGATAACCAAGCAGTTGCAGAAGGAACTCGATGCCTACCGCAAGGCGCAGAAAGTGGACGAGTATTAAAAACTGCATCCGGAAATAGGAGTAAAAAAAGGCTCATCCGATATTTGGAGTGATTAATACAGACGTTTATCAGTAGACAGCGCGCCCCGAAGGGGCAACTCTCCACAGCCCAGGGCACCGCCCTGGGTATAAGGCATTTACGGACGACGCGCCCTGTAAGGGCAGCTCTAACGTTCCATTGTTTTTTACAGTTGCCCTTACAGGGCGCATTGTCTTTTGAATGCTATATACCCTCAAACAAAAGCGGGCTGAAAGCCCAATATCTCCATAGCCCAGGGCAGCGCCCTGGGTAACGGATAAACACAACCCATGCGCCCTGTAAGGGCAACTCTATTGTGCCACAGATAGTTGCCCTTACAGGGCGCATTGTTAATTGAATGCTATATACCCAGGGCGCTGCCCTGGGCTATGGAGAACATTGGGCTTTCAGCCCGCATTGTTTGACTTTTGACATACCCCCTTTTTTTAGTTAACCAGAAACCGTGAACACGACATTGTTTTTCAGAAAAACTAACCAGAAACCGTGAACACGACATTGTTTCTCAGAAAAACTAATCAGAAACCGTGAACACGACATTGTTTTTCAGAAAAGCTAACCAGAAACCGTGAAC
>ERZ1023666.160-NODE-160-length-31479-cov-51.805181_pt1 | contig 31479 bp, 24 predicted proteins | sample MGYA00380341_ERZ1023666 | MGnify/ENA primary metagenome ERZ1023666 (study PRJEB33179, sample SAMN07448983) | human gut metagenome | biome: Human-gut; feature: Human associated habitat; material: Faeces | host: Homo sapiens | place: India: Bhopal | collected...
TTTGTGCGCTCGACTTGCACCTTTTTGAATAAAAGGGGCTGCGCCTCGGCACAAACTTCAAACAAGTTTGACTTTGTGCGCTCGACTTGCACCTTTTTGAATAAAAGGGGCTGCGCCTCGGCACAAATTTCAAACAAGTTTGACTTTGTGCGCTCGACTTGCACCTTTTTGAGATAAAATAGATATATTTGCCACAGAAAGCCCAAAGAGGGTTTTCAAACTCTATTAAATATGCGTCCCATGACACAGAACAATTCTGCCAATAACGGCACACCAGATAATGCAGCCTTCAAGGTGGGCGGACAGTCACCCATTACTTTCGACCGATTTATTCGCGGACTAATCGGGCTGCTACTCATTGCCGGACTCGGCACTGCGCTATACTATTTGAGCGGGGTGCTGATACCTTTCTTTGTAGCATGGATGGTAGCTTATCTGCTCTACCCGGTGGTGCGTTTCTTGCAAAACAAATGCAGACTGCGCAACCGCTTGCTGGCCATTATCATCACCCTGCTGCTCACATGCGGGGCCATAGCCGGATTCATTTATATTGTGGTGCCGCCCATGATTGAGGAGATCGGACACCTTAAAGATGTGGCTCTCTCGTACATACAAGGGGGCATCAACAACAATACCATACCCGTGCCTGTGCAGCAATTTCTGCACCGCCACATCAACGAATACCAAATAGAGCACCTGCTGCAGCAAAAGGACGTGATGTCTGCCATCAAGACAACTCTGCCCAAACTGTGGAATGTGTTGTGGAGCACGGCCGGCATCATCATTAACATCGTGTGCTCACTCATAGCCTTGCTCTACTTGCTGTTCATACTTACCGACTACGAGAAGTATGCCAACGGCTGGATAAAGTTTGTGCCACGTAACAAGCGCGCATTTGCCGCGCAACTGGTGAGCGACATCGAACACGGCATGGCGGGTTACTTTCGCGGACAAGCACTGGTGGCACTGAGCAACTGTGTGATGTTCTCTATCGGATTTTTGATTATCGGGTTTCCCATGCCCATAGGACTTGGCTGCCTGATTGGTGTTATCAGTTTTGTGCCTTACCTGCAAGTGGTCGGCATGGTGCCTGCCGCCTTGCTGGCACTGCTCAAGGCTGCCGAGTCGGGCGAGAACTTTTGGTGGCTGCTCTGCCTGGTTCTGATTGTGTATTTGGTGGTGCAGGTGTTGCAAGACACCATTTTCACACCGCGCATAATGGGCAAGATTATGGGGCTGCCCCCCGCCATCATTTTATTGTCGCTGTCGGTATGGGGCTACGTTCTGGGCATTGTCGGCCTTATCATTGCCTTGCCCGTCACCACGCTGGCCATATCATATTACAGGCGTTACGTGGTGGGCAGTGAGCGCATCACCGACGATCTGGACACCGAAACCATTGCCATGGAGAAGGCCGCTGGCATCTATCTGGACGAAAACGAGGACACCAAAAAGCCGCACAAACCCGCCACTCCACCCGCCGAGAAACCTCAAACATCAGAAAAAACAAAAAAAGTTGGCAAATAATTTGGTGCGTTAGTACAATCTTCGTACCTTTGCACTCGCTTAACAGCAATAACGGTTTGACTTGCTAGCTCAGTTGGTAGAGCACAACACTTTTAATGTTGGGGTCTTGGGTTCGAACCCCAAGCAAGTCACTTATATTCCCAACGGGGTCACTTAGTGACTACTGCAGAATCACGAAGGAACATCAATTCCAAAGAAAAGTATTAAGTGGATTTTACGAAAGTAGAGTCCACTTTTTTGTTGGTTATCAAGCATTTACACACTTTGATTAGCCTAACAAAAACATAAAAGTATATGTTCAATTAAGGAGATGGTAAGTTCAACTACTGCGGTTGAAAATTACTCCAAGTAGCCTACATGTGCCACCACAAGCCCTCATAAGCCAAAAAGGTGATACAATAGGTGATACAACTTTGGAAAAGGTGATACATAAAAAGTGATACACCTCACTTCCTTCAAAAAAATTGCCGAAACAGGCATTTTTTCTACTCGGAGCGATTTTTTTCCGCTTAACACCTACTATTCTCATGAAGAGTAAAGCTGTAAAAGTCGTTTTCGACAGAAGAAAGGAAGCAGCCAAAAAGGGTTATGGCTACGTTGATGTTGTAGTAAATCTGGGCAAAAAGGTCCGTAAATACGTTCTTATAGGGACATCAACTCCCGAGGAATGGGAAAAAGATTCCAATTCTTCAGAAGTAAAAGCTGTGGTAGAGAAATGTGAAAACATTCTCGTCACCATGAACGTGCTTGGTGAGGAATCGAATGTTGAAAATTTCAACAAGCATTTCTACGAAGAACAAGCAAAAAACAATGAGCCAGAACTTTCACCCGAAGAGATCTTAGCTCAAAAAGATTTCATCGCCTACTGCGAGGAAGCCTTGGCAGCCGAGGACATTAAAATCGGCACGCGCAAGCACAAGCAAGTAGTGATTGATGCCGTCAAGACCTATGGTAAACTAAAGACGTATGGCGACTTGACCCCCAAGAACATTCTTGCCTTTGACCGATGGCTGCACAATGGTGAGCGGAGTGACGTTACCATTTATGGCTACCACAAACGCCTGAAGAAATGGGTGGGCGAACTGGCACGATTGGACGAGATACCGCGCAATCCTTACAAAATTGTGAGTGTCACCCGTGGCAAGAGCAAAGAGCGCCAACCTCTGCTCGAACCCGAATTGAAGAAAATGCGCGACTATCCCTTTGATGGGAAGTTGGAACGGGTGCGCGACCTCTTCATCTTCTCCGCTTATACAGGTCTTGCTTTTTGCGATGTGCAGAACTTTGACTATCAGTCCATGACGGTGAAGGAGGGTGATTTGGTTTTCATTGATGGAAACCGCATCAAGACAGATACGAAGTTCTTCACCCCTATTCTTGCCCCTGCTATGGAAGTGTTGAAGAAATATGACTTCAAGTTGCCCAAGATTTCCAACCAAAAGGCAAATGATTACCTTCACTTGATACAAGCCCAGCTTGGCATCAAGAAGAATTTGACCTTCCACGTTGCCCGCCACAGTTTTGCCACACTCGCCTTGGCGCATGATGTCCCCATCGAAAATGTAGCCCGAATGCTCGGACATGAGGACATTCGAACCACACAGATTTACGCAAAGGTTTTGCGTACCACCATCGAGCGCCATGCCACCGCACTCCAAGGCGCCATCATCTAAGCTTTATTCATCTTCATCTAAAACACGATAAAATGTGCCTTTCAATAGCTGCGACATTCCACTCTCCTTGAATGTCGCAGTTATTTTTTCGCAAACATACTTGCCTCCCCTTATATAATATAAGGCGCGTGGGTTGGGCAAAGTATCAGACAAAAACGAGAACTGATACTTTTTCTTGCCATCTATTTTGTATAACACTTCGCGTTTCTCCTCCCACATTCCCTCATTCAAGCGAAGTGAAAAAGGCGTAATGAATGCCTGGAACTCATCTGAAACTTCCACAAAATCCACCACAGGGTGCGGCATATACGGCTTGAAGTACTGCACCCCGTTCCAAAAGCCCATATATATTTGGTCAAAGTAAGCGTCCGTGTTCTTGTTCTCCCCCTTGGCAATGGTACGGCTTGCCGCACCTTGCGCCAAATCACCTGCATCGTAGTCAATGGTGTTGGCTGACGTTGAACTGCCAAACACACGATCAGTACGATTGCCACTTGAAGAACCGCTCCCATCTTCTGTCAGTGTCCAATTCTCACTGCTTCCCATCTCGCCACAATTCATGAAAAGCATATTGCCGTGACTATCTCCCGTCCCCTCAATCCAAGCAGGCACAATTTTCAGTTCCAAGTCCTCTGCATTCTTGTCCGCAAAGCGTTCCCCATAGGCATTGACGGGGAGCAAACGATTGTAATAGCGATACCACTTCGTTTTCGTCTTGTCTGAAAAGCCCGAAGTACCCTCCATCACAAACTCCGATTTGTAGCAGTACATGACAAAGTACGTGCGGTTTTCCTTGACATAAAACAATTTGTGTCCATCAGAGCCATATTTGTAGCCACGTACATATTGCGTGCTGCTGGCATTCGGTCTTGTTTGCCTTGTGTACACTCCACTTATTTTAAGCGACTTTGCCGCCTCCAACAAATCTGCCATTTTATCATAAACCTTGGCATCCTTGCCATATTTGCGAATGTACCAATCACACGAATAGTACGCCCAAAGCAAACTGCCATTGTCCTCATACTTCACATTCACGCAACCCAAGTATTCCGACTTGTCCTCCTGCGTGACTTGGGTGGTATAACTGTCCACCACCTTGTCCAACAGAACCTCATCTGCTTCCGTGGCAATGGCATCAGAGAATTTGAAAGAAATCGTTTTCTGTTTGTGGTTGATGGTGAAATCCCCAAACAGAAACTTCTCCAACTCTTCAAAGAACTCCGTCAGCGTCCAATGTGGCAAAGCAAGTGCAAAGTTATAAGCGCCCCATGCAGCAGGCAAGGTGTTGCATATAAGGAGATTAACAAAGGCAGAGTTTTCCAACGCCATGAAATCCCACTTATAACCCACCTGCTTGCATATCCTGTAAAGGATATACAGCAAGTAAGGCTGAAACGACAAAGCCTGTGCTCCCGTTTGCGCATTGGTTTCATGCGGCCAAATAAATTCATTCTTGTCTGCGCTCCACACCATTTCATTCTGAATGTTCCCCGAAGTGTTATTCACCCAGGGCAACGGGATCCAGAAGTTATCAGGGTAAGGGCGCATATCGTCCATGCAATGCCCTGCAACCGCCACGCGGCTTGTAGGATAGCCCAAATCCAGTTCATTCAAATAAATATCATCGAATGTCTCATCAAAGTTTTGCTCACTGCGTCCCTCCAAAAATTGCGTTTTGACTTCCACATCTGATATTTCCGTGATGGTGATGGTGCCACTCCGATAAAAGTCACGATCGCGAATTTCGCAATCGAACACCACCTTGTTCTTTGCCACATCTGCGCGGTGGATATGCCCAAATATCGCTATGTTTTGGGCACACCCTCGCAAAGGGAAAGTGATCGTCAGCGTATAGCTGTCACTTCCCGTAAATAATCTATTCTCGGCAATGAAGTCAAAGGACGTGCCTTCCTTCAATACGGCTTGTTGGTTGTTGATGATGATTTCCATTTTTATTATCTTTGCGAAATGAAACGTGCCATAATTATAATACTTGTAAGTTTAATACTCTTTTTGGCAATTCTTGCCTTGGGGTTCTTTTGGTCTCTTCCATTATCGCTTATATTTCTGTTTATTGGAAGTATTGCATTGTTTATTTCATGCGTATATGTAAAGGAAGAATCCACAAGAAGAGTTTTTGCTGCTATTTTATGCAGTTTGCTTATCACATGGTGCTTGCTGCTGTTATTCTTTTTTGTTGCAATGTATATGATGATGGATCGCAAAAGTTATTGAGCATTCATTTTCTTCTGCTTTTCGGAGATTTATTTCTAATCAACGTATCGTATTCCTCTTGCGCCTGTTTGATGCCCGTGTCCCCTGTCACTGTGTTCACGGTGACAAAAGGTTCATTCAGCCTCTTGCTCAACTGCGACATGGTTTTCTCATAACGGCTAAGGACAGCTGCACTCTGTGCCAAAGCTGCCGAAACGACATTGTCCGTGGGAGCTTGAATAATTACAGGTTGCGGTGAAGGCGAAGCCACCGCACCTGTTCCCACAATTGTTCGTGAAACATCATCGGCTCGTAAGGATCCGATGGTGTTAGTTCTTTGTGCATAGTCCAAAGCGTTAATCAAAGGTCTTGCCACAGGAGAAGCGAGCAACTTCTGCGATGCCACCCATTCCCCGGCATGGACCACGCCCACTTCTTCGTTTACTCTGCCTTGCGGAGTAAAACCACCTTGCGCATATCCTTGTGCCTCACTTGCCTGTTGTTGCTTTTTGATCGCGGCAATCTGTATCATGCCCGCAGCAATAGCCATAGCCGCTGCAATAGGTGCCATGATATAACCGACCACAGGAATAGCCGCTGCCGAACCATAAGCAGATATCGCGTTTTGGGCTGTCTGCGCCACCGCTTGAATCACCTGCATGGCAAACAACTTTTTGTTCGCCTCGTTCTTCGCTTTGGCAAGGGCGGCTTGTTTCTCCTTTTCAAGCTTCGCCACCTTGTAGTTATTACCCTCTGCCGCAGAAATCTCCGCTGAATAGCGGGCATTGATGGCGGCAGTTTCCTTCTCGAGTTCCGCCTGGACGAGAGAAGAAACGCCACTGAATATCTCTCCCATACCACTCATGACAGTGGAGAACGATTGTGTAACGGCTTGCCCAGCATCACTCTCCAACCAATTAGCCAATTTCTCATTGGCTTTCTCCATGCCGTTTTTTGTGACGCCAATACTATCAATGGCATACTTCTTACGCAAAGCCAGCTTTGCCTTTTCAAAAGCTTCCTCAATGCGCAGTTTCTCTGCTGCATTGTCGCCCGCTGCCTTTACTTCTGCATGATATACCTGTTCCAAAGCAGCCATGTCACTATCGTACTTAGTCAAACGTTCATCAGCGTTCATGCCAAAGTACTCCTCTTTGAGTTGCTGTTTTACTTGTTGTTGGCGTTGGATAATTTTCTGTTGATTAGCAAACACCTTGTTCTGATATTCCTTTTCAGCTGCCAAGCGTTCCTTGGTGCCTTTCTTGTAAAGCTGCACCACTTTGCGAAGATGTTCCAACTCAACCAACTCCACGGCATCTTCGTAGGTCTTGGTGTCAGAAAGTCCATCAATATAGCGTTGCTTCAACTCCGCGAGCTGGGCATTATACGCTTTATCTTCTCGTTCGCGAGAAGCAGAAGTCGCATTCTCTTCCTGTTTCTTTACCGCCTCCTGGTATTGCGCTTGCGCCTCCAAGAGGTCTTTAGCAGAAACGTCAGAACGCTCCATCTTCTTTTTCCAATACTGCACGTTGATCTCGTCCATGCGTGCGGTATATTGCTCATAATTCTTCTCACCTTTGGCATACGCAATGCGGTTCAAAGCCTCTTCTTTCGCTTTCCAATCATCGGGAGAGTTTTTGCGATCAGTCTGCTTTTTCTTTGCTTCCGCCAAGTTCGCTTCCGCTTCGGCTTTTTCCTCCTTGGTGATCTTCTTGTTAGCAAGCACTTTTTGATAAAATTCTTGCTCAATCTCCTCCATACGAGTGACATAAGCTTCATAATCCTTTTCACCCTCCATGTATGCTTTTTTGTTGAGCGCATTCTGTTCTTTCTGCCAATCTTGTTCCGCCTTGAACTTGTCCGACTTTTTATTCTTCTTATCATCGTCCACCACAGGCACACCGCCACCACCTCCACCAGTGTTCGTAACGACAGGTTTATGATTGGTTTCCTCGGCAGCTTGTTTGCCGAGATCATCGCCATAAGTGTCTGTAATAGCTTTCTGACGCGCATTCAGTTTTTGCAGTTCCTTGCGTTTGCTGTTCGCTTTACTTCGTTTGATGGCAGCTTGTGAACCATTGGCAATACCGCTGTAACTCGCCATTGTTCCGCCAGCAGTACCATAGCTATACATCGTGTTCCCCTTGGCAGATTCAACCTTCTTCTGCTTTTCATCATACTCCGCAGCTTCCTCGTCCAACTGCTTAATCTCCATGGTAAGTTTCGCCTTTTGTTTGCCAATCTCTTTAAGCATATCTTTCGCCCCCTCAATCTCATACTTTTTCGTAAGAGAAAGCAGATATGCGTCCAAAGCATCCTTGTTCTCCTTGTACTTACCCGTTGTCGCGTCCAACTGCGCATTATAATTGGGTATTATCTTATTGAGTGCTTGCACCGCCTTTTGGCGATCGTCCAAAGAAAGTTTCTCATTACGTGCCACCTTAACCAGTGCATCAATCTTGTTTTTCTCCTCCACAATACCTTCCTGACCTTTCAGGCGAACGGCAGCCAAAGCCTTTTCGCCCTCGGCAGCTTCATTCACCTTTTTAGTCATCTTGTAAATGCCATAGCCAAGCGCCACAGCAGCAGCGAGCAAAACACCCCAACCCGAAGCGAGAGACAAACCCTTTCGTTTCAAGTCCACCATGAGCGAGGATTGACGCGCCCAATTACCTTGCAATTTGGCAAGTACAAGGTTGAAAGCAATATGCCCAGCTTGCAGCGTATTCACCACTGCATGATATGCCAAAGCTGTTCCCTTGCACACGGCATGCCATGCCGCTTGTGCTTTAAGAGCTATTGCATTGGCTTTCACTGCGATAGTGTAAGCTACCACCATTGAAGTCAGTACGATAATGGCTTCCTTGTTTCTTGCAAGGAAGTCTATTGTCGTACTCATTGCCTTAAGTGTGAGGGTCGTAGTACTGATTACATGCTTCATGACGGGCATCAGTTTCTCACCCAATTCAATGGCAAGTTCTGTGACGCGCTTTCTTGCCTTGTCCAGCTCCGCCTCGACAGTCGAGTTCTGCACATTAAACTCATTCGTCACCGATGTGGCATCTTCAAACGACTGTGTCGCTTGTTCCTGTTGCCATTTCACCATTTCCACATTGCCGGCTAAAGTCGCCAAAACTTGTGAAGCACGGGCGCCATTCTCACCCATGTTCTTGAAAACAGGAGCGAGTACGTCCATGTTGCCCAACTCCTTCAATTTTTGAAGGAGCATAAGCAGTCCCTCGTTGGTGCTGCGTTTCAATGCCTTGTTGAGTTCGTTCAAATCCATGCCCGTAGCCTTGGCTATCTTGCTTGGCTCCTTGAACAAGTTCATGATGAGTTGCGAGAGTGCCGTTGCCGACATCTCGCAAGCTTGCCCCTGGCTATCCAATACCGCAGCAAAAGCCATAATTTGCGGAATAGTCATGCCCGCTTGTGCGCCCACACCCGCCATGCGCTTGCCAAACTCCGCGAGGTAGCCAGCACTTGCCGTACAATTTTGAGAGAGGTCGTTGATAACAGAACCAACAGCTAACAAACTGCGCTCCGTTCCCAAGCGTGCTTCATCACCAAATATGTTGGTGAGTTTGGAAAGCGTCAAGGTCGCCCCGTCCCCGAGTTCATCAAGCGCTACGTTGATTTGGTCAGCTGCCTTGACAAAGCCCAAGACATCTTCTTTTGAAGATTTTCCGAGTCGCCCCGCTTCCTCTGCGAGTTTGTTCAAATCTTCACGCGAAGTACGGGTGTCCATCTTCTTAAAATCCTCATTCAGTTCCTTCACCTCGTCATCAGCCAACCCCGTGAACTTGCGCACATTCGCCATTTCCGCGTCCATCTCCGCAAAAGCGTTCACTGCCTTGCGTCCTGCCATGACAAGTCCTGTGCCGACAGCTGCCACCCCTGCAATGATGTTGCCCCACTTGTCTACAAAGCCATTGATGCGGTCCACAAGTCCCACATTCTCCTTTTCGGTCTCCCTTAGCTCCTCATTGACATTCGCAATTTCAGCCTTTACGCGCTTGATACTCTCACACTGCTTGTTCCACTCGTCCGTACCGCGTTCGATGCCGTTTAGTGAGCGTTTCAACTCCTTCAACGTCCTGTTTAACTCTTTTGGTGATGCTTTATCCAGTCTCTTCAATACATTCTCCACCCCCTGGGTTGCACTCTCAATCTGCCCAATCTGGCGGCGGGTCTGCTTTAGTTCACGTTGGAACTTCTTCAGCTGGACTTTATCGCCCGCAGCTGCTGCCTTTGTTATTTTATCTTCGAGGTCGCTCGCTTGCCGTTTCAACTGTTCGAGCATATTTTGCGCTTGTTTGCCGTTCACTGTAAGCGTGACCGTAGCATTTGCGTTGATGTCTGACATAGTCTTTCCTTTTTGGGTGTTATTATAAGCACAAATTTAGCCATGCGCCAAAGAAGCAAAAAAGACGATGTATCAAGGCTTTTCCACTCCCAAAGTGTGCGTGATTTTTGAAGAAATCCGCGTTTTGTTAAGTAGTAGCAAAACAAAAGCCTTGATACAGAAGTCTTTAGGGGATTGTTAAGGGGTTTCCCCTTAACCCCTCCGTCGGAAGCCCCCCCGACCGCCCTACATCGTCAAACCACGAACACCCCCACACCAAAGCGGAATATGTAAACAAATCTTAAATAACACCCTTATTTGAGTTCCTTTGCCCCGACAAAAGCCCCCAAAATGCACGAATGCCGAAAAGGTTGAACACATTGAAAAGGAAGAAAAGGCAACCAATGCACACACCACACCCACACAACGAAAACGCACCCCGAAGTTTCCACGAATACACCCCGAAGTTTCGCCAAAACCACGATTGCACACTCCAAGTTTCTCATGTGCATAGATGCCAAGTTTCCGCACGCTCTAATTTGCACCCCGAAGTTTCGCAATGCGCTCAAATCCAAGGTTTCTGACTATCTAAAACGACCCTCCAAGTTTCCACCTACCCAACAAAGCACCCCGAAGTTTCGCAATACGCCAAAATCCAAAGTTTCGGGCTACCTAAAACACCCCTCCAAGTTTCTTTCTACTCATGAGGTTCGGGAGTTTCTGACTATCCAACGACCCCAACGCACCCCGACCAAACACCCACACCGCACCCCCGAAGCATTTTGGGGTTTCTGATAGCCTCCAAAATCCCTACCTTTCAAGGGAAATTTTCACACCTTGGGGGTCTCGACCGACCACCACCCGCGCCACCGCGAACGGGCGGTAATCCGTCTGTGTGCGTGCCGAAAAATGCCTAACACTTTAGCAGATGATAATCTGCCATAGTGTTAGGCACTTGAAGGCACGTACTCAGACGACCGCTGACGGGCATAAAAAGTGTGTTGTCGTGTTTTAGCGGACTTGTCCGCCATAGCACGACAACACGCTTTGTTGCCTAAAAAGGCACGTTGTGCGGTAAAACGGACTGGCGAGGAACGTAGCCTGTCCGCCAACAATAGAGCCTGCATCTTCTTTCGAGGTACGAGAAAGGTGATGTGGGCTTGACGGACTGACTTTGAAGCATGAAAAGTAGGTCCGCACATGAAAGAAGCCCAACCTCCCTTGAAGCATGAAAGGGTGGATTGGGCTTGAACGGAATGGCTTTGAAGCATGAGAAGCCTTTCCGCTAAAACGTGGGCTAATCTCCTTTGAAGCATGAAAAGGTGTTTAGCCCATTAAAGAAAATCAAGCTTCGGAGTCCCGACAATGGCACCACCAAAAGGCAACCAAGGCTGCAAGGAATGCCAAGGTCAAGATTAACTTGACAGGAAAAGTCCATGGTCTCGCCATGGACTCCATCTGCTGAACTTGTTTTAAGGAAGATTGCCGAGTCGCAGCGAGGCTGTCTTCCTCCTTTGTCTCTGTCTTGGCGCTCTCCTTTCGGCTTGACGAAAGGTGTGCGCCATAGATACGAATGGATTGCGGCTTTTGCCGGGAAGTCCTTTGCGCCTTGGCGTTAGAAGCACCTTGCAGCGCATGGGGAACTTCGATAGTTGGAGCCTCTGCTCCAACCCCGAAGCTCACGATGCAGCTGTCGAACAAAAGTTCGGTGTGCCGCCACACCGAATCAATGCGTGACGTTTGCCACTGATGCCGCTGCACCTGTACAGCGGAGTCCGTGGCAAACGTGTTCGTACTTGTGACTTTGTGTGTACTGCGGCACGAAGTGAGTAGGCACAGCCACATGATTATGGGAAAGAGACTGGCTTTCATAGGTTTTTCTGCACATTGAATGATGGGCAAGCTTTGCTTGAAAACTCATTGTGCCCATGCACAGTTGCATGGGGATAATAAAATTTCAGTTGGTTCACCAACTGCCGCAAAGCAGTCTTCTGCTGCGGAGTGCGTGTGTCCTTGGGCGTTTTCCCGTCCTTGGCCACACCACCAATATAGCAGATGCCAATGCTGTGGGCATTATGCCCCAAGCAATGGGCGCCAGCTATGTTCTCGGCACGCCCCTTGTGGACGCTGCCGTCACGATAGATGACATAGTGATAACCTATGTCGGCAAACTTGCGTGCCAAGTGCCAACGACGAATGTCGTCCACCGTGAAGTCCTTGCCTTCGGGAGTGGCAGAGCAATGAATGATAATTTCAGTGATGCGTCGCATAGTTTAGGAGTTTAATAAGTTTAATGAGTTTAAGGCTGTGCTTGGGTGGGCTTTTGAGGTTGCGAGTTGAGTTTCTGCTCTTCGTCCTTGATAGCCTTGTCAAGCGTTTGCATAATCTTTCCCTCAAATTGATGTACTTTTCTACCATAGTAAATGCTCACTCCGAAGATTGAGCCAGCATAGATGAGACATTGTGAGAAAATCCACAGGACAGAGTCCGAGATTTCGCCTTTGGGCGGTGTGATGAACCCTGCGACTGCAAGGGCATAGCCGCCTACGAGCATGGCGAGGGCGGACCAAAATTGAATGCTTACTTTGGGTTTAGTCATTGTTCGTTACATTTAGATATGTATTATCAAGCGTTCAGCTTTGCCTGAACTGTTTTCATCTTGTTTTCCAAGTCGTCCACGCGCTCGCCAAGCGTCATGATCATGTTGTAGAGGTTTACCAAGTCTGTTGAAGTGGCGTCCAGTGTCTTTTTGTCCTCCTTGCGCATGAGACCGTCCGTTGTGGAACTGGCTAACGGAATGGCGTCCGTGTAAAGCGCATTGAACTTCATGCCAAACTGCGAGAGCACGTACTTGTTCGTGTTCACGTCCCATGCCATGCGGTCAGGGAACAGACAGCCCCAGTCCTCGGCATAGCTTATCGTCTTGCGGTCGCTGCCCGTAAAGTAGATGGCACGCTGGAACACCTTGGCATGGTTGAATATGATTTGTCGGCAGTAGTCGTTCTCGATGTTCTGAATGAGCGTGATGCTCATGTGCTTCTGATACGTGAGGTGCGCCACCACGATTTCGGCATTGCCCGAAATTGAAGGGTCGCGCAAGGCATTGAGTGCAGCTGTCTCTTCCAAGAAATTGCCCAACTCCTTGACGCGCGTGTTCAAAGCCTTCTGCACATCGGTCACGGCACGTGTGGTGGTCAATCCCGGCACGCTTGCCGTAGCCATAGGCAATGTGACGCTGAACAGCTGTGTACCTGCGGCATTGCTTGCCGCTAACACGCGCGAACTGCTTGTATAAGCAAGGGACGTGGCTATGGTGTCTGTGACAGCGGACACCGCCTTGTCGATGGTGCAGACGTGGTCATAATACTTGTTGAGCTGCTGCACCTGTGCAGCGGTCATCACGCCCGCACTCGAAGAGGTGGCGGCAGGGAGGGCAAAAGCATTGTCGATGCTTTTCAGTTCCCCCGTGACCATGTTCAGGAGCGTGGCAGAAAATGCCACACTCACCTTGTTCACTTCCCCCAACTTGAAGTGCTGAATGACTTGCTTGGCTTCACCCAATTTGGTTTTCCAAGATTTTAGGGAAGCAATGTTTGTGTTGCTGTTGGAGATGGCAAGCTTTGCCCTTGCCATCTCCTCGGTGCAACTTGTAAGGCTCTGCACCTGTGCAGCGGACATCACCCCAGCTTGTGCGGTGGTGGCGGCTTTGAGGATTATGCTGTCCGCCTGTCGTTGCAGCACGCCACTTGCGGTATTGCCCTGAATGACGGACAGACAAACCTTGTCTGTGCCGACAGTCCCGAGACTGATGCTCTGCAACAACGTGGAGAGTTTCAAAAGATTGGCTTTCCAAGCCGTGAGGGATTGCAAGTCCGTGTTTGTTGCGGCAGCAGAGAGCAAGTCTGCCAAGGCTTGCAATATCACGCCCAAATTTTCGGGCGTGATGGCGGCTTCGGTGCTTAATGCCCGAAAAGCCGTGATTTGCTTGGTTATGTTTGTCGTGTTCATAAGTTGAGTTTTAAGTTTGGAGGTTATGTGGTTATAAAGTCAGTAATGCTTGCAGAGTTGATCTTATTACCTCATAACCTTAAAACTCCGAACTATTTAGTGATTGTATCTGAGGTACTTATCGTCCAAAGACTGGGCTACCACGCCCACAAATTCTTTGGCCATGTTGTCGGCAAGGAAGTCCCTTAGGTTCATGACCGAAGCGTAATACTTGCGCGAGAACCAAGGTTTCTTCTTGCGCTTGCGCTCCCTGCCGATGTCCCCATTGTTGCTACGGGGAATTTCCTTACCCGTACCAAAGTTCTGCCAAAGTCCGTACTCTAAAAAAGACTGACTTAGTCCGAGTTCCATAAACCGCCCATCGGCACGGAGCGGTAACGACTTAGGCGAAGCGAGCAAGGCACCTGTGTCAATCACATCGAGCAAGGTCATTTGCTCTTTCCATATTTTGAGCATGGTTTCGTTAAATGCAGAGACAAACTTTTCGCGTTCCCTTAATGCGGTTTGTTCTTGATCATTCCCATTCATCTGCATTGTATCTAAGATCCGTGAACGTGTCCACGGCAATTTGGAAGTAGGCACAGGCGCAGCCCGAAAAGAAATACTCGTTCATATCGTTGAACGTGATGCGTTCATCGAGGTAAATGCACGATTGTTCTAATCGTGTCCGTTCAAGAATGAGTTGGCTCATGAATTGACGGAACAACTCTCGGAGTGTTTCCATGCAGCTGAGCCTTGCCTCCATGTCATCTATGGCATGGCGCATGGCAAGGAAGATGGTTTTTACGCGCCTTGTGCGTGGCGTGTTGGCGAGAGCGATATAGCCCTGGCTCATGTCGCTCACACAGACAAAAGCCGTGGTGCTTTGCATGGTTTGAAGTGCCTCTTCAAAGCCTTCCAAGCCTGACACACGGCAAAAAGAAAAGCCTTGTGCGGTGGCGAACTTGTTGCGTGCCGTGAGGTCGCGGAAGAAGTTTGTGGCATTCCAATTGAGATTTGATTTCATAAGGTGACATGATTAGATATTTATTACTATCTTTGCGATGTGAGGGATGGGGCAACCTTAAGAGACCCGCTCTCATTCCAGCCAAGGCATTTGCTTTGGCTTTTTTATTTAAGTTGATTACGCAGTTCTTGTGCTTCTTGTGCCTTTGCATCCAATTCCGTCAAAGCACGCCAGCAGTCCATTTGCAGAATGGCTGCTTCCTTGGTGATGTCGCCTCCTGTGAGCGCACGGATTTGTGCGTTCATCGCCTGTCGGAGTTCCTCTCCGACACCCATATCAGCACTCCCCAAGAGATTGCTTTTCTCTTGGGGTATGTTGGTGAAGAAATGTGGGAACATACGGGTGAAGTTCGCTTTGACAGAAGCGAACCAATAAAATACAGAAAGCAGTTCTGCTTTCTCCAAACAAGCTTTGTCCGAAAGTTTCGGATAAAGCAAATGCGCCATCTCCGCAAGGCATTCCATGCTTTGCGTGTGCAGAAAACCTTGGTAATAGTTCTCGCAAGCAAGATAGTCCTCAAAGGGGACGGTTTGCAAATCGGCAGTGACTGCCGATGCACCGCAAATAACAGAAATGCGCACAGGTTGGGGCGCGAAGCTTTCCAAGAAAGCCAATTGTCGCGCAGCAAAGGTGATTTGCCAATCGGCAAGCATCACTTGGCGTTTGCTTTTCCTGTCCTTTACCAAACAGGAGTGTTTGTCTGCATGACAGAGCACAACAATTTCAGCCCATTTGCAAACGCAAAGGGCTAACACCTCGTTCATCGTCAAATCGCGTGCGACTTGTCGAAAGAAAAACCGCAGTTGCTGGTCGGACAGTTCCGACCATGACTTAGGCAGAGAAATAGAAAATGCTTCCATACCGCGAAAGTATGGAAGCATCTATTTGAGAGAAAAGACAAGTTAAAACCAATAACCGCCCTTTCGCTTATCATTTTTGTACCCATGATTTTCAAAGAGCGCAGCGGTTTCAGACTGCTTCCACTCCTCAAAAATACCATCGGGCGAATTGCGGAGGGAGTTTACGACCTCAATGCAAGATGGCACGGGGACTTCGTCCTCGCGGAGCATATATAGTTCAATCGCGAAGATATGCTTCCAGGTACGCTTGTAGTGTGGCGCAGATGGGGTCTCGCCCCATTTGCCCAACAACTCTGCTTGGCGCAGGGTCGCCAAGAGTTCACAGGAGAAGAAATCATGCGCCAATCGTTCCTCGATGGCGATGAGTTTAGAATGCAGTTCCTGGTAACGCTGCCAAGAGTGGTCGGTGCTGCCGAGTTTCCGAGGCAGATCCAACCACGGGTAAAGCGTTTGCTCAAAGTATTGGCATGGGTCGCTTGTCGCCCATGCCGTTTCCTGCGTCAGTAACGGCAACAATACCGCAAGCGTGTCATCACGCATTTTCTCCAATGAAAGGAGCAAGCGTTCCACGCGCTCCTTGCTGGCAGGGGCTATATTGGTGTTTGAAACGACACCAAAGCCATTGGGCGTAAGTACCAAATCCAATTGTGGCACGGCATGGAGCATGGCTTCTGCCACCACTGCCATACGCGCGTAATGCAACAACTTGTTGTTGGCATCGCGTGTGGGCAGTTCCGCAAGGACTGCCTCAGAGAGGAACGTGGTCGTGAGCCACGCTTCCGCCACCTCCAAGTGCGGTGCAATTTTATCAAAGAGCAAGGTCTCGCCTTGCACAGACTTCAGCACATTCGGAACGAATTGCAGAAGCACATTGTTATCGGGTATCAACAGAGACATAGTAGTTTTGAGGTTTTAGGTTATGAGGTTATAAAGTTACTCTTCTGTGCTTACCTGCTTTGCGTCCTTATTTTCATCGAGTGTCGTGAGCTGAATAAACGGACAGTCGGGATAAGCCCCGTCCCACCTATTGAACCTTATAATCAGTCGGTGCACATTAAACAAAAGGTCGTGATACGGCTTTTGCAGGGCTTGTGCAATCGTATAAAGTTCGCGCTTGTCGCTGCCCGAATTGTTCGTTTGCGATTTGCCCGGCACAGAACCCACAAGGTTTGAGTGCACACGCATGGTAAAGCACATCATGTTCACCGCCTCGATGATGTCTGTAGCCCAGTCGCCACCCTCCTTGTCCGTCTCAATTTTGTTGATCACCACATCATGCTGTTCCTCCCCATTAGGAGACACATAAAACTCCGAGAAAAGCACCTTGCCCGAGTTCTCCATGCCCGTGAGGAAGTTGATGATATTGTCCTTCTCCTCGTTCACTCGCTCCTGCTGCTTCACGCGGTCGGTAATGCCCTCCACCTTGAAGATATTGCTCCAAAACGATTTGGCAATCTCTATGTGGTACTTGATAGGTGCAGAGTTTTTCAGCTTAGCCTCCTTTGCCACCCCGATGAGCTGCTTAATGTTGTACCACTTTCCCTTGAAGAGCGAGGCATAATAAGGAATGGGATAATACGTGCTGTCAGGCGTCGGCACACGGCTGACCACGGCAAACTTGCGTTTGCCCTTCTTCACCTGTGCCTGCAAGTCCGTCCACGGACTTTGCGGGTTGAGCAGTGGAATCACCTCCACTTGTTCCGCCCGCACCGAATTGCGCCAATTCGCGTACAACACTTGTGGTATCACGCCCTCCTTGTTGGCAGGGGCAAAGCGCACATAGCAAGCCTCCTTGCGCAACACCCTCACCACCTTGTTGCCTTGCTCATTGAGAATAATCACGCTCACGGCAAAGCCGAAGTGCTTGAAATCTTGGCAAACACCGAGAAAATAACTCGCCATGTCGTTATCCAAGAAGAACTCTTCCACCTCGTTCACCACTTTCTGTTTGCACATTTCATCAGTCTGGTACACCAAACCGCTTCCATAACACACCTCTGCATTGAACATCTGACAAGTACTCAGTGTCTCATCACTCTCAATCAGATTGATAATATCATACGGCATCTGGTCGTCCGCTCCCCAAGGCATATAGCTCACTTTATCGCTCACATGGCGCGGTGAAATCTCCTCCGCTTCTTTGAAAACCTCGCTGCTCTTGGTGGTGAACGCTGCCGCGGCATGATAGCCGGGCAGGTCGTTCACGCTTGTTATGTGTAAGTAATTGAAATCGCCCATAGTTTTGCTTGTTTGTTTCTGCAAAACTATGGGCGAGGTATTGTTTACGAAAAGACCTATTTCCCTTGTTCTCGTTTTCGATATTCATTTGGACACATTCCTATATGCTTTTTAAAAAATGCTACAAAATGGGGCTGTGATATGAATCCTAAATTAAAAGTTATATCTTTAATAGGTTCTTGCGAAAAAGAAAGCATCCTTTTAGCTTCATCTAATTTTCGCCTATTTATAACCTTTAAAGGTGATATGTGAAGAACTTTTTGACAGGCTCGATTAAGTTTACTTTCAGAACAATTTAAATCTCTCGCATAGTCACATACTGCACACTTGTACTTATATTTATTTTCAACAAGATTTACAAAGTGATGTATCAATATGTTCTCTTCAGATTCTGAATCCTTTAAACCATCAGATAAATTAAAACGCTTGAGATTTATAAAGAATAGAGCTAAAAGATGCAGACAATAACTATTATGTCTATAGTTATCTTTGTTCTTACATTCTCTTAGCATGAGCTGAACTAATTCCATTAAAATCTTTGAGCACTCAGGTGAAATGTCTAAATATTGCTTCCTTCCGTATCTACGGAAAAATAAATATTTTATTTCGTAAACAAAATTGGAATTTAATTCTGAAATAAAAGCATCATTGAACATTATCCCATACCCCTGTGGTATTTTACTTGCATCTTTTGCACTATGACATTGTTCTGGAGCACAGAAGAAAATTCTTCCTTTACGAATGTCCGCTTTATCAAAATCCATAACGTGAACTCCATCTCCTTCCAGGCACCATATCAATTGATAAAAATCATGTCGATGCGGTATTATCTCAGCATTTATATCTATTGCGTCAGAGTGTATAATAAGATCAACATCGAAAAATGCTTCATCAGAATTGCCTGGACATGAGAATTTGAGGATATCTCCCCACTTTTCTGTTATAATCTCTTGAGGATATCTCATCTGTTTATTTGTTTTTTCTGCAAAAATATTGCTTCTATTTACAAAATACAAGCAAAAGATTAACTATTTCATTCATTGACGGAAATAATAAATTGTTTGCGCGATTTTTATAATTACATTGCTCAAATATCACAGTACTTTTGCAATCAAATGAACAATAAAGCAAAAGTCATAACCTATTAAGATAAGAGAGAAATGAAAACATTGCTATCTAGAATCTTTGACGAATTAGAAGTTCCTTATACAACTAATTATGTTGACAATCTATATAATGAGCATCCATATCGCTATACTTTGTATGGCATACAACAAATGTTGTCAAGATACAATATCAAGACAACAACTGTAAGGCTCAAAGACAAAGAAGACTTGTCAAAGATTGACACACCTTTTTTAGCTGAAGTTTACGACGACATTGTCATTGTAAAACAAATGTCTAAAGATGGAAAATTCATCTATGATTGGTATGGTCAAGAAATGAAGAGCAGCTCTGAAGATTTCAAAAAGGAGGCCACAGGCATAATTATGCAAATACTCCCCGACAAGTCATCAAAAGAGCCACACTACAAGACACACAAGCGAAAAGAATATACAAACAATGCTGAATATTTATGTATAGCAATACTTTTTCTTTCATTGCTTGCATTGACATATTTGCATCAGAATACTTGTTCAAGTATAATGTCCATAGCATTTGCCATTACTAATGCTATAGGAGCTATTATTTCTTATTTAATTGTCCGTAAGACATTAAATTATGATAGCGTACTTGCAGATAAAATTTGCCAAATGTCAAAAGTTTCAACCTGCAATGATATATTGCAGTCCAAGGCATCAAAAATCTTCAATCGATATGGTTGGGGCGAAATAGGGCTTGGGTATTTCGGTTCATCTGCAATAGTAGTTTTAATCAGTTCTAATCTAACCAATGCTATCTCATTTTATTCAATTATAGGAATGTTATTTCCTGTATGGAGCTTATGGTATCAAAAGTTCAAGGCCAAAATGTGGTGCCCTTTGTGCCTATGCATATTATTGGTCTTAGTAGTAGAGGGTGTATTGGGATGCTATATATTGTCCAACATCATCACTCGAATAGACACGACAATAGTGCAAAACATTATCATGATGGGGCTGATTTACGCAATAACTATATTAGTAATATGCAAAATTGTGGACTTGTTGCAGAGTCGGAATGAAGCATCACAAATGAAATACAAACTTTCACAAATTAAATACAAGCCTTCAATAATCAACACATTGTTGGATAATGAGAAAAGTTATGATTGCAGCGAAAGTACCTCTTGCATAATATTTGGCAACAAAAATTCCAATTACAAACTGACTGTATTAAGTAATCCTTATTGCCAGCCTTGCGCCCAAATGCATAAATATTTGCAACGACTTCTAGATGCTGGCTGCCAAATACAATATGTATTCAATTACTTTTCAGAAGATCTTAGTAATGTAAATAAACTGCTAATTGCAACCTATTTCAAATATGGAGAACAAGAAGCTTGGAACATTTTCTCAAGTTGGTATGCTGGAGGTAAAAATAAGCAAGCAAAATTCTTCTCAAAAGAGATAGATGCAAGCAATCAACTCGTAGCAGATGAGTTTCAGAAGCACGAAAGATGGATAAAAGAAACAGGCTTTTCGGCAACACCAACTTTATTATTGAATGGTAAGACTCTGCCCAGTATATACAATGTGGAAGACGTTGCCTTTATGGTAGAAAATGGTTTATAAGAAAGGTATTATGAAGTATAACAAAAATAAATGCGCAATATTCACGAAAGAAGAAAAGATGCTTAATCATTTAATTCTTCATGCCAATGATGTACCAAATGCAATTGGTTTGTTAGATGGTAAAATGGGCATAGCATTAGTTCTTGCCCACTATGCAAGATGTAGCAGAAAGAAGAATATTGAACATGCTGCCGATTTTTTAGTTGAGAATGTAATGAATCAGCTAACGACAACGGTTTCTATTGATTTTGCAAATGGTTTGAGTGGTATTGGTTGGGGTATCGAATACTTGATACAAAACAACTATATGAAAGGTTGTGGTGCAGATATACTTCAGGATATTGACGAAAGAATCATGCAATTTGATGTTACCCGATTCAAGGACTGGAGTTTAGAAAAAGGCCTCTTAGGCATTTTACATTACGTGCTTTATCATTTGCAAGGTGCAAACAAGTGTGGCTCTTCAGTGTTTGATGACTCGTATTTGGATTCTTGGAAATCCGTATTAGAGAATAACGAGTTATTGTACAATCAATTGCAAAAAGGACTTCATAAAGAAGTTGATTTTTACAAACCTAATTTGCTAATGTTTATCAAGCAACAATCTCGGGTTGATACAAAGAGACTCTCTTTAAAAGATGGTTTAGCTGGTAAACTTGAACTGCGAATGCAAGGTCAACTGTTAGTATGAATTTAAGCATAGCATCAAATGAAACAGATATATCTCATCGACGAACATTTAAGTTCAAAACAGAATGGAGTGGGTACTTACGTGCGGCACTTCGCCCGAATGTTCGATGGCGCAGATTACAATGTCAATATACTATCCTTTAATGCAGAAGTAAAAGAGTTGTGCATTTCAGTTCAAGACGGCGTTTATAAGTATAGCATACCTTATTGTGCTCAAGGGAACTTCATGAAAGCTGGAGAACTGATATGTCCTTTACTTTCACTTTATATTGAAGATAAAAAAGATAATGTGTTCTTTGTGAATCATTCTCCTTGCTCAGACTTTATGAAAGCTATTCGTGCAAACTTTCCAAAGTCAAAGATTGTATTTACGATTCATGACCAGGGTTGGACTTCACCGCTTTTAGGTAACTCAGAAAATTTGAGAAAGGTATTAGCGCATCGTAAAGTCAATAATATTGACAACGATACAGTTCGGTATGTTAGGAATTTCTGCAAAGAGGAAAAGAAAATGTACCAAATAGCAGATGCAGTCATCTGCTTGTCGCATTCAACCTATCAACTCTTGCATGAAGTATATGGTGCGTCAACTAACAAATTGTACTATATACCCAATTGCTTTATAAAAAACTCCAATGGGCTTGCCCTTAGCAAGAAAGAAGCAAGGGCAAAACTTTACATTAGCGAAAAAGAAAAAATACTCTTGTTCGTAGGACGCCCGACAAAAGCCAAAGGCATATTTGAATTGCTTAAAACATTCGAGCAAATATGTGCTACATTCAAGGATATTCGCCTTGTGGTGGCTGGTGAGGTACATTCATTAGGGGATTTTACAAAGTTAACTCCAACAAGTTCTTCCCACATCACCTATACAGGGTTACTTAATCCAGAACAATTAAATCTTTGGTATGCCGCAGCGGATATTGGCGTTTTGCCAAGTTATACGGAACAATGTAGCTATACCGCACTTGAAATGTTGTATAACATAGGTATCGTAGTATCAACAGATGGTTGGGGATTAAATGAAATCTTTCATAACTCACAAAATGCGATAGTAGCTCAGACTACTACCATTAACGATGCTTTTACTCAAGAATTAGTTAAGGCTATAGAAATAGCCCTTACACTTGATTGTGAAAGCGTAAGAGAATTACAAATAAAGAGTAAAATGACATGTGATAGATTTTCGGATCTTAAAATACACGCTCATAAGTACAAACAGTTAGTAAATCGCATAACAAATGGGTAATAATACACCTTTGGTTAGCATTGTTCTCCCGATGTACAATGCAGAGAAATTTGTTGGAGAATGTATTCAAAGTATACTTTCTCAGACCTATACAAATTTTGAACTTTTAGTTTTAGATGATGGCTCAACTGATGGCAGTATTAAGGTAGTGGAGAGTTTCTCTGATTCAAGAATCCATTTGATTAAATGCGAGCATGACTATATAGCAACACTAAATTGTGGATTGTCTGAAAGTCAAGGAAAATATATAGCACGAATAGATGCTGACGATATAATGTTTCCTTTAAGAATAGAAAAGCAAGTGGATATAATGGAATATGATGGGAATATTACAATATGCTCTTCATATACACAGGTGCTTGGTGAAGAAACGATTATAGATTCTTCTATTAAGGGCCATATAATAAATTTTCATGCCATGTTATTATTAGGGAATATTATGTCCCATTCATCTGTTATGATAAGAAGAGACTTCTTATTTGAAAACAACATATCATATTCTCGAAACTATCCCTATGCAGAAGACTACAAGTTATGGGCAGATATAGCATTTAAAGGAGGAAGCCTGTTTGTTATTCCTCTTCCATTAGTAGCTTATCGTATCTCAGAAACACAACTTTCACATATACATCGTGATGAACAAGTAAATACAACTCTCAAAATAAAAAATGAAGTGCTTACTAAGTTGATAGAAACGTCAAATCCAGAATGTAAAATAGCAGATCTGTTCGATTTGCTGTATTATTTCAATGATAAGGACTTGATATCAGAGACGACAATATTCGCTCTTTTCTACGACTTATTTTCGAATAGAGTAAGCAAGCATTAAAGACAAAGAAAGGTGAAAATCACCATTTTATTTATTAATTAAAATTTCAAATCAATGAAATCTATTAAACGTGTAGTTTTGAAAGAAGCTACGAACCTCTCAACAGAGGAGATGAAGTTGGTCTTTGGAGGAAGTTCAGCCGGTTCAGGTTCTAGTATGACTTCTTGCTCTGCCGACTGTGGTAGTCAACGCAGTGTTTCATTTAGAGATTGCATAGGTACTTGTACAGCCTACGATGGATCTGCCGTCGTTTGCAGTGGACCTCGTCACATATGGACGAAATATTGCAACGGAACTTCATCGTTTATCTAATGATCTCATCCCATTAAGGGATTACGTATGCGAGTGTGCAGCTGCAATAAGGTTACACACTCGCTTTCTTAAAACATTTTCTGCCATGTATAAAATACTCTTTATTTTACTAATGTCTACATTTTTCTCAGTATCCTCTGCTCAGAATATAGTGTTGACGGGTGAAGTAATAAATCCAATTACCAATGAAGGATTGCATGAAGCCGTTGTAAAGGTAATGAATGCAGCCAACGATAGCGTTTTGGCATCAACCAAGGCTAAGCTCAACATGATTGTGGAGGAAAGAAATGGAAACTCAACGGGATATCTCGACAAGAATAGTGGTGCCGTTTTTAACCTAAAAATATCTTCGGCATATCAAGACGTAGTGCTAATAGTTAGTGCATCGGGCTACGATAGCGTAAAGAAAAACATACATATAGATTCGGAAAAGAAACGCATCGATGTAGGAACGATTAACCTCCTTCCCGTTATGAAGGAGCGTAATCTTAACGAAGCTACGGTTACGGCGACGAAGATTAAAATGTATTATAAGGGGGATACGTTGGTATACAATGCTGATGCCTTTAATATACTCAAGAATGAATCACTTCGCAAATTGGTGCAGCAACTACCTAATACCAAGATTGAAGAAGGTGTGATTTATGTCAACGGCAAAGCCATTGAGAGTTTGCTATTCAGTGGAAAAGACTTTTTCAATGGCAACATTGATGCTGCGCTTGACCGCTTGCCAGCCTACATTGTGAGTAAAGTAAAGGTCTATGATAAGCAAGGAGAACTGAGTGAACTGACGGGGCGCGATATGCACGATAAGCAATATGTGATGGACGTACATTTGAAGCGTGAATATCTTGGCACTTGGATGGCCAAACTTGAAGCTGATGTTGCCACTGAAAAGCTATGGGGCGGACAAGGCTTCTTGATGCGTATGGATGACAGACAAATGCTTAGCATTGATGCAGACGTCAATAACTTCAATGAAGAACGTAAAATGGTAGATATAGGCAACATGGTTAATAGCTATCCAACGGGAAGGCATAGAAATAGAGTAGCGAATATTGAGTATTTTTTTGAGCCTAATAGCACGTGGCGCTTTAGTAGCAACGCCTCAGTACAGCAAAAAGAGCAAAAGACTCATTCTTGGACAAATACAGAAACATTCCTCACGCCCGATAACCTGATGGCGAAGAACAAAACCTTCGTCTCGGATAAAAACACGCGCGTTAACGCTTATGCCGCCCTTCGCGCCAGACAGACGAAGAAATGGCAAAGCGAACTGAAGTTTGACTTTACTTTTGACAATATGCGCAATGCACAAGATGCCCTTACACTTGCCTTTTGGAAAAGGGGAGATCAGGATTGGCATACTTGGGAGGTGGATAGCATTTGGAATAATGTAACGCGCTTGTCGTCAGACGACATGCTTTACACGCTGCTCAATCCTACACTACAAAAGCAAAAAACGTTTACTTACAAACCCGAGTGGAAAACATCATTGGTTTTAGGTGGCAATCCCTTTAATATAGACTTGCAAGTAAATCACAACAATGTGCAAAACGACTTGTACAATAATTATAAGTTAGACTATCTGAGTACGCAAGACAACGACCACCGTCGTATTTACAATAATCATACGGAACACAATACGACGGTTGATGCCACGATAGATTATGGCTACAAGTACTTTAAAAACGATAAATATGATGGTGTATTTACCCCTTACGCAGCCTTTAACCATACCTACGGCAACTTATCACACCCTTACTATCGTTTGGAACGTATGCAAGAGTGGTCAGATGCATTGGATTGGACAAAAGGTTCGTTAGGCATATTGCCCGATGGCGAATGGCAAACCATTTGTTTTGACAACGAGAACAGCTATTATAGCAAAGAAAAGAAACAAACGGGTAGTGTCGGTATGCGTCTTTCGCACAAACTGACAGGACTAAAACGTGGCACTATTCAATTTGATGCTGACTTGGGTGCCGTGCTTCAATACAAACATTTGGACTATCAGCGTAACGAGCAATCTTACGATATAGATCGCCATGCCTATTCATTCCGTCCCACACTCACTATGGAGTATCGGTCGAATGGAAAACACAAGTGGTCGCCAGAGCTTCGACTCAACTACACAGGCAAGCACCAACTGCCCAACCTTCTTAACATGCTTCAGATAGAAGACAATGCCGACCCGCTCAACCTTTTCCGTGGCAATGCATCACTTCAGGGCGAGTACGCTCATCGGTTAGCTTTACGCTATGGCATGAGTCAACGTAAGACTCGACACAATATGTATATTTCGTTACAGTACACTCGCACGCATAACAACATCGTTGCATCTTCTATCTACAATGCAGAGAATGGTAGACGCATCTACGAAATGGTTAATACCAATCGCACTCATGCCACTAATGGTGACATTGGTTATGGTATGCCCCTCGACAAGAGACAGAACTTCTATATCACCTTTTCTGTGCGAGGCAACTATCATCAGAATGCCGACTTGTCACACATTAACGCGACAACAGAAAGGGGAGACCTATTGCAACAATATGGAATAACGCCTAATGCAAAACTTCGCGGTGCGATAGGCAATAATTTCCGTTTCTCAACGAGTTGGCGCACCTCGTTCAGCACCATTAAGCAAAACAACATGGATACGCGCTATCGCGAAACAAAATTGGCTGCCGACTTTAGTTGGAATTTGCCTTGGAAACTTCAGTTAGCTTCTGACTTCTGTGCCAATATCTACAATGGTTTTGCTGATGCCTCTATTAACAAGGCTCATTGTCAGTGGAACGCTTCTTTGGCACGTCGTTTCTTGTCAGACCAATTGTCTGTTAAACTGATAGCCAATGGCATACTTACTCCGAAAAACAACATTTATTCAAGCATCAATGCCACAAGTCGTGTAGAATCTTACACTGACATCCTGCCACGCTATTTTATGCTGAGCGTTATCTATACCTTGGATTGGACACAAAAGAGTAAAAGAGATACAAAATGATAAATAAATTTCCACTCTATACGCAGAATGAGGCGATGGACTGTGGTCCTGCCTGTCTGCGTATGGTTGCAAAATATTATGGTCATCACTATTCACTGCAAACACTTCGAAAGAAGTGCTTTATCACACGAGAAGGTGTTTCCTTATTAGGTATCAGTGATGCTGCGGAGAATATCGGATTTCATACGAATGGTGTAAGAATTTCGCTCCAAAAATTAGCGAATGAGGCACCTCTACCTTGTATTTTGCATTGGAATCAGAATCACTTTGTTGTATGCTATAATGTAAGAAGAAACAGAAAAGGCTCTTTGCAATTTCAAATTGCAGACCCTGCATCTCAATTACTCAATTATAATCAACAAGAATTTTCTAAGTGCTGGGTAGGAAAATCGCAACCTAATGAGTCAGATCAAGGAATCGCCTTATTACTTGAACCAGGTGTAAATTTTGCAAATATCGAAGAAGAACCTGAACGCAGTTCTAAGAAGAGCCTGCTTTTTTTTCTTCGTTACCTTTTGCCCTACAAAAGCCAATTTACCCAGTTGGCTTTGGGAATGGCATTAGGCAGTGTGTTGCAAATGGCATTTCCTATACTTACGCAATCATTGGTTGACGTGGGTATAGGGGGGCGTAATTTGAGCTTTATCACGCTCATTTTGATAGCACAACTATTCCTGTTTGTCAGTCAATTAGCCGTAGGTTACATTCGCAGTTGGATTATGCTTCACATCAATACGCGCGTTGATGTGGCATTGATTTCAGATTTTCTGACAAAGCTCATGAAGTTGCCGCTTAGCTATTTTGACACAAAAATGACAGGTGACATTATGCAGCGCATTGGCGACCATAGTCGTATCAAATCGCTGCTGATGAGTAACTCTTTTAATATTATATTCTCCACATTCAATTTCTTTTTATTCGCTGGTATCTTAGGGTATTATCACCCTATGATATTGGGCATATTTCTTTTAGGCAATGGGCTTTATGCCATTTGGGTGCTATCGTTTATGCGTTACCGTCGCGAATTGGATATAAAGCGATTTAACCAATCAGCAGGCGAGCAAAGTAAACTTATCCAATTGGTGCAAGGCATGCAAGAGATCAAGTTGAACAATTGTGAGAAACAGAAACGCTGGGAGTGGGAGCGCATTCAAGCCAAACTGTTCAAAATCAGCATACGAGGACTAAAGCTTTCGCAGATTCAACAAACCGGCTCGGTGTTCTTTACACAAACCACCCAAATTATCATCTCGTTTATTGCTGCAAAAGCTGTAGTAGATGGACAAATGACATTGGGAATGATGATGTCCATGACCTATATATTGGGTCAAGTGTCTGCCCCCATAGGTGAGTTTATTGGTTTCTTCCAATCCTTGCAAGATGCCCAAATCAGTTTAGAACGACTGAACGAAATACACAATCAAAAAGATGAAGATCAAAACAGTGACGCACTGTTGCACGAGTTGCCCACTTGCCACGATATTCATTTAGACCATATCCGCTTTAGCTATAGTGGAGCAGAACGTGATTATGCTTTAGATGACGTGTCGCTGACCATTCCACAAGGTAAAGTAACCGCTATTGTTGGTGCAAGTGGTAGTGGCAAGACTACTATCGTCAAACTCATACAAGGATTTTACGACCCCCTACATGGTCAAATCAAGATAGGCAATACACCTCTCTCAATGATTTACCCACGACTGTGGCGAAGTAAAACTGGTTCTGTCATGCAAGAGAGTTTTATCTTCTCCGATACTATAGCTAACAATATAGCCGTAGGCGTTGACGAAATAGATCCAGACCGACTAAGACATGCAGTGAAAGTGGCAAATATAGAAGATTTCATATTGTCCTTACCCATGGGATATAGCACAAAAATCGGTATGGAGGGCAATGGCATTAGTGCAGGACAAAAACAGCGGATACTCATCGCGCGTGCCGTCTATAAAAATCCTGATTTTATCATTTTAGACGAAGCGACTAACTCTCTCGATACAAGCAACGAGCGCATTATCATGCAAAATCTCGAACACTTTTATCAAGGCAAAACTGTTGTTGTGGTAGCACACCGACTATCGACCGTTCGCAATGCCGATAAAATCATTGTGATTGACCACGGTCATGTGGCAGAAGAAGGAACGCATGACGAGTTAACCGCCAAACAAGGACTATATTACGAATTAATTCGCAATCAGTTGGATTTAAATCAGGTGACGAAAAATGGAAAAGAAGGATAGATTAAAGGGATTATCTACTCGGTGTGAAGAGATTCAAGAGATAATGGGGCGCCCCCCTGGTTGGATGCTTCGATGGGGCATTTGGGTCATCTTCCTGATTGTTTGCGCATTGCTAATCGGATGTTACTTTATTCGCCTGCCCCAAACATTGCCAATAAAGGTCTATGCAAGAACAGATATCCAATCAGATTCGACCTTTGCAAAAAGTAATGGACAGATAGCCTCAATAATGAAATCCAACTCAACAGTAATAACTAAAGGTGATACGATACTGACCTGTAGCAATGACACTTGTATGGATTATATTACGTCATCCTTGTCAGGTAAACTAAGCTACCCCAATGATATATGTGTAGGCGATAAAGTGAATGCTGGTGAAGTTCTTTTCTATATTGATACGGATAGGCAAAATTGTCAATTACTGTCATGTTATGGGTTCCTTTCAGAAAATGAGGCAAGACAAGTGCAAGCTAATATGCCCATAAGTATAATAGTCTCTGACAACAATGACAAGATAATAGCCAAGGTTAAAAACATAGCATCACACCCAAACGAATCGCACAAGTATTACATGGAAGTATTTCTTAATGAAGAAAATCGGAAAAAATTGAATCTACAATTGAACAATTCCATTACGGAACTTAATGCTCAAATAACAATCGCTTCACCACGGCTCATTGAAAAATTCAAACTATGGTAATTCATGTCATCGAAAAATGCGTACCTCAATAGGGTACGCATTTTTGTATTATATCCAAAAAGGTTCGTTTTGCCAATTCCGAGGAAATCCCATCTGGTGTAAGTTGACATTGCCATATCGCGACAACAAATCTTTAATCTGTTGCTTAAATGTATTCTGCGGATGAATATTATCTTGCATGTAAGCGAGACAACAAATGATAGCATATAGCTTATTGGTTCGCACATGAGATGTGTTAATCCATAAGCCTCTAAAGTTACCTGAGATTTGTGGTTGTTGTGGATAACGTCTATTCCAAACACGTGCGTGATGTGCAATGCAGTTGCGTAAGGCTACAAAACTTTTAATCCAACTTTCAAGACATAGATGCTGAGGTAGGTTAAAGTCACGCGCTATTTTTTTCTTTAATCTGTTATCATCTATGTTGCAGAACAATTTAGAAAGCAAACCGAAAGAAGTAATCTCGAGTGTTTTCCAAACAGGAGGTACATCTGGAGATGTGTACTTTTGAAAGTGTTCTTGTATGAATTCTTCCTTGGAACGTTTCAATTCTTTCTTTATTTGATCTAGGTTTTCACGGAAACAGTTCTGTCTTACTGCGATAGAAGAATCAGTAAACCAAAAAGCTCCATGTGCCAAAGCCACATGATGAATAACCTTTGAACGAAATGCTATTTCAATACTCTGTATAGCACCAAAGAGAATATGGCGTAATTCTTTATCAAAATAGTATAATTGAAGTGCATCTTCAAAATAGCTATTAGGAACATAAACATGATTACTGCCAACAACTTCAAAAGTCTTGAGGTAGTTGGCAATTCGAAAGTAACTGATTATTTGAAGTTGTTGAATTACAAGTGTTTCATTACGAAAAAGAAGGCCTCTGCTTTTTAGTTGAGTAATGATTTGAGGGTAGTCAAGTGGTTGCTTTGTATAGTTCATAAACGTATATAAAAACGAAGTTCCGCCCTGGTTCGCTGTTCTAATGGGAAGCGTGGCGGAATCTGTCACTGCAAAAGTACGAAGTTCTTTTCAAAGCAACAAATCTCAGCCCAAGTAATTTCACATAAACACCTCCATCCCATTGATTTCAAACACGCACACATCTCTCAGCTGTCGGATTTCATTGCTATCCAGTAATTTCATTCTTCGCGTGCCTTTGTAGAAGTCGTAGCGAAGCGAGATGCAGCGGTGCCAGCATTGGATTTCACCCGAGCGCGTCCATAGTTTGATGTCTACTGGGTCGGGAGATTGGAGCATACGTTTGAGCGTGGTGATATGAATAGCGTGGGGCATTAGTCGAAAATGTTGTTGTAAACCTGGTTGAAGATATTATGTAAGCGAGGAACGGTGAAAGGCACCTGCTTGCGAAGTGGTTTCCACTTGAACTTCACATGGTTGTTCGCATTGGTGGCATCAAAAAGTTCACTTTCGATGTCAGTAATAAGAATGGAACTGCCCACAGGGAGTTCGGGAGAGATCAAGTAGAGTTTGTGAGACTGCAAAGCCAGCGTAAGATGACGGGCAAAGGAATAGGAAAGCGAGGACGTCTCGCTCTCGTATTCAATCTCCGTGTTATCATCGTATGCAGAAGATTGTCCACAACATACGGCAAAACTGCGGTCAAAAGAAACCTTGCGCTTGGTTTGGGCGGTGAGGTACAAGGTATCATTCACATTGAACTCATTCTGAAAGATCAGTGTAAGCGTGGGAACTTCATCGGTCAAGAAGAACGTGAAAGTACGTTTCCCACGAAAAAGCGTAACAGACAAGAGTTTGCCCTTTACCCCTTGGGGCAAGTAACCCAATAGCTCCTCCTCGTTGATGTCCTCGAAACAAAAATCAAACTGCTTGGCAGCAATGGGAG
>ERZ1023666.162-NODE-162-length-31464-cov-18.222802_pt1 | contig 31464 bp, 20 predicted proteins | sample MGYA00380341_ERZ1023666 | MGnify/ENA primary metagenome ERZ1023666 (study PRJEB33179, sample SAMN07448983) | human gut metagenome | biome: Human-gut; feature: Human associated habitat; material: Faeces | host: Homo sapiens | place: India: Bhopal | collected...
GATTTCTCTTGCATGAACATTTTCAATAATCATAATACTATAATACTTTTAATTACATTAAACATTTTTTCCGAGTGCAAATTTAGATATTATCTGATAAACCACCAAATTTCGGGCATCATCAAAACTAGGTATTAGCCAAGAAATACCTACTTATAAGTATGCAGTAAATCACCATTTATCACTTCCCCATCATTTTTCCGATGATTTCCTCGAAATCTTCCTTCTGCATAGCGCCCATCTGTATAGTAGGATTACCTTTCATCGGGATGAAGAGGAAGGTAGGGATGCTGCGGATGCCGAAGACGGAAGCCAGTTCGGGTTCCTGGTCGATATCCACCTTATAGAAATCTATCTTGCCGGCATATTTCCCGGCAAGAGATTCTACCATGGGAGCCATCATCTTGCAAGGTCCACACCAGGTGGTATAGAAATCGATAATGGCAGGACGGGAGCCTGCAAACACCCACTCTTCGGGATGAGACTCGTAATCCATAATCTTCTTCCTGAAATCGGAAGCCGTAAGCACCTGCACCTTTCCAGCAGAAGCAGACTGATTACTACTGCCAGCTACAGACTGATCTGCCTTCTCAGCCCCAGCCTTACTCTCTGATTCAAAACGAGAAGGTAGCCCCTTTGAGCTGCCTTCCTGTTTCTTGTTATTTTGCGAACATCCCATAACGGCTAAAGCCATCATGGCATATAAACAAACATTTTTCTTCATCTAATCATTCTTTAAAATCAATAAGCCAAATCGATTGCAACAGGATATACTCGACATGGGTCAAAGTATTCCGCACAACTGTTCACCATTGCCTGCAAATCTGCCTTGGCAATACCGTGGAATACCTGCTTGCCGTTTACCATGATGGTTACAGGCTCATTGAGGTTGACCAACTGGTCATTGAGATAAACTCTCAACTTACCACCAGTGGCAGGAGAATAGCTGCGGTTGAACTTCAGATCGATTCCCCACTGCTTATCCTTCAAGATAGTAGTGTAATCCACATTGCTCACCTTGATGGAAACCACGTTCTTGTCGATATCCATCTCGTAGTAGGTTCTAGACTCTGATGGGCGAGTCAGCACCTGCAGGTTGTAGAAACCGGAACGATGTCTGCCATCCATCTCGAAATCCTCCCAGAGCACGGTCTTAGGATATGGATTGCGCACAAACTGCTTGAGCCAAGGAGTAGTCAGACCATAGGTGATGTGATGCTGCATGCCCGGCAAGAGCTGGATGCGATGACGGAAGATAGGAGTCTTATCTACAGACAGCGGGCGAGCCAACTGCGCAGAATCGAAAGCCACCTGGGTGTACCAGGTCAGGTCGTTACGATAGAAACCGGTATCGTCAGCACCCGTGAGGAAAGAGAAGCCGATATTGGCACAGTTCTCTACAGGCGCATTCTTCAAAGGTTCGCCACCTGCCATCGGACCCGCTGCAGCCCAATAGTCGGCATAGAAGGACGCAAGACGCTGGCTGCCATATCCACCTTCGCTGATACCGAATACATAGAGACGGTTGGCATCCACCTCACCCTTTACCAGGTTCTGGCGAATCAGCTTCTCGAAAGCATACTGCTTGGAGAGATGCCACCAGCGATAGTATTCACCCTCGTTAGGAATCTGAGGAATGAAATAGATGGAAGGAGAATCCTGGAAGCTCAGACCGAGCTTGATACCATTCGACCACTCATGGTCCTTAGGTCCCGATCCGTGAACATACAGGAAGAGAGGGAACTTACCATCGGCAGCTACTCCCTTCTTACCATAATAATAAGGCATCACCGCATTGGGTTCCAGACACTGAGGCAGATTCCAGGAGCTGTTTTTTGCCAATGTCAGATCTTCAGGTTCTATGAGCTTTTCTTCCTGCAGGTTCTTGTTGGCATCGCACCAGGCTGTCCATACCATCTTCTGGTAGTTGGCAATATCCTTGCCGTCGATAGCAGCCTGAAGCTTGGTGTCAAGAGGTGTGTTTTTAGAGAATTCCGCCTTACCGTCTTTCTCCAATGCTTTCTGCTGCGCTTTGAGCGACTGCAGGAAATAGGCATTCACCTTTTTCTGCAATCCCTGTGACTGCGCCATGGTCTGGGTTGAGTAGCTTAGTGAGGCTAGCGCCATCACCATGTAAATCATTTTTTTCATTTCGTACTATATATTTATTTAATTACTAGTCTTTCAAAGAATAGGTAACCGTAGTCACTACCCTCACCTTTTTAATATAAGGAGTATTGGAATCTCTATCCTCTATCGAGAATTGCCCTTGGTCAGCGTTCATGATCTTATCAATCTTGCTCTTGCTGTTTTCGGCAAACTGAGCAGCAGTCTTCTCTGCATTCTCAATTGCCTCCTGCATCATCTTCGGCTTCATCTCGCGGAAAGCCACATACTCGTACTTCACCGGATTCTCGTAGCCACCATCCACGATGGCCACACCTTTCTGAAGCAGGTCACCCTGTCGGGCGATGATGCCACGAACCACCTTCACATTCCGGGATGTCACGGTGATGATCGACGTGATGTTGTAACGGTAAGGCTGACGGTTTTCGCCATATCGCTCAGCATTGAGGTCGATGACCACAGGGGCATTGACATTGATTTCATTTGCCTTCACTCCATTTGCCAGCAGGAACTGGCGGATGGTGCTGGTGGTAGCGTTGATTTTCTTATAGAGTTGCGGCAAGTCGTTGCCAATCTCCTTGGAAACGATAGGCCATGTCACCTTATCAGCCTCAACTTCCTTTTCTGCCAATCCTTTCACCACTACTTTGCGGTCTTTGGCAATCACACTTTCAAGTCCAGACTTGACACAAAATCCAAGCACGATAATGCCTATGGCTAAGATCACTGCTTGCTTGATACCCGTATTGACATTCATAATAAGTCCTCCATTTATTAAGTTTGAAATGCTTACGAGGACAAAGATAAGCAAAAAGATGATAGCAGCCATCTTTTTTAATCTTTTTTATGTTCTAATCTTAACCAGGCAAGAAAGATATGTTAAATCTTCTATACAAACGATACAACCTATTGATTTTTTCACTATCTTTATCCCGTTAAAATGATGTATAACCTCTAAAACCACAACATCATGAAGATAGGTATTCCAAAAGAAATCAAGAATAATGAGAATCGTGTAGGAATGACTCCTGCTGGTGTAGCTGAATTCATTCGACATGGACACGAAGTGATGGTGCAGCATACCGCTGGCGAGAACAGTGGTTTTGCTGATGAAGAGTATGTGAAGGTAGGAGCCAGAATCCTGCCCGACATCCAGAGTGTATATCGCGAGGCTGAGATGATTATCAAGGTGAAGGAACCTATCGCCGAGGAATATCCACTCATCCATCAGGACCAGCTTGTTTTTACTTACTTCCATTTTGCCTGCGACAGAGAGCTCACCGATGCCATGATCAAGAGCGGTGCAGTCTGCCTGGCTTACGAGACGGTAGAAACCGACAACCATCATCTGCCACTGCTCATTCCGATGAGTGAGGTAGCAGGAAGAATGGCGATTATCAATGGTGCCTACTATCTGCAGAAGACCAAGGGCGGCAAGGGCAAGCTGATCAGCGGTGTGCCGGGCGTGAACCGTGCGAAGGTTCTCGTTCTGGGCGGTGGAACCGTGGGAGAAGCAGCAGCAAGAATGGCAACAGGATTAGGTGCTGATGTGTGGATTACCGATATCAGTCTGCCTCGTCTTCGCCAGTTGCAGATAGAATTGCCGATCAATGCGCACACCCTCTACTCCAACGAGCACAATATCCGGAAGGAATTGCCAGATGTTGACATCGTAGTAGGCAGTGTACTCATTCCGGGCGACAAGGCTCCACACCTGATTACCAGGGATATGCTGAAGTTGATGGAACCTGGCACCGTACTGGTGGATGTGGCTATCGACCAGGGTGGTTGCTTCGAGACCTCTCATCCAACCACCCATTCCGATCCGACATTCATGGTAGATGGCATTGTGCATTATGCCGTAGCTAACATTCCGGGAGCCGTGCCTCATACCTCCACCATCGCCTTGACCAATGCCACCCTGAAGTATGCCCTCGCTCTTGCCGACAATGGATGGCGAAAGGCGTGCAAGGAAGACAAGGCTTTGTATCGGGGATTGAACATCGTGAATGGCAAGGTAGTATTCAAGGCGGTTGCCGATGTCTTCGGACTGGAATACGAGGAGATGGTATTATAGGAGATCGCATTATAAATTCATGAAACATAACTTTTAAGCCCTTCGATTCCGTTGGGTTTAAAAGTTATGATGTTTTTTGTGTGCCTTTCCAATGATAAAGATAGACTCGTGGGCAGCGATTCCGCAAGGGAATATTCAAAAATTTTAAAACATATTAATAACAAATGGATTACAACATGATTGGGACCGCATGGTCGTTACTACCTCCTATCGTCGCCATCGCTCTGGCGCTGAAGACGAAGGAGGTCTATTCTTCTCTTTTTATCGGTATCATTCTGGGTGCCGTTCAATATTGCATTTCGATGGGAACAGGTTTCGACGGATTCCTCGTTCATCTGACCAACCACACCGTAGGCGAAGGCGAGGATGCCAAGGCATACGGTTTGATACATTGCCTTTCCGACCCTTGGAACGTGGGCATCCTGGTATTCCTGGTGGTTCTGGGCAGCATCGTTTCACTGATGAACAAGGCGGGTGGTTCTGCGGCTTTCGGCCGATGGGCTTCCAAGCACGTAAAGTCGAAGACTGGTGTGCAGGTAGCCACCATTCTGCTCGGTATTCTGATATTCATCGATGATTACTTCAACTGCCTTACCGTGGGTTCGGTGATGCGCCCTATCGCAGTGCGCAACGGCGTAACCAAGGAGAAACTGGCTTATCTCATCGACTCCACCGCAGCTCCTGTCTGCATCATCTCCCCAATCTCCAGTTGGGCAGCAGCAGTATCGGGCTTCGTATCGGGAGGCGAGAACGGACTGGCACTTTTCTGCAAGGCAATACCCTATAATTTCTACGCCTTCTTCACTATCCTCTTTATGTTTGGCATCGTGATCTTGGGCTTCGACTTCAAGGCGATGAGCAAATATGATGCAAGACTGAAGGAATGGTATGAGCGCACCAACGGAGGAAAGCTCGACGAGGTGAGCGATACCAAGCTGCAGATCGTGGAGCATGGTGTGGGAGCGAAGCAGGAAGAATCATCCAAGAGTAAAGGCTCTGTGAGCGATCTTGTGATTCCAATCATTATGTTGATTATCTTCTGTATGGCAGGTATGGTTTATTCGGGAGGTTTCTTCGATGCCAGCAATGCCAACTATATGAACTTCGTTGACTCCTTTGCAGGCAGCAATGCCTCTATAGGTTTGGTGATTGGTTCATTGGCAGCCTTGATTCTGACCATTCTGATGTTTACGGTTCGCAAGACCTTGCCATTCGATGAAGCGATGAGTAGTCTGATCAAGGGATTCGAAGCAATGGTACCAGCCATTCTGATTCTTACCCTGGCATGGACCCTGAAGAGCATGACCGACTCGCTGGGGGCAGCAGAATATGTATCCACCGTAGTGGCAAGCAGCGCTTCTGAACTCCAGATGCTTTTGCCAGCCATCATCTTCCTGGTTGCAGCCTTCCTGGCATTTGCCACAGGTACATCCTGGGGAACCTTTGGTATTCTGATACCTATCTGTATCGCAGTATTCCCAGGAGCCGACCCATTGCGCATCATCTCTATCTCTGCCTGCATGGCTGGTGCTGTCTGTGGCGACCACATCTCACCTATCAGCGATACCACCATCATGGCGAGTGCCGGAGCCGAGTGCAAGCATGTGCACCATGTTTCATCACAGTTGCCATACGCGCTGACTGTAGCTATCGTCAGCTTCCTGACATTCATCGTGGCAGGTTTCACCCATACACTGGGAATGGTAACAAGTGCCATCATTTCGTGGATATTCGGTATGGCGATGCTTGGTTTTGCTTTATTTTATTTAAATAAGCGGTCGAAAATGAAATAATCCTTAATTTTCTTGCATAATTAGAAATTTTTCAATATCTTTGTGAATGAAAATAATAAAGAACATATTAATAACGTAATACAGAATACATTATGAAGGAATTAAAAGGAACTAAGACAGAGAAGAACCTCCAGGAGGCATTCGCTGGTGAGTCACAGGCTCGTAACAAATATACATATTTTGCAAGTAAGGCTAAGAAGGACGGTTATGTTCAGATAGCTAATATCTTTGAGGAGACAGCTGCCAACGAGAAGGAGCACGCTAAGTTGTGGTTCAAGTACCTGGAGGGCGGTGCTATCCAGGATACAGAGAAGAACCTGGAAGCTGCTGCCAATGGTGAGCACGATGAGTGGACCGATATGTATCCACGCATGGCAAAGGAAGCTCACGAGGAAGGCTTCGAGGAGATTGCAATCAAGTTTGAAATGGTGGCTGAAATCGAGAAGCACCACGAGGAGCGTTATCGCAAGCTCTTGAAGAACGTGCAGGACAAGCTCGTCTTCTCTCGCGACGGCGACTGCATCTGGCAGTGCTCTAACTGCGGTCATATCGTAGTAGGCAAGCAGGCTCCAGAGGTTTGCCCAGTCTGCAACCACCCACAGAGCTACTTCCAGATTGAGGCTCAGAACTACTAAGGTTCTATTAACAGAAATAAGGAGGTGTGTCATAAGTCACAGCCAATACGCCCTGAAAGGGCAGAAGCTCCTAGCCCAGGGCATCGCCCTGGGTTTTAGAACAGATACAAAAAAGTCGCCCTGAAAGGGCAAAAGCTTTCAATTTCAAAGCTTTTGCCCTTTCAGGGCGACTCTCTTTTTCTTTTACCATTGGTTGATATCAGCTTTTGCCTCTATCTTTTTCTCGATGTTATCAGGAAGTTTGGAGAAGAAGTCGTAGCCAGTGATACGCTCCACCTCATCTACCGAGTTGACGAAGTCTTTTTTCTGCAGTCCGGTAGCTCCCTGGTTGCGACAGATAAAGCCGATGGCTTGCGGATTCTTGCCGGTGCGGAGGATAACCTTGAAGAAAGCATCAGGCACCACCACCTTGTTCTTACCCAGTTTGCGATGCTGCTTATTCAGGAAGATCGGACCGCAGACAATATAGACCTTACCATATTTCTTTGCCCAGGTACGGCATTGCTGTTCTATGCTATTCCAGATTCCTGCATTCAGAGCATGGGTCTGAGGACACATATTGGTCATCAGGAAGCATTCGTCCATAGCCTTCAGGTTCCACTTGTTATCGCCAGCCGGACAGAGATGACCTCTATCATAACCGCTGTTGTAGTAATCAGCCTTCGTTCCCTTAGGTGATGGCATATCCATATCATCCTCAAAGTCGCCACGCTTCAACTTACCCGAAGCATGAGCACGGGTCAAGCTCCATGCCACCCAGTTAGGCTGACGGGTATCATGATTATATGAAACGGTATAGGCAAAACGCTTTCTGATGGTTTGCGATACCTTTTTCTTTGAAACCGGGATTTCCATTCCCGGTGCATCCCCCTGTGCAGCTGGCAACATAGAGGACGACAAGCCAAAAGTAGAGAGCAAAGCGATGGCGCCAGCTATCACCCAGCCTCTCATTTTCTTATTAAATTGAATCATCTTTATTCTATATGAAGAGATTATATATATTCAAGTTTCACTTAGTGAGGGTATTGAGACGTATCCTATTCTGCAGGATTGATCTTTTCCAGCATGATTTCTATCAGCCTCGGAACCCCATAGTCTTCTATCTCACTTTCCCTGATCCAGATGTAATCATCCGGCAATTGAGGACGGCTTTCTGTTTCCAGGAGATAGAAATCGGCAAGAAGGATGCGATGAGTCAGTACGTGCTTGACATCTTTTGCCAGCAAAATCGGATTCTTCACGAAAGAAGGCAGTTCTTTGACATCCGAAACATTATAAGGCTCCCATAATCCCTGCCAGATATCACCTTCTCCACGGCGATGGATGGCAACCATCGGTTCGGATTTTCCTATACCATTCGCTGCCGAAGATTTACACCTTATATATATATAGGAGAGATGGCGGGTCTTCACCTTCACGGTCTTGTTCTTCACGGGCAGTTCCTCTACCCTGCCGCAACGCAAAGCCTCGCAGGTTTCTGCAAGCGGACAGAGCAGACACTTCGGAGACTGGGGGGTGCATTGAATCGCACCGAAATCCATCATTCCCTGATTATAGGATGCCGCATCGGAAGCAGGCAAGAGCGATTGTGCCAAAGCTGCGAACTCCTTTTTCCCCTGAGTTGAGTTGATGGGAGTATCGATGCCGAAATATCGGGAAAGCACCCGATAGACATTGCCATCAACCACAGCTGCCGGAATATCGAAAGCGAAAGAGCCGATGGCAGCAGCGGTATAATCACCTACTCCCTTCAGGGATTTGATGCCTTCGAGGGTATTGGGGAATGCACCTAAAGCCACGATCTGCTTGGCGGCAGTATGAAGATTGCGGGCACGGGAGTAATATCCCAAGCCCTGCCAGAGTTTCAATACATCATCCTCGCTGGCTGCTGCCAGATCTTCTACCTTGGGATAGGTCTGCATGAACCGTTCCCAATATTCCCAACCTTGGGCAATGCGGGTTTGCTGAAGGATGATTTCGCTCAGCCAGATGGCATAAGGATCCCTGGTTTCGCGCCAAGGCAGGTCTCTGCCGTTCTCACGAAACCAACGGAGTATTTCTGTTGAAAAAAAAGAGTTATTGATCATTATTATGCTTTTCTTCCCTACTGCTCCGGATATTGCTCGTAAATCTTCAGGCCGAATTCATTGGCAAGCGCATAGGCATGCTCCATGATGTCGGCTAGGATATGCTCGTAATTAACCCATACCTTGTCCTTAATGAAGAAATAGAACTCGATAGGAAGACCACACTGGGTAGCCTCCATGTGGCGCACCATCAAGGTAAGTTCCGTATTCACCTCAGGGCGCTGACGCAGATATTTCTCCATAAACTTACGGTAAAGCTGGAGATTGGTTGGAGCCAGGGCTGCAGGATTCTTCAAGTCCTCAATATCCTTTCCTTCCTGAATATCCTTTTCTATCGCCTTCTGAAGAGATTCCTTCAACTTGAAAGAATCCTCTGTGGCGAAATGCTTGGCAAGCAAGGTCTGCTTCAAGGTCTCATCTACCAATCGGATGCTACGGAAATCAAAATAAACGATTCGCTTTACTCTTCTTCCCCCACTCTTCTGCATACCAATCCAGTTCTGGAACGAACCATTCACCAGGGTAGCTGGCGAGATAGTAACGATGGTATTATCAAAATTACGCACCTTTACGGTAGTAAGTGACATATCCTCTACGATACCATTGGCATCCACCGACTTCACGGTAATCCAATCGCCCTTGTGCAGCATATCATTACTGGTGAGTCGCACACCGGCAGCCAGACCGAGGATGGTATCCTTGAAAACCAACATCAAGACAGCCGAAGTAGCACCCAAGCCGGCAAACAAGGTCATCGGACTCTTACCCAACAGGATGGCTACCACTACCACTCCAGCCACAAAGAGCATCAAAACCCTGAGCACACCACAGAAGGTATGGAAATACTGCTGAGCCGAAGAGCGGCGCTCTCCGCTATTCTCCAATCCCTTGAAGGAACCGATGAACACCAATACCGTACGTACCGACATCACCACGATATAGATACCCGTAGCACGCTCCAGAATCTCCTTGAATATAGGATATTCCAGATAGATAAGCGGCATGAGCGACCATATTACCACTGCAGGCACGATATGACAGGCAGAAGTGAGCACCTTCTTATTCAGCAACACATCGTCCCAGGAAGCCTCCGTCTTTTCCGTAATCTTCGAGATCAACGGAACTACAATCTTACGACACAGAAAATCGCTCAGCATCGCCAGCAAGATAGCGGTGATGGTGAGCAGGATATGACGAAGCATAGGCACGTAATCGCCGGTGATACCTGCCCATGTTATCATTTCATCTACAAATCTACGAATTTCTTCCATAAACTACAAACAGTAAACTATCAATTCTTAACTACCAACACTCTATCATGGTTGGCAAAGCAGGTTACAAACCTTGTCTGCAAAATGTCTGGCATTGCTGCCATGCATGATTCCATTATTGATGATAGAGAAGCAAAGCTCATGTCCATTGGCTGCCGTACAATAGCCAGCCAGCGAGATGATACCGGTCAGGGTACCCGTCTTTGCCTTGACATTGCCGTGGACACTGCCGCTTTTCATACGCTTCTTCAGGGTTCCATCCACACCTGCTATAGGCAAGGAATGAATCAGATGCTGCTTGATGTTATCATTGCGGAAAGCATAACGAAGCATCATCACCTCCAGCTCGGCACTGAGATAGTTGTAGAGCGACAAGCCCGAACCATCAGCCAGTCTGTAGCGGGAAGCATCCAGTCCCAGCTTATTGATCAACTGCCGTTCCACGTTGCGGGCACTCTTGGCACTTGCCGGACGGTTGCCCGTAGAAGCCGCAATCTGGTAATACATGCACTCGGCATAGAGATTGTCACTCTCCTTCATCATCTTATGCAGTACCTGATCCATGGTATGGAAACGGGTACAGATGGTAAAGGCATTGGCAGGACAGGTCTTGGAAGATGCATACATCTCCTCATATTCGATGCCTGCATCCTTCAACTTAGCCAGGAAACGGTTCATGAAGATGTCCTTGCGGGAGAACACCAATGGCGAAAGTACCGGATTATCATCATCCCAGCACCAGCCTTCGCCCAGCAATGCAGCATCCTTCATCGAACGGTCGGCATATACATTACCCCGAATGGTATCCACACCCATATCCTTGAGACTGTTGACAAATGCCGTCAGGTCATCACTGTTGAAACGGGGATCCATACCTCCCACACAGTAAACATCACCCGTCAGCACACCGTCCTCGATGGTTCCGGTATATTTCAACTGAGTCTTGAACTGATAGGAACCGCCCAACTTGTCAAGTGCGGTGATGGCTGTCAAGAGCTTCATCGTACTTGCCGGGCGCATCAGCTGTCGTTCGTTGTGCTTGTAGATGCAGGAATCAGCATCCATATCCCAGACCATGATCCCCACCTGCGATGTCTCAAACATCTTACTTTCCAAGAGTTTGCCGATACCTACCTGCACCGATTCGGGCCAAGGCAGCTTCAATGTATCGGCAGCCAGGGAATCCAACATTGTGGAGTCGGTCACTTCCGTGTCGTCCTGCGGCTCCACCACTTCTCCTTCAATCACATCCTGAGCCTTCACCGGCATCGCCATGAGCGTAGCCATGATGAAGCTCATCATCATATATATAATCTTTTTCATTGTCTTTTACTAATTTCTTTCTCGAAAGCCTCTTCATTATCGGGCTGCACCGTTACCATATTATGATGTCCGTATTCTATCACCAGACAATGATCCAATCCCAGAAAGGTCTTGGCGGTATGCACGCTGGTGATGTCGCATACCGGCACATTCCTGTTGGAAGAGAACCTGCCTTCGTTGATGATGAGATATTCCATCTCGTCATCTCGGTCGATAGGTTTCACCTTCTTGAATGTATAGGTGGTATTCAGAATACGCTCGATCATGCCCACAATGATGATGGCAACGAAAATGCCAATAATCGCCATCTTGACCCAGAAGAAATATCCTGCCAGGAGGGCGAAAACCACCACTCCAACACGAGCCGTCGTATTGAAGCGCTTATGAAAAGTTCTATCTGCCATATCTCGTTCTTTTATCTTTAAAATAGCGTTTTCAGCTACTATTTGATAGTCTAAAAGACTATATTACCTTAAAATTCGCTGCAAAATTACAAAAAATCCCTCTCTTATTACTCTTTTTAAAGAGAAATTAGTACTTTTGCAAACAATTAAGCATTATTAGAATAAACTCACATGGTTTATAAGTATGATTTTCTGATTATCGGCTCAGGAGTTGCCGGTATGAGTTACGCTCTGAAAGTAGCCAGAGCGCATAAAGGTAAAGTGTGTATGATCTGCAAAACCTCACTCGATGAGGCAAACACTTCATTTGCACAAGGTGGTGTGGCGTCAGTTACCAACTTGGAAGTAGATAACTTCGACAAGCACATACAGGATACAATGATCGCTGGTGATTACATCAGCGACTATCAGGCTGTGAAGCAGGTTGTCACCATGGCACCAGAGCAGATCAAGGAGCTCGTGCAGTGGGGTGTCAACTTCGACAAGCAGCAGGATGGCAAGTTCGATCTTCATCGTGAGGGCGGACACAGCGAGTTCCGCATTCTTCATCACGCTGATGATACGGGTGCTGAAATCCAGCGCGGTCTGATGGAAGCAGTGCGCAACTGCCCGGACATCGATATCAAGGAAAATCATTTCGCTGTAGAAATCATCACTCAGCACCACTTGGGTGCTCGTGTTACCCGCCGTACACCTTATATTAACTGTTACGGAGCCTACGTTCTGAATCCTGACACCCAGAAGGTGGATACCTATCTGAGCAAGGTTACCGTGATGTGTACCGGTGGATGTGGTGCCGTTTATCAGACTACCACCAACCCAGTCATCGCTACCGGTGATGGCGAGGCGATGGTTTACCGTGCCAAGGGTACGGTGGCTGACATGGAGTTCGTACAGTTTCACCCTACAGCCCTCTATCATCCTGGAGAGACCCACCCTGCATTCCTCATCACCGAGGCGATGCGTGGATATGGCGGCATCTTGCGTCTGCCTAACGGCGAAAGCTTCATGGAGAAATATGATGAGCGCCTGAGTTTGGCTCCTCGCGACATCGTGGCACGTGCCATCGATAAGGAGATGAAGATTCACGGTCTGGATCATGTCTGCCTGGATGTTACCCATAAGAATCCTGAGGAGACCAAGCGTCACTTCCCTAACATCTATGCCAAGTGTCTCAGCATCGGCATCGATATCACCAAGGATTACATCCCAGTTCGTCCTGCCGCTCACTACATGTGTGGTGGTATCAAGGTAGATTTGAACGGCTGTTCAAGCATCAACCGTCTCTATGCCCTGGGCGAGTGTTCATGCACGGGTCTGCATGGTGGCAACCGCCTTGCCAGCAACTCGCTTATCGAGGCTGTGGTTTATGCCGAGACGGCTGCCAAGCACAGTCTGGAGCATGTGGATGAATATGATTTCAACGAGAAGGTTCCTGCCTGGAACGACGAGGGTACCCTGACCAACGAGGAGAAGGTATTGATTACCCAGAGCGTCAAGGAGGTGGGCGAATGCATGAGCAACTACGTGGGCATCGTGCGCAGCGACCTTCGCCTGAAGCGTGCCTGGGACCGCCTCGACCTGCTTTATGAAGAGACCGAGAATCTCTTCAAGCGTGTGAAGGTAAGCAAGGAACTCTGCGAGCTCCGCAACATGATCAACGTGGGTTATCTCATTACCCGTATGGCTATTGAGCGCAAGGAGAGCCGTGGTCTTCACTATACCATCGACTACCCTGTTCACGCTTACGACAAGAAATAATGAAGAAAGAATAAGATAGAAAAAAAGCTCGAATGCATCAAACATTCGAGCTTTTTTTATTTTCAAGAATTTGAGAATTAGAGAATTTTCATTCTGCTTATTGGATGCAGAAGAATTTCCCGCCTATCTCGTCAGCGAGAACTTGATGCTCAGGCCGAAATCCTGCGTGGTGGTAGGATAACTGCTGCTCGACAAGAGCGGCGTATTGGTCTGGCGATCATAGTAGAAACTCATGGTGAGCAACTTGCTCAAGGTATAATCAGCCGTGAAACTCAGCTTCAGGGCATTGTTGCCGCTGCTGGCGCTGCTCGTCATCGTGGCTATATCACGGACGATGGCTGCCTGCTTGCGGAAACTGAAGTCGAAACGCAGGTTCAAGTCGTGATTAGGACCGTAGTTCCGGGTCTGATTCTTGCCCTTGCTTCCGTTTCTGCTGTTTTGTTGGGCACCCGTTCTTCCCTTCACCTTGTGTGCCTTTGGAGCACCGAAGAGATTGAAGTTGTTGATGCGATAGCCCATACCTACCACCCAGTCTTTGCTCAGCGCCTCGTTCACCTGTACACTCGTCATACTGAGGTTCAGCACTCGGGTCTGGCGATACTCACCCTTGATAGTCATATTGTTGTTCAGCGTAACATCCATACCGAGCAATGGCGAGAATGCCTCGTTGATGCTCACCTGAGAAACATTGAACATGCTGCTAGGCGATGGATTGCCCGTAGAGGCATCCGTCACGAAGCCCAGACCATTCATATACTCCTGATAGGTACTGTAGCTGCTATAACTGCCCACGGCAAAGATGCTCTTGTAGGCGTGGTTGATGTTCACACTCTTGAAGTGCTCGCGGAACCAAGGCAACTTGCCCAATCCGCTATAGCGCACCGTCCAGTTTGGCAACAGACGGCTCAATGCCGGGAAGATGGAGAGCGAACTGCCGCCCATCGAGGTATAGGCATTGAGGAATGCAGGAATCATCACATCACCACTATACGGATTAACCGGTGTGCGGGAAGCATCATACTTGCCTCCACCCAAGGTAGAACCCACAGGATATACCGTTCCGGCATACTGCGACTCCACCCGCTGGCGGAAACCATCGAGCGAGTTGACAAACTTCTCGAAAGTCCTGCTGCGATAACCACTGTTGGCATTTCCGATGCCCTCGAAAGCCGAACTCAGCGAGATAGTAGTCATCTGGAAAGTTCCGCTCTGGGTGGTCGGTGTACCCTCATACATATACTGTATGCTCTTTTGCGTGGTCATGGTGCGGGTGGCAGAAAGATCTATCTTGAAATCCTTGACCGGTTCCAGGGTGGCACGCAACTGCAGGTTCTCGGTCTTGCTGGTAGTAGCCGGCGTAGCAATCGAGTCGTTGCAGAGTAGCCAGTCGTTGTCTCTTGCCTTTCCTATATAGCTGTCATCCACCAGTCCGAAGGCGAAATCCAGTCCCGGCGCCATCGTTCCCACTTTCTTCTGTCCGAAGGCATCACCCACGTTAGGAGTAAAGCCCGGCAGAAGCATCTGATAGTTGTTGCGGTAGGTGAAGCTCACCTTGCGCAGCATCATTGCCAGTCGGGCCGCCGTCTGGGCTGTCCGGTACCATTTTTCGTTATCGAGCGGCTCTTTCGGCATCACCGTAATCTTCAGCTTCATCATGCTATCCACCTTCGACTTGATACGGATCTGGTTGTTATCCACCTTTTTGTATTTCAGATGATACACCTTTCCATCCTCCGTCTTGGCAGAAATGATGAGTCGCTTGCTGTTCTTGCCATGTCTGATGAGCAGGGTAGTATCCGGCAGGAGGGTGATTTCTTTCTCGAAAGCCTTCCTGTTTTTCGGAAGCGCCTTTGCCAGATCTACCTGATTCTTTCGCTTGGCTTCCTTCTCCTTCTTTTTCCTCTCTATCTCACTCCTGCTTATCGAGCGGTTGAATCGGTCATTCGCCTTCTTGAGGAACGGGATGTGGTTGTAGAGGCGCACCAGGTCGAAGCTTCCGTTAATCGTCAGCTCGCGCTGGGTGTTGATGGTGTTACCATACGAGTTGCCGTTCTCATCCTCCGTACCTCGCTCCCAAGTATAGTTGGCATTGTAGGAGGCATCGGTATTCACCCAGTCGAAGACTGGCAGCAGATGGATAGGCAACTTATAGGATGCCGTGAAGTTCTGACTGTAGTCGAGTGGCGTACCCCAGCTCTTCACACTCTGCCATACCGAACTCCGATACACCGAATCCTTCCAGGCATGATACTGGTCGGCATAGAGATCGGCATTCACATCCGGATAAGGCACATCTACCTGTGCATGGGTGGCACTCAGGAAGTTCATGTGCAGGTTCTTGGTCAGATCCCAGCGCAGAGAGAACTCGCGGTTCCAGAGGAACTGGTCGCTCACGGTGAGCGGCAGCTGCGAATTGAGCGTACTCTCCATATCGCGTTCCTGCAGCTCATAAGTCTCGTGCGTCATCTCCGTATTGAAGGCGATGTTCTGTGGCAACCAGTTTAATCCGAATCGCCTCAGAATGTCGAGCCACTTGCTCTTGTTCTTCCACTTTTTGAAAGGTTCCCACGCCTTATAGACCGGTGTCCAGGAATAATCCAGGGCTCCGCGCCAGTTGTCCCGATTCTCGAAGACCGTGGTCTCACCCGTGGTATGCTGATGGGCATGACTGTAGGTAAACGAGAAGTTGGCTGGATCGTAAGGCATCGGATGACGACGGGTGGCGATACCTACCCGGGCATTGGATACCGAGAAGTTGGTCTGGGTGACTTTGGTCACGGCGATGCTCTCGATAGAGTCCCGCTCAGCCTTCGAACCGGCGGCATCCAGCGCATCCTTCAGTTCCATATCCGTATCCAGCGGATTGTATTTCGGAGAAGTCTTCTCCTTCGTCACACTATAATATAAAGGTATGCTTACCTTCGCCTTGTCGGGGAAGAACTTACCCATCTCCAACGAGGTGGTCACGCTATAGGCACCATAATTATCGGTGCTGCGGCTAGCCACGCCGTCTTCCAGACCGCCGAAGCCTTCGCTCATATAGCGTCCGGTGGCATTCACGCTACCCAGGTCAGAGAGCTGCACGTTCAGATTGGCATTGGCTGCCCATCCTCCCTTGTTATTATGCTCCAGAAGTCGGAGCTCGTTGACCCAGACTTCTCCACTCTTCACCTCATCCGAATTGTTTCTCACACCTATCATCAGCGTCTTTACCTCTCCCAGGCTCGGATTGCCCACGATAGTGATCCGGTTGCCCGGATGTTCAGCATCCATCATCATATAAGGTGCCATATAGGAAGCCATGCCAGCAGCCTTCGCCTTGTTGCGCTCCTTCTTGAGACTGGTAAATACGCTCAGGTTTACATTGAGCATATTCTCCTCCGGCCAGACCAGCTTTCTGTCGGCAGAACTGTTGCGGTTATAATTGTTGCGAGGTTCGGTCAGCTTGAGCGGAATCTCATACTCATAGTAATTGTTCTTATAGTCGCTGCCCAGACGGATGAAGACCGCCAGCTGGCCGTTCTTCAGATTGGTGGCGTTCTGCTCCAGGGCATTGGCATGGGTAAACATCTGGATGCGCTTGTACTGGCGGAGATCGAGGGTAGAGTTCTTATATACCGCCTTTGCCTCGCCATGGGTCAGATCCTTCACCACCAGACTCAGAGCCTGCTCGTTTGCCTCGACAAGCTGTGGCTGCGATGGGTCCTGCTCGCGACTGATACCCGGAGGAAGCACATAGTTGACCGGTGTCTTCTCGGCATTTTCCTCCAGACTGACTGCACTCGCCTCCAAGGTTCCGCCACTGGCTGCACCCAACGGCTGGTCGTAGGTACGCCACTTGCTGTGCACCAGGTCGAACGTACCGAAACGGAGCACGATAGGCTTCTTGAAGTTGGTGAGGAACATTCGCATGAAGCGGATGCTGGAGAAATCGTTGATGTTGCCCTGGCGCTTCTCAAACTCATCCACAGGAATGCGGAACTGATACCAGGTAACCGTGGATTTCGTGTTGTCTCGCCAAGTCTGGGTGTATTCGCGCTTATCCACGATGAAGTTGCTGCCCACCACGAGATCTTCCGGACGGATGCTGACGTGATACTGGAAATACTTCTCATATTCGTTCAGCGTATAGTCCTGGTTGATGTCCTCCACATCCGGTGTCGATTTATAGGAGGTATCATAACTCTCAGTACGGCTTTCGCTGTCAGGCGAATTGCCCTGAGGGTTGTTGATGTACTTATATCGTTGAAGGATAGGCGCACGCATCTCATCCCAGTCAGATCCTCTGAAATAGTGATAGTTATCCCGGGCCGGGTCGGCAAAGATACTGTCGAACACCGCCTGGTTCACCTTTCCCTGTATCTGGTCGAGATAGGCACTCTTGTAGAATTCCTGCTCTTCGGCATCGGTCAGACCATTGAATCCCACATCCTGCAGGGCACGGCTTCCGCTCGTCGTGGCGAAAGCATAGGTCACGGTGCTCTGCGTAGGAATCTTACCCCACTGCGTATAGGTGAAGCTGTTGCTGCCATCCACCGGCATTCCGCTCTCATAAAACTTCTTGCCATCCCGCAGGATATCCTCGCTCACCTCGCCCAGGTTGATGTAGAAGTCACCGCCATAGTCGGCTGCATCCGATTGCTCTCGGGAATAGATGAACGGATCGAGCATCCAGAACTCGATATACTCCACGTTTGCCTGCTCGAAATCGTTGGTATCCAGCTTGCGCATCATTCCACCCCAGTTGCGGGACGGGCTGGCAAGGGTACCATCCGACTGCAGATCGGATACATTGAAGTTGTAAGGTCCCGGCTCCGATGGATAGTAAGCCAGATTGAGAACACTCAGGGTGCTGGTGGCTCCCTGATAGGTGCTCTGCTGGCGCAGAGGGAAAAGCTCCTTTACATACACCTCTCTGACATAGTGGTTGCTCAACTGCTTGAGGTCGCTCTTGATATGGCCCGGAGTGAGCGAACTGCCCCGTCGGGTGAAGAGCGGATCGATGGTGTACCAGGCTAGGCGGGAACGATGGAAACCGCTGGTCAACCCCGTCTTGTCATTGTAATCATCCTTGAAGTTGAGCGACGGCACACTGGAGATAACCCACGAAGTAGGAGTCATCACATCGATGGTTCCCTTGGTATTCTCGAAGTCATCAATATACGAAGCATTGTCCTGCACTCCTCCTGCCTCGCCCACCAGAAGCTGGGCAAACTCACTCTTGAAGGAGATGTAGGAAGGTTGGGTGAGATGCAGGAACGGTATCTTGTCGAGCATGTTGGTAAGCCACTGGCTCTCCTTCTTCCAGTTCAGGTTGATGCCCCAGAGCGTATTCTTCAGCGGTTCGCTGCCCATCGCCACCTTGTTGGTGAGCGCCTGTTCCGAGAGATGCTGCAAGGTTCCGCTGATCTGGAAATTCCTGGAGAATTCATACTCCCAGTTGAATCCTACCATCGTCTTTCTCATCTGTCCGTAATCGGTATTGCTCTCCAGGGAGACGTTGACCGCCGTACCGGCATCGATGATGCTCTGGTTGAGGATGGTCACCTCTCCGGCATTGTAATCCACCGAGTAGTCGGTGCCCTCCTTCAGGGTAACGCCACCTGCCGTCACCACCACCGAACCCTGCGGCACATTGTAGGCATCGAGGGAGATGACATTGGCTGCCGAGCCCTTGAACTGTCCCACGATGAGATACTTATTTTTTTCGGCTATCTGCTTGGCGATGGTCTTCGTACTGTCATAGAGTTCGGTGAAGGCATACTTCTCAGCCTGCTCCTCAGACACGCCCTTCTTCACAAGATAATCCTGCATATAACTGCCGAACGGTTCCACCTTCGGCATGAACACACGACCATTCGATACGGTATAGCCCTCTACATAATCGAAGTAACCATTGCTGCGCGCCTTGTTGTTGTTATCGAGTCGGTCGGCACCCAGCACACGGATGATAGGCTGGTTCTTCACCTGCGTTTCCGGAATGTAGTTGACATAGACACCCGTTGTATCACTCTGATATTTCACATCGAGGCGGAACTTATCCTTTTCCACCTGCGAAGAGAGATAATATACGTTCTTCATCATCAGGTCCCAGTTGCCCTGCTGCGGATTGCAACTGGTATTCTTCAGCGACTTCACGAAGAGAGCCTGCTTGGTATCGGTGATATCCGAGGCAAACTCGCCCACCTGATAGGTCACTCCGCCATAGGTATATTCGTATGCCACGGCAAGAACCTGGTCGGTCTGCAGACCAGACTTCAGCGAAACATATCCCATCGCCTGGTTCACGGTATATTCAGAGGAATTGAGCAGACGGGCACTCTCCAGCTTCTCGAAATCGCTGCCGCCTATCAGTCCGCCACCTTCCAGAACAGAGGCTGTCTGGTTGATGTCACGGGCAGCGGCAAACTGACCTGTCATCGATGCATACTCGGTATTGGCATTGTTAGCCGGCACCATCGTTCCTCCTGCCCCCCACATCGGATTGCTCACCTTCTCGTTTTCTCCCAGGTCGGTCAGGGCGATGATGTTTCGGGTATTCGTGGTGGTTCCCGTCTTGTTGGTTACCCAGATTTCCACACGGTTGATGGTGATACCCGTCAGCAGATTCGGCAGTTTCTGCATCCAGGCATCATAATGACTGCGGAAATATTGGGAGAGGAAGAAGTGGCGGTTTTCCTCGTAATCTGCCACATTAAGTTCGAAGGGAGTAAGCTGCACGCCACCCCGGCTCGATACACTCTTGGAAGCCGACTTCTTCTGCGAGAACACCGTCTGCAGCTTGAGCTTGCCAAACTGCATATCGGTTCTTACACCAAAAAGACTACTGGCGCCCTTGATGAGTGAGGAGTTGCTGGGAAAGGATACATTACCCGCCTCAACCAGCTTGATAATCTCATCTTCCTTGCCATCATACTTCAGCTTCATGTTCTGGGCATCATAGTCGAAGGTGGCATCGGTGTTGTAATTCAGGTTGAGGTTCATCTTATCGCCCACCTTTCCGTTCACGTTGAGATTGATCTTCTCATCAAAGTTCATCATCGTGGTCTTGCGGTTGCGGATAGGCAGCGACGGGTTGTCGATATTCTTCTTGTTGATACCAAACTTCAGTTCGGCAGTACCCTGTGTCTTGACACGGATTCCACCGGGACCGAAGATTTTCTCGGCAGGTCCCAGATCGAAGTGCATATCAGAGAAATCGAACTTCTCCTTGCCCTTCGCCTGATAGATTTCATCGTTCTTCTGGCGATAGAAGGCATTACGCTCGTTCTGTTCCGTCCATTTCATATACTCATCCGGAGTGAGCATGATGGGAGCCGAAAGCCAGGTATTGCCCATCCGGTTGCCGATGACATAACGGTTGAGGGTATCATTGTAGATGACCTGATACCGGAGGGCATCAGGACGCTTGAGGTCGAGCGGACTCTGATAGAGATCGCTCAGGGAATAAGGTTGGGTAAGCTGGATTTTCCAACGGGGATGCAGCAGGGAATCGGGAATCGTATCCTCATCTGCTAGAATGGGCTGAGCCTTCGGTTGCTTCTTGTCTTGCTGCTTATCATTCTGCCTGACTTCCTGCTTATCGTTCTGTTTGTTTTCCTGTTTATCTTTCTGCGGAAAAGGCAAAGCGAGGGCATAGCCGAAGGTTGCCACCATCAGCCAAGCCATCAAAAAATAAAAGATTCTTTGCCCCTTCATAAAGTTATTTAATTTGCTTCAAGGCAAGCTTTACAACCTGCTCCACCGGCAGATCAGGCTGCGCCTTCAGGATATCCACTACTACCTTGGCAGAAGGTGCCGGTGAGAAACCGAGCATGGTGAGGGCACTGACAGCCTCATCCTTGATATCATTGTTCACCATCACCACATTACCACCATTAGCCGGCAGCTCATCGGCAATGCCCAGACTCACGATCTTATCCTTCAGGTCGATGATGATGCGCTGGGCGGTCTTCAATCCGATACCCTTCACGGTCTTCAGCATCTTCTCGTTGCCTGTAGAAATCACATTGCAGAGTTCGCTTGGCGACATCGACGAGAGAATCATTCTCGCCGTATTGCCTCCCACACCCGATACGGTGATGAGCTGGCGATAAAGTTCGCGCTCCTGCTTGGAGGCGAAACCGAAAAGGGTGAAAGAGTCATCTCTTCCACCTGCCACCAAAACCTCATGCACGTAGAGTTTTACTTCCTGCTTGCCCTGAATGGCAGTATAGGTATTGAGCGAAATATTGAGTCCGTACCCCACCCCTGCAGTCTCTACTACTGCCATTGCCGGGGTCAGTTCGATCAGATCGCCATGAATATATTCTATCATTTTTATTTTCTCCTTACTATTTAAACACTTGGTTATACCTCTTTCATAAATTAATTATAATAATATGAACGCACGGAATAGGGATTTATTGTATCCGGCATTGGATTATATTGCTGACACCCCTATAAGAAAAAGCCTTTATCCCCTATGGAAATTGTTTTTAAGACTAGAAGAAATCTCCGTTCATAAGTTTTGAACGTACATTCAAAACTTATGAACGGAGAATTCTATTAGGTACAGGAACAATTTCCTTTAAAGGTAGAAAGTAATTCCTTTAAGGGAATAATTATTTTCCCTTAAGGGTATTAACAATTTCCCTTAAGGGTAGAAACAATTTCCCTTAAGGGTAGAAACTAATTCGACCTGTACGGTTGAAATTACCCAATACGCCCTGAAAGGGCAGAAGCTCTTAGCCCAGGGCATCGCCCTGGGTAATTATGAACGCACCCCCCGACGCCCTGTAAGGGCAAAAGCTTTAAAGAATAAGGCTATCTCTTAAATCCCTGAAATCACGAAACTGTAAGGAATCTCTTCCAGAACCCTTACAATTCCCCCTTCATTCTACCTAGAAACTATGATTTTATTACCTTTTGCAAGTTTTATGAGTTAAAAATCTATTAAAACGTCACGTATTTCAAGAAAAAGCTATACTTTTGCAACCGGAAATAGATATCTAGAAGGAATTATCCAAAATAAACAACAATATAAAAGAAATAAATACATCAAATGAAAAAGTTTAGAGCAGCCGTAGTAGGTTACGGCAACATCGGTAAGTTTACAGTAGAAGCTCTCGAAGCAGCTCCTGATTTCGAGATCGCAGGTATCGTTCGTCGCCAGGGTGCTAAGGACAAACCAGCTGAGTTGGCTAACTATGAGGTAGTAGATGACATCACCAAGTTGAAGGATGTAGATGTTGCTATCCTCGCTACTCCTACCCGTTCTTGCCCTGAGTATGCAGAGAAGATCGTTGCACTCGGCATCAACACCGTAGATAGCTTCGATATCCACACCAGCATTCTTGACTATCGCACCAAGCAGATGGAGAACTGCAAGAAGGCAGGCAAGGTGAGCGTTATCTCTGCCGGTTGGGATCCAGGTTCAGACTCTATCGTACGTGTATTGATGGAAAGTCTGGCTCCAAAGGGATTGACCTATACCAACTTCGGTCCTGGTATGAGCATGGGTCACTCAGTTTGCGTTCGTAGCAAGAAGGGCGTCAAGGAAGCGCTCTCTGTTACTATCCCATTGGGCGAGGGTATCCACCGCCGTATGGTTTATGTAGAGTTGGAGGAAGGTGCCAAGCTTGAGGATGTTACCGCAGAGATCAAGGCTGACCCATACTTCGCTCACGATGAGACTCACGTATTCGCCGTAGCATCTGTAGATGATGTAAAGGATATGGGTCATGGTGTGAACCTCGTTCGCAAGGGTGTATCTGGCAAGACTCAGAACCAGCGCTTCGAGTTCAACATGAGCATCAACAACCCTGCCCTCACAGCTCAGGTATTGGTTAACGTGGCTCGCGCTTCATTCCGTCTCCAGCCAGGTTGCTACACCATGCCAGAGATTCCTGTCATCGATATGTTGCCAGGTACCCGTGAGGAAGTCGTTGCAACACTCGTATAAAGACATTGAACTTTGAGCTTGGAACATTGAACTTTATGATTAGTTTAACTGGTTCAGATTCGTAGTTTAGCAAATAATAAAGGCTCGCAAGAAATCAAAACTTCTTGCGAGCCTTTTTAGTATCTTATGCCTTGAGCTTTTTATTTCAAGACATAAGCAAAATGAATATGTTCACACGCTTTACTCTACTGCAGTTGCACCCTGTCCGGCAACCAATGGCCAACCTGGGTTCTGGTAAACTACAGATGTGGTAAGATCGGTCTGGTCACCAGCTGCTGTCTGACGGAATACGCTCTGTGCGATAGGAGACAGATAGTGAGCAGGTGTAAAGTGATAACCATCAAATACCTGGTTGTTAATCTTGGAAATCTGGTATGGACGGATATAGTCGCCACTAATGGTCTTATCACTCATATTACCCTTACCTCCTTCAACATCTACGATAGCGAGGTTGGTTGTACCATCGAGCCATTTGCCCTCGTAAACAGTACCCCAGTACTTCATACCTTCAATCTGGTAACCGTTTACCTGGTCGCAAGCACGCCAGCGGATCAAGTCCTCCCAGCGGGAAGCCTCACCAATGAACTCATCACGACGCTCACGACGGATGTTGTAAGTAGTAGCATCAACCAACTGACCATGAGAGTAAGCACCGAAGTCCCACTTAGCCTCCTCCTGCATGTTGGTAGCTGCGATAGTCTTGTTGTAATCAGGATCTACCTTGGCACGGATGCGGAGAGCACGCCAGTACTTATCAGCTGTAGCGTCGATAGTATGGTTCTTCAACCAGGAAGCCTCCATGTAGTTGAGGAGAGCCTCTGTGCCACGGAATACGATGCTACCACTCTCGCCGTAGTCGTGATTGAGTCCCTGCTGGGAATCATAGTTTTTACCCTTCTTTACTGCGAAACCTGTCACCATACGAGTCTCGTTGTTGCCCTTTACTGTCCATGAGAGGTCGGTTGGAACAGCACCCTCACTGGTGTAGTTCTCGATAGATCCATCCATCTTGGTGAAGAGCTGGATGCGAGAATCGCGATTCTGCAAGGTAGCCTTCACACCCTGGTTTTCCCAAGTTGGGTCGTAGCCTGAGCCGGCAGCGTAGATAGGCAAACCATTGCGCATGAGGAATGAGTTGACGAGACCACGTGTCCAACCAGTACCACCGCCGTTGCGCTGCAACTGCATCTGCACGTTGTGGGTAACGTTAGCCTTTGCCTTATCAAAAGCACGATACATTAAAACCTCGCTATAGCCGCTCATATCCTTATCACAGAACATGGTGAAGTAAGGATTGAGACTTTTCAAACTTGCATCCTGTCCCTCTGGAGCATCCGTATTCTCTACAAGGTTGCCAACGAGCTTATCACCCAATTCCTTAGAAGACTTCATAGCCTCATCGAGGAAGTGATTGATGGAAGAATCGATGTCAAATCCCTGGATATCCTCAGCCTTGCCTGGCCATCCTGGACCACCTGGCACAAACGCAGTACCCTTGTGATACTTCTCCCATGTAGCCTCAAAGAGGGCTGCACGAGAACGGAGCAGAAGGGCTGCATCGCGAGAGATGCGGTTCTTGCCACCAGGAGCTGATTCCATCAGAAGGCCGAGTGCCTTGTCAAGGTCGTCGAGAATCTGCTGAGCTACCTTATAACGTGGCTGGCGCTTTGAAGCCTCAACAAGAGTTTCCTTGTCATCAGGAAGCGCAGTGAGCACGATAGGGAAATCACCCAAAGACTGCAACTTGTCCAAATAAAGGTAAGCACGGAGGAAGTATGCCTCACCAATATAGTGGCGTACCTGAGCCTCAGCACCACTAATCTGCTTAGCCTCGAATTTTGGCAGTACCTGATCCAGGAAATAGTTCACCGAGCGGATATTACCGAAATCCCAAGCACCACCACTCTGACCTACTTTCCAGTTTCCAGGAACCCAACGGCTAGAATAACCGGTTCCCGCCTGGTTATCGGTATCGTTATCATAAGCAAAGGTACTCATACCATAGCTACCAGGACCAATACTTGTCAATACACCATAGAGATTCACGGTGTAGGCAGCCAGGTCGTCGGCGCTAGTAAAGAAAGACGCAGGTGTCACGTTGCTTTCAGGCTCCTTGTCAAGATAGTCATTGCAACTTGTCAGACCGAGCGTCGCGCCCAATAAGAGCATTGAAATATATTTAATTTTCATAAATTGTTTCCTTTCTATAATCTAAATGATAAGTTAGAATGTTACACTAAGACCGAATGAGAATGTCTTTGACAATGGATATGTCTTACCAATCTCACCGCCATAACCTGCTCCGATCAGCTCTGGATCACCTGCCTCAGTGAAGTTAGTGATGGTAAAGAGGTTCTCACCAGATACGAAGAAGCGAAGATTCTCAATATAAGCCTTGCTTGTGATAGACTTAGGCAAGGTGTAACCGATGGTGAGGTTCTTCAGACGGCCATAAGCAGCATTCTGCAAATAGCGGGTCTGAGTCTGGGTATTACGACCACCACCCCAGTCTGCACGTGGGTAGTATGCACCCTTGTTGTCCTCACGCCAGTAATCCTCGTGGAACTTGAAGCCGGTAGCCTGCCACTTACCAGTACCGATAGCACCCCAGAATACGGCACCACCTGCTGCGTAATCACGCTTGAGGGTTCCCTGGAAGAACACCTTGATATCAAAGCCCTTCCAAGCTGCATCGAGGTTCAAACCGAAGTTATAGCGAGGAGTAGAGTTACCGATGATGCGGCGGTCGCCAGATTTGTCGGCTGTACCCTCACCACCATTGATCTTGCCGTCGCCATCGAGGTCTTTATACATGATGTCACCAGCAGTCCAGCCACTTCCGAGTGCGCTCTGGTCAACCTTTGCGAGGTGCTTGTCCATCTCATCCTGGCTCTGTGCGATACCGATTGTGGTATAACCCCAGATGTCTCCGAGCTTAGCACCAGCATAGTATGAACCGAGCTTCTTAGATGGGTTAGGATACTTGTCGATGACCACCTGGTTATCACTCAATACGAGAGATGCACCATAGCTTACCTCACCGATTACGTCACGCCAGCCAATCTGGAGATCCCATCCCTTAGATGTCATATCAAGGTTGTTCACCTTTGGAGGATTGGCACCGAGGATAACAGGCAACTCAGGAGCAGGACCTACCATGTCGAATGTCTTGCGCTGATAGTAGCCGAACGATCCGGTGAGGCGGTTATTGAAAGCACCCCAGTCGAGACCGATTTCCCATGTACGGCTCTTCTCCCATGTAAGAGTAGAAGATACGAGACCTGGCTGTGAAGCGGTATTTGGCTTAGCGCCATTGATCAACCAGTTGCTACCCTGAGAAGAGAAGCCGATGGTTGGATAGAAAGGATACCAGTTGTCAGTATTCTGGTTACCCAACTGACCCCAAGAAGCACGGAGCTTCAATGTGTTTACGTAATCAGTCAATGGCTCCCAGAACTTCTCACGGGCAATGTTCCAACCAGCAGAGAATGATGGGAAGAAGTTCCAGCGGTTCTCGCGGAGGAAACGTGATGATCCATCATAACGGAGGTTAGCCTCGAAGAGGTAACGGCCTGCGAAGTCGTAGTTGATACGGCCGAAGAAGCCGGCTGTTGTCCATGAGTTATAAGCACCACCTACACTTGGCTTGGTGGTAGTTGTATCGAGAGTAGGAAGACCAGACATGATACCGTTCTGCTGTGCCTTCATATTGCGCTGGCGGAACCATTCACTCTGGAAACCACCCATCACCTTCATATTGTGATCGCCAAATGAACGGCTGTACTCAGCAAAGAGGTTAGGGTTGAAATAGTTCGACTTGAATGAATACTCATACACGCTTGATGTTGCGTTGGTATCTACATAAGGATTGTTGTCGCAGTCGTAAGCGTATGTGGTCTGCCAGTCACGGTGGTTGAACTCTGTAACAATACGGTAGTTCAACTCAGCATTCAGAGTCAGACCCTTTACAGGTGTAGCAACAAATGAAAGCTGCTGAGAGAGACGGTCTGCCTGATTCTTGGCACGGCCACCATCCTGAAGACGACCGATGTATGACTCTGGTACCCAATGACCATTAGGATCGGTAGTTGGCATAATAGGCCAGTAACGGCACATATTGTGGAAGAACACATCTGTACCATTGATCAAATCACCAGGAGAATCGAAGTCCTGACGTGAGAAACGGGTATTGTAGGTCATGCGCAACCAGTTGGTTATCTGAGCGTTGATCTTACCTGTCATGGTATAGCGCTGCATGCTATCATCACCATGACGGAGAAGACCACCACGGTTGAGATAGTTACCAGACACATAGTACTGCAAACGATCATCACCACCATTGATACTCAAGGTATGCTCCTGTGAGAAGCTGGTACCAAACTGCTCCTTGAGCCAGTCAGTATTACCAAGAGGCAAGAGTGGCGTATTATCCCAAACCTCCCAACGGTTGTTGCTGTTCTTGAACATCTTCTGCATGGTAGGATCGCTCTGAGCCTTCTTGATCTGCTCGAGCTTCTCATCTGTAAACCAGACACCAGCACCGCTACCTACAGAAGCAGCGTTCATGTACTTAGCCCATGTATAAGAGTCCATCATCTCCGGCATGTTGAGTGGAGAATCAAAACGGAATGAGTTGTTGTAGTTAATGGAAGCCTTACCCTTCTTACCACTCTTGGTAGTAATAAGGATTACACCACCGGCAGCACGCGAACCGTAGATGGAAGAAGCAGAAGCATCCTTCAATACAGAAATGTTCTCGATGTCCTGCGGGTTGAGTGCGTTCATATCGCCCTCCATGCCGTCGATGAGCACGAGTGGAGATACAGAAGAACCGGCACCGATAGTACCTGTACCACGGATATTAAAATTCTTGGTTGAATTAAGAGTACCACCACTGCTTGGTGTAGAGAAGTTCATACCGGCTACTGCACCCTGAAGAGCGTCAACAACAGAGTTGACTGGGCGAGCACCGAGGGTCTTGGAATCAACGGTAGAAACGGCACCAGTGAGGTTTACCTTCTTCTGAGTACCGAAACCGACAACAACGACCTCATTCAAAGTCTTGTTGTCTTCCTTCATGGTTACATTGATGGCACCACCCTTCCATACCATCTCCACTGGCTCGAAACCAATGTAGCTGATACAAACGGTTGCACCATGCTGAACATCAGAAAGCACGAACTTACCATCCAAATCGGTGATGGTTCCACCCTGCTTTCCCTTAACTGTAACTGTAGCACCAATTACTGGCTCACCTGTAGGGTCAATAATGGTACCAGTGCATTGTCCGTTCTTGGACTGATTAGTTTCCTGGATACGAGTCACCCCCCCATATGCGTGAGTAGGAGTCATACCAAGAGCCATAATCATAGTACTTACTGTGAATAGTTGTCTAATCATAAGATATAGTTTAAAAAATGTTATTTGGTCCAATCATTTAATTCAGCCGATGTTATTCGGCTTACTTATTTAAGTTAGCCAATGTTATTTAATCCTTATTAATTTAAGTTAGCCGCTGCAAAGATATATTAAATTTTAATACGAACCGGTTTTTAATGAAACAAAATTCATTATTTTAAGACTTTTTAAGCAAAAAGTAGAAAAACATTCCAAAAAAAGGCTCACAAGAGAGATTCTTGCGAGCCTTTTTTATCTTCTAGTTATAAATAATGTAAAATCTACACTTCTATTTATTTATGCGTCATGATACCTAATTATTTATGCGTCATAATATCAAGCACCATATCATCGGTGGTCTTCATCGCATCGGCACCGATAGAGGTGAGGTTGTGGATACACTTATCCACATCATCATCCACGATACCCTCGGCAGAAGTTACGCACTTACCCTCCATGGAAAGAAGAGCAGAAAGCAAGGCGGTACTCACACCTGACGAAATCTTCAGGGCACAGCTTGGCTTGGCTCCGTCGCAGATCATACCGGTAAGGTTTGCCACCATATTCTTGACTGAGTTGCAGATACGGGTAAAATCACCACCCATCAGATAGGTGATACCGCAACTGCTACCCGTGCTGGCTACCACGCAACCGCAGAGAGCTGAGAGCTTACCCAGGCTCTGCTTGATATAGATAGCCGTTAAATGACTGAGCATCAGGGCACGAATCAGTTCTTCCTCGGTATTCTCGTTCTCCAAGGCATAAACCACCACTGGATTGGTGGCACAGATACCCTGGTTACCACTGCCACTGTTACTCATCACCGGAATCATGGCTCCACCCATTCGGGCATCGCAGGCAGAAGCGGTGCGGGAGAGGATATGAGAAAAGATGTTGTTGCCGAAGATACCACGGCTCAAAGGACGATCCATCGTCTTACCCAGACAGTGGCCATAGTTGCCCTTGATAGATTCCTCGGCAGCCTTCATATTATATTCCTTGGTCTTGAGGATGAAGCGAATCTCATCGAGCGGAGCGGTGGTTGCGAATTCGTAAACCAAGCGGAGATTCAACTGGATATCGTCATCCTCCACATCAGCCGCAGCTCCATCACGCTTGTCGAAAACCACCTCACCATTGCGCTCAACATACACAAAGTTGGTATGAGAACCGGCAATGATAGCTGTAGCTCTGCCGTTGCCGGCATAGCAGATTACCTCGATATAGAGTTTATCTACATCGCCCTGTTTCAGCTTGATATTGATGTCAGCATTCTGGATATACTGTTTGCCCAGCTCCAGGGTATCAGGAGTAAGATCCTTGAGAACCTCGAGTTCATACTCAGGCTTTCCGATGAGGGCACCGAGCGAAACAGCGATAGGCAGACCGATCATACCGGTTCCTGGAATACCCACACCCATCGCATTCTTGAGCATATTAGGACTCAAGCGTACCTCGATGCGCTCCGGACGCTTACCCAGAGTGGTAGCAGCCTTAGCTGTACAAAGAGCCACAGCCATCGGTTCGGTACAGCCGATGGCAGGCACAACTTCCTTGTTGACGAGCGCAATGATGCGCTCCCGCTTATTTTTCTCTAACATAATAAGATAGGTATTAATCCTCCAACTGGAACAAAGGATCGTCAGGAGTCAACATGGTTGGCTTCTGGTCGAATTCCTTCAGAAGCTGCTCAGAAGCATACTTCTTGTTTACTACCAGGCGGAACATGTACTCGTTGAACCAATCGTTGGTCATGATGAAGCATCCACCAAAACCATTGTCAGCACCCCAGCTGTTCTCCACCTTCCACTTCACAGGCTTGCCGGCAGCATCGAGATCTACCGCAGTCAGAGTCATGGCATGGGTAGAACCGCTCTCGAAAGTAGCGATGCGGTCTGCCTTGTTCATTGGGAATGAAGTGTTGAAGAGGCTGGCATAATCGAAGTTGTCGAGTGCCAGATAGCCACGCTTTCTGTCGAGCTGCTTGCCCACATCGTAGCTGGAATACATCTTATGACCATCCTTCAGGGAAGCGATGGCGAGCTGCGCAATCTCCTCCATAGGCAGGTTCAGGTACTTCCAGTTATGACCATCGTAGGTGTGGCGGTCGTACTCTACCTCGTATGTCTTGTGATAAGGACGGCGTGGGTCGTTCATCACCATCAGGAAGGTACCGTTGAGGTCCTTGCCAACAGTCTCCTCATAGAAACTCTTAGGAGTATATTTCTTAGCCTCGCCTACCTGCTTGCCATCCTTGTCGCGGAATGCATAGGTAAACTCCTTCACCGGCTCACCCAGAGTAAGGCTGAGCATGTGATAAACCTGGGCAAGCATCTCGGTCTTACGAGCCTGGATAGCAGCAGGTTTCTTGCCCTGGGCTACCATCTTGCGGAGCTCGAGACCATACTCGCGGAGCTTGCTGCTGATGAGACGGCTCATCTTGGAAGTATTGTTGCTGGAATAAGTCTCTGGCTGAGCGCTCATTGGTACGAGACCGTACTTGCTAGCCAGGTCGGCAACACCACAGAAAGTACCACCGTCATTGAGCGGATTCTTGAAGAAGAACTGCACCTGAGGATCCTCCAGGCTCTTCTTGCCGAGGTCGATGACACCCTGGAGCATCAGGTTAGCCTTCTCCAGCTGGTC
>ERZ1023666.166-NODE-166-length-31174-cov-165.966516_pt1 | contig 31174 bp, 28 predicted proteins | sample MGYA00380341_ERZ1023666 | MGnify/ENA primary metagenome ERZ1023666 (study PRJEB33179, sample SAMN07448983) | human gut metagenome | biome: Human-gut; feature: Human associated habitat; material: Faeces | host: Homo sapiens | place: India: Bhopal | collected...
ATGGCATCATCCATCTCGCTGCCGAGAGTCATGTAGATAGAAGTATCAAGGATCCATTCACTTTCGCTCAGACCAACGTGATGGGTACCCTGTCTCTGCTCCAGGCTGCCAAGATTTACTGGGAGAGTCTTCCTGGGGGATACGAGGGCAAGCGTTTCTACCACATCTCCACCGATGAGGTATACGGTACGTTGCAGATGACTCATCCTGAGGGCATTCCTGCTCCTTTCACTACCAAGGCATCTAGCGATAAGAACCATGAGGCTTACGGCGAGGAGTTCTTCCTGGAGACTACCAAGTACAATCCTCACTCTCCATACTCAGCATCCAAGGCAAGCTCAGACCACTTCGTCCGTGCTTTCCACGATACATACGGTATGCCTACCATCGTGACCAACTGCTCTAACAACTACGGTCCATACCAGTTCCCAGAGAAGTTGATTCCGTTGTTCATCAACAACATCCGTCATCGCAAGCCATTGCCAGTATATGGTAAGGGTGAGAATGTGCGCGACTGGTTGTATGTAGTGGATCATGCCCGTGCCATCGATATGATTTTCCACAAGGGTAAGATTGCCGAGACTTACAACATCGGCGGTTTCAACGAGTGGAAGAACATCGACATCATCAAGGTGGTTATCAAGACCGTGGATAGATTGCTCGGCAGAAAGGAAGGCGAGGATATGGATCTCATCACTTATGTAACCGACCGAAAGGGTCACGATATGCGTTACGCCATCGACTCTAGAAAGTTGCAGAAGGAATTGGGTTGGGAGCCATCTCTCCAGTTTGAGGAGGGTATCGAGGAAACCGTAAAATGGTATCTCGATAACCAGGAATGGATGGACAATGTAACCTCTGGTGATTACCAGAAGTATTACGAAAATATGTATAAGGATAGATAACTAATGAGGCAAAGATTCTTGTAAATATCAATGGAAAAGATAAATATTAAGACAACTGACCAGGTTATGGGGGGGCATAAAACACGTCGCTCCAATTTAGAGCTATACCGTATCATTGTGATGCTGCTTATTGTTACGCATCACTATGTAGTGAATAGTGGACTGATGGATGTGATGTCAGAAAATCCTGCTTCTTTTCGTTCCCTTTATCTATATCTTATAGGTATGTGGGGGAAGACTGGAATCAATTGCTTTGTGTTGATTACTGGCTACTTTATGTGTCGTTCGAATATCACTTTGAGAAAGTTCTTGAAACTCTTTCTTGAAGTAATGTTTTATAATATAATGATATGGGCGATATTCGTAGCTACAGGGTATGAGAGTTTCTCGATAAAAATGATGTTGAAAGATATATTACCCATTACAAGTATACACGATGGTTTTACTTCCTGTTTCCTTGTCTTTTATCTTTTTATTCCTTTTTTAAATATACTGGTAGGAAACTTGGATAAAAAGAGGCATCAGTACCTTTTGGCATTATGCCTGTTTACGTATACATTTTTAGCAATGATACCTAAGATACATGTTGTGTTCAATTATGTTACATGGTTTAGTGTCTTGTATTTAATCTCTTCTTATATACGTCTTTATGGAGTATTTCCTTCAGTAAAAAATATTTGGTGGGGATTGCTAACATTGGCATCTGTTGCTTTGGCTATGGTTAGCACTATAGGTTTTATATTTCTGCATCTAAAATATGGAATTAAGTTAATTCCTTATCGATTAGTATCCGATTCCAATGCAATTTTGGCAGTGATAGTTTCTGTTTGTTCCTTTATGTATTTTAAGGATTTACCGATTAGGCAGAGTAAAATAATTAATACTGTCAGCGCCAGTACTTTTGGCGTACTATTGATACATGCCAATAGTGATACTATGCGACAGTGGTTGTGGAAAGATACCCTTAATAATGTTGGACAGTATGCTTCAGACCATCTCGTGTGGTTCTCAATCGGGAGTGTGCTATCTGTCTTTTTCATTTGTATTATTGTGGATTATATTAGAATTCATACTTTTGAGAAATATACATTCCTATTCCTGGATAAGTGGATGGTAAAACAAAATTTAAAGTAAAAATTATTAAATCATATATCTTATGGATAAGAAATTGATAACAGTAACCTCTCCGTTACTGCCAAACTTGGATGATTTTCATGCTGAACTCCAGAAAATCTGGGACAGCAAGTGGATAACAAATAATGGTGATTATCATAAGAAACTGGAGGCTGCTCTTGCTGAGTACCTCAAAGTTCCATACGTGAGTCTCTTTACCAATGGAACTCTGCCATTGCTTACTGCTTTGCAGGCACTTCGTGTAACAGGTGAGGTCATCACAACCCCATATAGCTTCGTAGCTACTACTCATAGTATTTGGTGGAATGGATGCAAGCCTGTTTTCGTTGACATAGACCCTGCAACAGGTAATCTTGATCCTAACAAGATAGAGGCAGCCATCACTCCAAAGACAACCGCCATTATGCCTGTGCATGTTTATGGAAAGCCTTGCGATACCAAGGCTATTCAATATATTGCAGATAAGTATGGCTTGAAGGTTATTTATGATGCTGCTCATGCTTTTGGAGTTGAAGTAAATGGTCAGAGCATCTTGAATGCAGGTGATATGAGTACTTTGAGTTTCCATGCTACTAAGGTATATAACACCATAGAAGGTGGTGCAATGATTATGCACGATGAGAAAACCAAGAAGCGTATTGATTACTTGAAGAACTTCGGTTTTGCAGGAGAAACCGAGGTTGTTGGTCCTGGTATCAATAGTAAGATGGATGAGATGCGTAGTGCGTATGGCTTGTTGAATTTGAAGCAGGTGGATGCCGCTATTGAGGCTCGTCATCAGGTAGCTATCAAGTATCGTGAGGCTTTGCGCAATGTTGAGGGCATCACCTTCTTCGATGATATGCCTGGTGTTCGTCATAACTATAGCTATTTCCCAATCTTCATTGATGCTAAGAAGTATGGTATGACTCGTGATGAACTGTATGCAAAGATGAAGTCACAGAATGTGTTGGGTCGTCGCTACTTCTATCCATTGATTAGTGAGTTCTCTACCTATCGTGGTTTGGAGAGTGCTGATCCAACAAATTTGCCAAATGCTCATAAGATGGCAGATAGCGTAATCTGCTTGCCTATGCATCATGCATTGAGCGATGAGGATATTCAGAGAACTTTGGATTGTATCTTAAAATAAATAGAAACAATGTCACAAAAGAAAATACTCTTGTTGGGTGGTTCTGCCCAACAAGTCATTGCCATTAAGACAGCTAAAGAACTTGGCTATTATACAGTCTTGTGTGATTATCTGTCTGATAATCCTGGCCAGTATGTAGCAGATAAATATTATAATGCCAGTACTACAGATGTTGAGGCTGTTTATCAAATAGCGAAGGATGAAAAGGTAGATGGTATTCTTGCTTATGCTTCAGATCCAGCTGCACTTCCAGCAGCAATTGTTGCAGAGCGTTTAGGTCTTCCTACTAATCCAGCCAAGAGCGTAGAGGTTTTAGGATTGAAATATCCTTGGCGTCAGTTCTTGCAGAGCCATGGTTTTGCTTGTCCTAAGGTTTATTCTTTCCATCCTGAAACCTTATTGGATGAGATTAAGGAAAATGCGAAGAATTTTACTTTCCCGGTAGTAGTTAAACCAACAGATTCTTCTGGTAGTAAAGGTGTAACCATGTTGGAGAACTGGGATGGCTTGGAGAAGGCGATTGTTTGGGCTGATTCATATTCAAGAAATAAGGTTTTGCTTGTTGAGGAATATATACAGAGAGGTTTCCCTTCAGTTGTTGGTGGTGACATTTTTGTTTGGGATGGAAAGGTTGTTCTCTATGGAGAGATGGAGTGCCTCAGAGATACTCAGAGAAGTCCATTAATTCCCATAGGGAAAAAAAAACCTTTATGCGCCTCAGAAAAGCAGAAAACAAACATTTACAGCGAATTACAGCGAATTGTAACTGCGCTTGACATTAGATTTGGAGAGTTAAATATCGAGATCATTCTTGATAAGAATGATAAAGTTCATTTCTTGGAGTTAGGTCCTCGTGCTGGTGGTAATATGATTCCGATTCAGTTGAGTGATGCATACGGTATTGATTTAGTGAAGGCTAATGTTCAAGCTGCAATGGGAGAAAAGCCAGAGTTCTTGGATCAGCCAGTAAAATCTTTGCCTGGTTGCTATATGCACTATGTACTCCATAGCTACGAAGCAGGAACTTTCAAGGGTGTTGAAATCGACGAAAGTATCGCCAAGAATGTTTATCGACAGGTAATCTATAAAAAAGAAGGTGATCCTGTAGAAGTATTCGATGGTGCTGGCAAAGCATTAGGAATTATCTTCCTTCACTTCGATACCGTAGAGCAGATGGAAGATTTCTGCAAGAACTACAATAATTTAATAAGAATAAAATTAGCTTGATTGTTATGAAAAAGTTATTGATGCTTGGGACGAGTACAGGTAGCGTTCAGATAGTAAAATACGCAAAAACTGCAGGAATATATACAATTGTAACTGATTTTTTTCCTGTAGAAAAATCTGAAGCCAAAAAATATGCTGATGAATGTTGGGATATTAGTACTGCCGATATTGATACTTTGGAGAAGAAGTGCATTGAAGAAAACATTGATGGCGTTTTTGCTGGTGTCTCTGAATTTAATCTTGATAAAGTCTTAGAGTTGACAGAACGTCTTCATCTTCCTTGTTATATCAATAAGAATGCTTGGGGGTATGCCCGTAATAAATATGAATTCAAACAAGTATGTAAAAAGGTAGGTGCTCCTGTTTCACCGGATTTCTGTTGCGATGGTTATCCTTCTGAAGAAGATATGGCCAATGTAGTTTATCCTGTAGTCGTGAAACCGGTAGATAAAAGTAGTAACAAAGGCTTGACTTTTGTAAATAACAAGGAAGAATTATTGCAAGCAATAGAAAAAGTTAAGTCTGTTTCTGATAATCCTAATGTCATCGTAGAACGTAAACTACATGGTCAGGAAGTTACTGCGTATTATGCTATTGCCAATGGTGAGCCATCTTTGGTATCCTTCTATTCAATGAATTCGGAACCAGGTATGCCTATCTATACCTATAGTCTGACTACTACGGTATCAGACAGTTTGTTGGATAAGTATGTTGCAGAAGTAGATGAAAAGGTAAAACAAGTAATAAAGGAGATCAAATGTAAAGATGGTATTGCTTGGTTTGAGATTATTTATGATGAAGATGGACAATTCTATTTGTTAGAAATGGGACATCGTCTTCCTGGAGATATGATGTTTGTTCCATTAACAGATGTAACAGGATTTAATTCCATTGCATGGTTGGTAAATTATGCTGTGGGTAATGGTCTTGAATCAAGAGTCTTGCCTCAATCACAAAAGGAACCTTACAAGAAGTGTGGTTGTTCTTATATGCTTTGGACAAAACAAGGAGGTAAAATAACTCAGATTGTGGGATTGGACAAATATAAGAATGATACTAATTTCTTTGTACATGAGATAGCACATAAGAATTCTGATGTTCTTCAATATAGACCTGTCTCTATAATTACCTTTACTGTAGAAGATTGTCAAAAGATGTGTGATGTAATTGAGGATATAAATAAAACAGTTCATTACAAGGATGAACATGGTAACGACATGCTTATCTATTTTGATGACTATTCTCACCTTTTATCTCAGGCAAGATAATGACAAACTCTGATTTAAAGAAAAATCTCAATACACTAGATGTTCTTTCTGTTGCCTTTGGAGCCATGATTGGCTGGGGCTGGGTCGTGTCTTCGGGGCAATGGATAACATCTGGTGGTGTCTTAGGTACAGTCATAGGTTTCCTCATAGGTGGTCTGATGATATATTTTGTTGGACTTGCCTATGCAGAATTGACTACGGCTATGCCTAAATCTGGAGGTGTTCAAAACTTTTGTTATGCAGCTTTTGGCCCTTTGGGAGCCTTTGTAAGTACTTGGGCTTTAATATTGAGTTATGTTGGAGTCGTATGTTTTGAAGCAGTATCATTTCCTACTATCATACAATATATTTTTCCTGGATTCTTAAAAGGATATCTATATACCGTAAAGGGCTTTGATATTTATGCATCATGGTTGGTTGTGGCAATCATCACAGCTGCAATAATTGTTTATATCAATATAAAGGGAACTAAAAAGGCAGCCAAGTTACAGAATATCTTGACTTGTATTATTGCAGGAGTAGGATTGATATTAGTTGCAGGTTCTGCTTTCACAGGAAATACTGATAATATTAGCCAACAATTATTTGTTGGTGATAATACGATTTCTATTGTTGAAAATGTAGCTAAGGTTGCTATCATGACTCCTTTCTTCTTATTTGGCTTCGATGTAATCCCTCAGGCAACAGAGGAGATAAATATGCCATTGAAGAGATTGGGGCGTATGATGATTCTGTCCATAGCAATGGCTGTTGGTTTTTACGCTTTAGTTGTATTGGCAATAGGTTATGTAATGAATGGCAATCAGATGGTTATATCAATGCAAGGTGCAGGATTGGTTACAGCAGATGCGATGGCTATCGCTTTTAATAGCCATACGATGGCAAAAGTATTGATATTGGGAGGACTTTGTGGTATCATTACCAGTTGGAATTCATTTTTAATTGGTGGTAGTCGCGTTATGTTTGCTATGGCAAAGTCCCGGATGATTCCTAGTAGCTTTGCAAAATTGCATCCTGTCTATAAAACCCCAATTGTAGCATTGTTATTGTTAGGTTTTACATCTATTATAGCTCCATTCTTTGGAAGAGTTATGTTAGTTTGGATAGTAGATGCCGCTAACTTTGCCTGTTGTTTGGCATATTGTATTGTTTCTCTATCATTTGTCGTTTTGCGAAAGAAGAAAGCAGAATTGAAACGACCATATCGGGTAAGGCATGCATATTTGGTAGGTATAATGGCAGTGCTTATGTCTGGCTTTATGGCTGCGATGTATTTGATACCTGGTTCGGCTTGTACTCTTGTATGGCAAGAGTTGGTTATTGTAGTTGGATGGACACTTTTGGGCATCTTTTTGGGTATTAGAGGGAAGAGATTGTACAAAGACTTATTTGCTTCAGGTATGGAGAAATAAAAAGGATATGAAACGATATTATGAAGATATGAGGTTCTTCTATTTATTGGGAAACTAATGTAAAATAAATTTATGCAACAAGAATCATTAAAGAATAAAACCAAAAAGGGATTAGCTTGGAGTATGATTGAGAGGTTTGCCACTCAGGGTGTGCAATTCCTTTTTGGAATCATTCTTGCCCGTTTACTTTCACCGGATGATTATGGTATCATAGCTATGCCTTTGGTGTTTTTAGCTATAGCTCAATGTATAATAGATAGTGGCTTTTCAACTGCGCTTATTCGTAAGCCAGAGTTGACAGAGGACGATCTTTCTACAGCTTTCTATTTCAATATTGGTATAGGAATTTTGTGTTATGCTGTATTGTTCTTTTCATCCCCATTAATAGCTGATTTTTATCATACACCAATTCTTTCTAGTTTGTTAAAAGTAACGGCTTTGGCAGTACTGTTTAATCCTTTATGTGCAGTACAACAGGCTATTCTTACTAGAAAAATAGATTTTAAGACACAAGCTATAGTTTCCCTTTCTGGTGCGATTTTAAGTGGTATCGTAGGATTATCTATGGCATACAATGGCTTTGGAGTTTGGTCTTTAGTCTTTCAACAAGTAGGTGGTTATTTGATTAGAACAATTTTGCTTTGGATATTAGGGAAATGGAAACCTAAAAGGAAGTGGTCTTGGGAGTCTTTCCATTATCTTTGGGGGTTTGGTAGTAAGATGCTTGGCTCTGGTCTGTTGGATACAATATATAATAATATTTATCCAATAGTTATTGGAAAGTATTTTAGTGCTCAAGATTTAGGAAATTATACTAGAGCACAACAGTTTTCATCACTACCTTCTAGTAATGTGACGGGAGTGCTTCAGCGAGTAACGTTTCCTGTATTAAGTAGTATTCAAAATGAAGATGAACGATTAGCAAAAAACTATCGTAAAATATTAAAGTTATCGGCTTTTCTTGTATTTCCAATGATGTTGATGCTTTCCGCTATTGCAAATCCATTAGTGAGAATATTGTTGACGGATAAATGGATTGGCTGTGTTATTCTTTTGCAGATAGTTTGCTTTCAAATGATGTGGTATCCAATTCATGCTATTAATTTAAATTTGCTTACAGTTAAAGGCCGTTCTGATTTGTTTTTCCGTTTAGAATTACTAAAAAAAATAATAGGTGTTTGTATTATGTGTATAACCATTCCCAATGGTATAATTTGGATGGTCAGTGGTGGCATTGTTAGTTCAATGATATCATTGGTAATAAATACTTATTATACAGGAAAATTGATTCATGTTGGCTATCTGAAACAAATGAGAGATTTGTTGCCTATTTTCGGAATCTCGCTTTTTATGTGGCTTTGTATATTTATTTGTGTGACCTTAATCGAAAACTGTTATGTACAGTTATTGTTTGGTGTTTTTATAGGATTTCTTTTGTTTGCTGTTTTATCTAAATTATTCTTAAAAAGTGAATGGAAAGATTTAATGAGTATAATAAAACTTAAAGAGAATAAGACAGAATCATTATAGATACCACAATTCTTGTATAATTATACGACTAAAAAATATATAATATGGAAAGAAAAATTATAGTGTCTATTCAGTGTTTAGTTTATAATCATGAACCATATCTGCGTAAATGTCTAGATGGTTTTGTGATGCAAAAGACAAATTTTAAATTTGAGGCTATTGTTCATGATGATTGTTCGACAGACAAGTCATGTGCTATCATTAGGGAATATGCAGAAAAATATCCTGATATTATAAAACCAATATATGAAAAGGAAAATCAATATTCTAAACATGATGGAAGTCTAAATAGAATTATGGACAATGCCAGTATTGGTAAGTATGTTGCTATATGCGAAGGAGATGATTATTGGATTGACCCGCTTAAACTTCAAAAACAGGTTGATTTCTTGGAAAGTCATCCTGATTTTGATATGGTACGTACAGATTCTAATGTATATTATCAAGATACAAATATAACTATAAATTCCGTATTCGGAAAGAAACTTTTTCCTAATTGTGAGGATACATTTGTGGATTATGTAGTAAGACCAGCTTGGCTTGCAACATGTTCTTGGCTAATCAGAAGTCCACTTGGAGATTATGATAATTTGCCTAATGATTGTTTTAAAGGAGATTTAGCTTTAATGATATATATTGCTAAAAGATCAAAAGTAAAATATCTACCTGAAGTAACATCAGTATATAGGGTTTTAAAGAATAGTGCTAGTCATTTTTCTGATTCTGCTGATAATATACGTTTTTGGAAATCCCAAGTTAACACTCGATGCTATTATTCTTGTTATCTGAGTTTATTTGACAAAATAGTTTTAACTAAGAATATATTATCAGTAGGGCGTCATTTTTATATAAACAGAAGAACTTTTGATATCAGGAGTTTCCTCTATTTAAGCATGGATATAATTTCTAGAGTATTTTTGCAAAATAAATAATTCCGAGACAATTATATTGTTATTTTTCTATATTATGTTTGTTTGTGTAAATAATTGTATTTATAAATAAGTTATTATGATACTAATAAAAAAAGAATTAAAGAAGGTAATAGATGCAGATTCTATAAATTTTCATAATCAAGTTTCCGGATGGTGGCATTGTTGGAAATACAATTTGATGTCTAATCCAATTAGTGAACAAAAATATATTTGGTTATATATAAAGGCTTTGCGGTTTGTTGAATACTACCAAAATGCGCCAAAAACTCTCTTTAATAAATTACTTATGTTGTGGTGGCTTCATAAACTTCGTAAATATTCACATGTTACAAGTTTTCAGATTCCACCAAATGTATGTGGAAAGGGACTTACTATTTGGCATTGGGGACCAATAATTATAAATCCTGCAGCTAAGATAGGTAATTATTGTACCCTTTATCCTGGAGTTTTGATTGGGCATAAAGAAGATAATGGGGGGGCAGCAATTATTGGAAATAATGTTTTCATTGGGGCTGGTACTAAAATAATCGGCCCGGTCAAAATTGGTGACAATGTGACTATTGGGCAAAATTGTGTAATCACAAAAGATATACCTAGTAATAGTGTTGTTGTTAATGAAATAAAATTAAAATATTTATAAGGTGTTTCTTTTTTGCAGAAACATTTTAGAAAAATGGTATTTATAAATTACTGAGCCAACTCTTCAGCGGACTCAATTATTGATAAAATTAAATATTTATGAAGATACTTTGGTTTGTTCAGCCTGATTTTAATCCATCCAATAAAAAAAATTGTTATAATGGAGTTGGTTGGATTATGGCAATTCAAAAGGAATTAGTAAAGAGAAGTGATATTTCTTTATGTATGTCGTATTGGGGAAAAACAGATTCTTCTTTTCAAGAGGGAGGAGTTTTTTATTATCAAATGGAAGAGCCCAAAATGCCCATATGGGAGAAAATTAAATGTCGAATAAATACTGGATATATTTGTGAAGAAAAGTATCTATGGGGGGCTTATCGTAACAAAATGAAAGAGGTTATAAAAGCATTTTCTCCAGATATCATTCATATTTTTGGTTCAGAAAATAAGTATGGGCTAATTAGTGGTTTTACTAAAGTTCCAGTAGTTATCCATTTGCAAGGAATTTTAAATCCATATTATATGTCTTTGCTTCCACCATTTGTTTCGAAATATGAATATATTTTCAAAGATGGGTTACGTATCGGAAAGGTATTGAGAAATTTAAATGGTTTATATGCTTGGAAAAAAATGATTTTTTGTGAAAAAGAAATTCTAAAAAATACAGATTTTTTCTTTGGCAGAACAGTTTGGGATTATCGAATTTCTAATTTTTTCAATAACCAAGCAAAATATATGTTATGTGGAGAAATCCTTAGAGCTCCTTTTTATATTGAAAGCAAAAGAATTAATCCACAAAAATTAACTATAGCTTCTACGATTAGTTCTCCACTTTATAAAGGATTCGATTTGATTTTAAAAACAGCTAAAATTTTATCCGATTATAAAATAGATTTCAATTGGTATGTCTTTGGTAATACTAATGTATCTTTAATTGAACGTATATTCCATATCCGTCATGAAAGTGTAAATGTTCATTTGTTGGGAGTTGCAACTGCTAATCAGATAAAAGAGTGCCTACTTAGTTCTACTGTTTATGTACATCCTTCTTATATTGATAATAGCCCTAATAGTGTATGCGAGGCACAAATTTGTGGATTGCCAATCATTGCTACCAATGTTGGTGGGGTAAATTCCATTGTAAATGATGGTGAAAATGGTTTTTTAGTGCCTTCAAATGATCCTTATCAGACAGCCTATCTTATTAATTTGTTATATATTGATAATACCCTAAACAAAAAGATGGGTATAAGTTCACAGGAGGTCGCTCGAAATCGACATGATAAGACAAAAATTATTAATCAATTGATTGATGGCTATCATCAAATGGTATAATGGTAGCTTGATATCCTAGACAAATTATTATATGAGCATTTATTCAATTGTGGATCTTCTAGGAGGTATAATGGCCTTTTATTGTGTTTTTTGTTATAATAATTACAATATTAAATCCAATAATAAGGCTGTCTTTTTATTCCTTTTTCTTTGGACTATATTAGTCGCTTTTAGGGGGTATGGTGTTGGAAATGACACTTCTGGTTACGCCTTCTATTTTTCAGGAAAGACTTATCCTTCATTGGTATTTACAAATTATGGTACGGTCAATAATCCCGTAGATGAAATAGAAATAGGTTTTGTTCTTTTAACAAAGATATTATCTTTTGTTTCAAGTTCTCCTACTTTTCTGTTTTCTGTTGTGTCTATTCTGTTCTTTTCGGCAATTTACCGATTTTACAGAAATAATAAGTTTGGCATCATTGCCATACTTTGGCTATTTACATCAACTTATTCAATGATGAATATTGTTTATGCACTTAGACAATGTTTCTCTTTGGGAATATTTTTTTGGGGTATTATAGTCATAGAGTGTCAATTAAGCAAGAATACTGGTATCTTATTTCTTAAGAAGAAAACTTTTTTTTCAAATTACCATGTTCTTTTGGGATTATTTTTAGTTTTGTTGTCATTATTTGTACATAGGACTAGTGCTTTAGTTCTTGTTATATATATATTAGCCAAATTTTGCAAGGTAAACAAACTAATTTCAATTAGTGTCGTCTCATTTTGTTTCGTATTTTCCTTATTTTCGATTTCTACAATTATAGACTATTTTAACTTATTATTTGTTTTGATAGGTGGCGTGAATAATTTTGATATTTTAGCAAGGTATCAAGATTCTATGGAAATTAGTAATGTTTCATTTCTCAATCTTGCTTCTTTTGCATTACCTTGCATAGTCACTATAGTTTATTCTTCAAAAGAAGAAATAAATAAGAGTTCATTCAAATTTTACTTAATTGCAGTGTGTCTGTATTTGATGTTTTGTTCGTCACCTTTTGTAGCTAGGTTTATTGTTGCTTTTTGGATACTAGGCTATCCTGCGGCTATACCTACTGCAATATCAAAAAATAAAAATCTATTAGTTTTTTATGTATTAATGACATGTTTCTATCTTTGGAAAATGGTCTCTCAGTATGCAAATTGGCCTATCAAAATTTCATCTGATCTTCCATATATGTTTTTTTGGGAATAAAACTAGTAATATGAAACAAAGAAATAATACAATAACATTAATGAAAGCTCTGGCTATCATTTGTATGGTAGCTGGTCATTCATATACTGGTAGTCCGATAGAAAGTTTTGTAGGCTTGTTTCATATGCCTGTATTCTTTTTCTGTTCGGGTTTTTGTTTTAAGGAAAAATACTTGAGCGATTTAAAATCCTATACAAAGAGGAAAATTCTTACGATGTGGTGGCCTACATTTAAATGGATAATCTTGTTGGTCTTACTTCATAATTTGCTTCTTGGAATAGGTGTGTTACGAGATACAAGTGGCGAAGAAATAGCTGTTTCTGCTTATGGTTTTAAAGAAACTATTAAGTATTTTGCCATGGCTGTTATCTTGCATGCTAATGATCCTGTATTCGCTGGTATTTGGTTTATTAAGATGTTACTAATATCTTCTGTTCTAGGATTTATAGTTATCAAATATTGCAAGGGTATATCTTTTTCCTTTGCGTTAATGGGCTTGTTGGTAATGTCTGTTTTAATGCTGGAATTCTTTCCTGGATATATTCCGATTATACATCAACTCCATTTGCCCTTTCTTTCTTCTTTCTTCTTCTTAACTGGTTATTTCTTTAAGAGAGAGCAAGTGTTTGAAGAACTTAGAACAAGGAAAACTTATATGGCTATTGTTGTAGTTTTATCGTTAGTATTGTTAGTCTCTGGTTATATTTTTTGGTTGTCAAGTATGGTGTCACTTAGTACGGGACGGTGTATTCCTTTCTGCGTTTCTGCCATTGCAGGTATAATACTTGTATATAATATAAGTAAAAAAGCTTTAGAAATTACCCCCCCCAATTCGTTAAACTACGTTAAGTTCTTAGGAAATAATACGTATGCAATTTTAATGATGCATATTCTAAGCTTCAGACTGATGTCAGCAATAATAATATTATGCTGTGGTTTAGATTGGAGTAGATTAGCTGATTTCCCAACTATTCATTTTATGACAGAAAAGGGATTTTGGATTGCATACTTGATTTTTGGAATAAATCTTCCTTTATTAGTTCAATTTATATATAATAAGATTTGTTGTATATGGAAAAAATAAAATTTACAATAGCTGTTGCTACATATAATTCTTCATTGGTAATAGAAGAATTGCTTAACTCTATATTTCATCAAACTTATAGCAATTATGAGGTTGTTATAGTAGATGGACTAAGTACTGATAATACTTTAGAAATAGCCAAAAGGTGGCTCAGATTTTCTGATAAGATAATTTCAGAAAAAGATAGTGGTGTTTATGATGCGATGAATAAAGCCTTAGACTTGGCTACTGGAGATTTCTTGATTTTTATGGGCAGTGATGATCATTTCATGTCAAATCGTGTGCTTGCAGAAGTCGCAGATGCTATTGATAAAGCTGGTGGAAATCTTGATACTGTATATTATGGTGGGTGTTATATGGATGCTTATCATACAGTTTCTAATAAAGTATGGACAAAATGGTCCTGGGTAAGGGGAACCATATGCCATCAAGGAATTTTTTACCCTAAAGAAGTGTATAAAAAATATAAATACAATCTTCTATATAAGATTAATGCTGATTATGCGTACAACATAAATCTTTGGAACAAAGTGAATTTTCAACATATTGATGTTGTTGTTTCCTTTTTCAATGATGGTGGATTAAGCGGATCTAATCGCTATGATATGCCATTCCGTAAGGATTTCCCTTTTATGTTAAGAAATCAATGCGGTTATTTCCCTTATGCATATAAGCAAATAAGATTGTTCCTTGGCAGAGTTTTTAAAGGTCGCCCGTAATATGTGTTCTATGGAATCAACTTTCACCATTATCGTAAATGATGCGCAGCCCAACTCCTGGCCAGATATTGTTTGGCGAGATGCTTCATTATCTGGTGCACGTGTGCTTCTTGAAAGCAGCATGCCTTTGCCGAGTATTTTAAAGAAGATACGACGGGTACATTTTGCCAATCCTGCAAATCATAAGTTTTGGTTACCGCTAAAGTGTCTATGGGATGGAACGAATACGCTTCGCTTTAAGGATCTTGACCCATCAAAGCGTAACTATATTATCTTTCAGACAGGAATTAAGTTCTCGGCTCATTATATAGAGCGATTGAAACGAGAGCGCAATGCTTGCATTGTTCTTTATATGCCAGATAATATTCGAACCATGAAGATGGCGCAGGATAAGCAGGAGTTCCAGAGGTTCTGCCAGCATTACCATGTCGACCAAGTGTATTCTTTCGACCCGAAGGATTGTGAGGAGTTTGGAGTGGAGTTTTTCGACTTCTATTCTATGTTGCCAGTGAATCATTGGGCTATAGCTAAGGAGGATGACAAGCCCCGTATTCTCTATGTGGGAGGATGCAGGAGCAAGGGTAGACTTGATACACTTCATGCCCTCTACGATAAGCTCAAAGATCAGGTGCATTGCACCTTTTATCTCAATGGAGTAAAATCTGAAGATGCCAATCATAGTGGCATCATCTATAATCATCTGTTGAGTTATGCCGAGGTTGTGCAGCTGGTGCAGCAGCATGACATCATTGTGGAAATTATGAATGGTACTCAGGCTGGCAATACTTTGCGATTGAAAGAGGCGGTATGTTATAATAAATGTTTGCTTACCAATAATCCGATAATCAAATCCTCACCTTATTATCATAGTGACTATATGCAGATATTTGATAATGTGGAGGATATTGATTTGTCGCGATTCTCCCATGATGTGGATTATCATTACAAAGGGGAGTTCTCGCCTGGCAAGCTTATGGAGAGGATAGTGGATAATGATAAAATCGCCAACAAAATTAATTAACAACTTATGGATATACGAAAAATTGTAATCAAAGGTCTTTTTGGGACAATAGATCATGAGATAGAATTGTCAGATTCTATTTCTATCCTTATGGGTGAAAATGGCGTAGGTAAAACGGCTATACTAAATATAGTCAAGGCTATTTTCGAAAATGATTTTGACACGTTGTTGTCTTATCGTTTTAATACAATTAAGGTTTGTCTGAAAAGTAAAAAGGCTGGTTGCATAGAATATTTTCATGAAGATCGTTACATCCATGTTTCTTCATCTTCTAAAAATAACCAGGACTTTATAATAGGTGCTGATGACATTGATTTTGATGTTCCTCCTTATATGCGCCAGGTTTCTCATAACAGTTGGTTTGATATTCATTCTCGTGTTTACTATACTACTGATGAACTTCGTGACTTTACAGAGAGAGACATTATAAGAATAAGTGAAGGTAAAATCAAAGAATGGTATCTAGATTTAATAAAAGCAACACGTGTTAAAATGATAGGTACTCAAAGACTTTATCAATTTTCAAATTTTGGACGTTCCAAAGATATTATGAAGATAAATTCGTTTTCCAAGGATTTTGTAAAATACATATCTTCGGAACTTTCTAATGCAGGAAAACAGTCTGCTGAGCTTGATAGAACATTTCCAACTCGACTTGTGAGGCAGTTAAAAGGTAATAAAAATTACAAGTCTGCTGAGTTAATACAAGATTTGGAGCAGCTTGAAACTTTGAGAAGTACTCTTTCTGAGGTGGGCTTTTTAGATAAAATAGACATAAATATCGAAGGTATATTAGGAGAGAAGACGAATAATCGTGTTCTTATGAACGTAATTAAACTTTATATAAGCGATAGCCAAGAGAAATTGGAAAAGTACAAAACTGCAGCAGACAAAGTTTCTCTATTCCTTCGAATTGTCAATAATCGACTTAAAGCTAAAAGATTAAGTATAGATACAGAAAAAGGTTTTATTGTAAATTCGTTAAATAATAAAGATTCTATTGATATAGACCAACTTTCTTCTGGTGAACAGAATGAAATAGTTCTTTTCTATGACTTGATTTTTAATTGTGATAAATGTAGTTTGGTTCTAATAGATGAACCTGAAATCTCTTTGCATCTCGAATGGTTGCAGCAGATGTTGGGAGATTTTAAGGATATTGTCAATCTAAATGGAATGAAGATGCTGATAGCTACTCATTCCCCAGACTTCGTGGGTGACAATTATGATTTGGTTCAAAATTTGACTTATGAGTAAGATGGGTAAGAAGGGATATGTACCAAATCGTTTACCTGGTGCAAACCAGGTAGCGGCAAGTCAGAACAAAAGTTTCAAGGGGTGTTATTTCTATGTCGAAGGTTCTTCCGACTCTTGCATGTGGCGTAATTTCTTGGACGAAAAGTATGTAAAGATTGTAGCCTGCAATGGCTGGCAGAAAGTTGCTGAGACTGTTAAGAAAAATTTAGATGCAGGTAATACCTGTATAGGTGTTGTCGATTTGGATTTTCATGCTTATATTCCAGAGCCGGAAAAAGTTCATCCTAACATTTTTTTGACAGATGACCATGATTTGGAGATGATGATTTATCATTCGGGTGATTATCTGAAAGCAATCAATATGTTTGACCCTTCAGGGAAGCGGCAAGAGTATGAACAAGCAAACGATGTTCAAGTGTTGGATGAAGCCAAGGCAATTGCAGATAGAATAGCAAGGTTGCGAATGATAGTGAAGAAACATAACTTGAAGCTTGTGTTCCGAAAATCTAAGAATAATGACTTTTCTTATCCTGATTACGATAAGGTTTTAGATAAGCGCACGTTGAACTATGTTTCTGACGAAAAGCTGGTAACTTATTTTATAAGTTGGTCAAGAAATGAAACCAATTCACAGGTACTACCAGCAGAAGTACTTCCTCTTTTGCAACAAGAAAAAGCCAATGACTATGACGAGTGGAAATTTCTGAATGGACATGACATGACTTTGATATTAACTCTATTGCTCAAAAAGAAAATAAAGCTCTCCGCTTTGGCAAACGCAGAAAGTTTTGAAAGAAGCCTATATGTGGCAATTGAAAAGCAGAGCCTGCAACATACGGCATTATATGCAAATATTCAGCAGTTTGCTGAACAGAATAATTTAGTAATTTTCAAATGAATAAAGTAAGGTAAATTATGGCATTAAGAACTGGTGACATTATTATGAAGCTTTTTAAGAAGTGCCCAGGATGGAAAAATCTATCAGAGGAGGAACTTAAAAAGCTAAAAATGACGATGGTTGAGATATCATCTGATTTTATTGATGTATGTGAAAAATATCATTTGCGTTATATGATGGGAGCTGGCACAGCTTTAGGTGCAGTTAGACATCATGGTTTTATTCCTTGGGATGATGATATGGATTTTCATATGCCAAGAAAAGATTATATGAGATTTCTCGAAGTTGCAGAAAAAGAATTGGGTGACAAATATTTCATACGTTCTATTTCTAAAGGCGATGATGTTTGGTATCCTACCATTCATGTGATTCAAAAGGGTAGTCGATATGTAAATTATGCAGATTTGATTACGATTGATCATGAGCCGATAGAAATGCAAGGCATTTATGTTGATATTTTTCCCTATGATAATGCTTCTAGCATTAAGATTGTTAGAGATTTAAAGGGAATAATGGCATTGACGCTTATGCTGATGGCTTCTTGTGTGAATATAAAGGAGGATATTAAGTATCTTAAAGCTCACCATGTTGATATAGATAAGGCTGATTTAAAGGCTTTAGCTTTTAAAAAAATGCTTGGGTCTATCTTTGGCGTTTTGTCAGCTAAAAAATGGACAAAGATAATAGATAAGTTTTTAGCTTCTAATCATAATGACAATTCTGAATGGGTTACTTGCTATTATGGTAAGCATTTGCAAAAATATACTCATCATCGTAAGGATTTGTGGGGAGAAAAGCGAGAAGTATTCGAGGGGCATTCTTGGAGAATCGCAACAAATACTGATTTATATTTGACAAAAGAGTATAGTAAGGATTATATGACTCCTCCTCCTGCGGATAAGAGAAAAATCCATCCAGTTTTTGAACTTGAATTTAAAAAATAAGAATAATGAACATAGCATTGATTACTGCAGGTGGTCTTGGTAACCGAATGGGTCAAGACATACCAAAACAATTTATGTGTATAGACAATAAACCTGTCATCATTTATACTCTTCAAGCGTTTCAGTATGCTCAGCATATAGATAAGATAGCCGTTGTGTGCTTAAAAGGTTGGGAGGTGATTTTGCAAGCTTATGCTAATCAATACAATATTACAAAGTTAAGTTGGATATTTGAGGCAGGTGACACTAATCAGCAGTCAATATGTAATGGGATTGAAGGGCTGAAGAAAGTTGGATGTGATGATGCCGACGTAGTGTTAGTGCATGATGGGGTTCGTCCGCTTGTGTCAGATACCATAATAGAGAATAATATAAAAACTTGTAAAAAGTTTGGCTATGCTGTTACTGGGTTGATGTGTAAAGAGGCTATTATGGAAAAGGTGGGGAATAACGTTCATGAGGTTGAAATACCAAGAGAACGTTTAGTCCGTACTCAAACACCTCATACTTATAAGTTGGGTGATTTACTGAATGCACATAAAATGGCAAAAGTGAAGGGCATAACAAATACGGTAGCTTCTTGTGTGTTGTTTACTAAATTAGGTATTGATAGCCAGCATTTGGTAAATGGTTCAGAGAAGAATGGATTGAAGTTGACTAGACCAGAAGATGTTGAACTTTTTAAGGCGATGATTCATACTGATCCGGAATCATGGATGAAATAATGATAGCATATATTAATGATTTATTAAAAGTTTCTTCCTTAGATTTACCTTGGGAAAAACTTGAAGGAAAAAATGTGTTGATTACGGGGGCTTCTGGGTTGATAGGTGGATGTCTTGTAGATATGTTGATGTTGAATCCAAATATCAATTATCATGTGTATGCTTCTGGGAGAAACATGAGAAACCTAAAAGAACGCTTTTGTTCATATTTGTCATCATCCTATTTTAGTATTTTGGAATATGACGTTACAAAATCATTATCTTCTGATATTGATTTCCATTATATTGTAGCAGCAGCAAGTGGCGCATCTCCACAAATATATTCAACGAATCCTGTTGGGGTAATTAAGGCAAATATATTAGGTGTTGATAATCTATTAAGTTATGGTGTGGAACATAGTTTAGAGAAATTTATATACATATCTTCTGGCGAAGTTTATGGGGAAGGTGATGGAAGAGTTTTCGATGAGGACTATAGTGGTTATGTAAATTGTGCGTCGGTTAGAGCATGTTATCCTTCTTCTAAGAGAGCCTCGGAAACACTTTGTGAAGCTTATTCACATCAATATGGAGTTGACGTAAGTATTGTTAGACCTTGCCATGTCTATGGGCCGCGATTTACCCCAAATGATAAACGTGTTTATGCCCAGTTCATTCGAAATGTTTTGAAAGGTGAGGATATCGTAATGAAAAGTGATGGCAAGCAATTCCGCTCATGGTGTTATGTCGTAGATTGTATTTCTGCTATTATGTATGTAATGTTGAAGGGAAAAAATGGTGATGCCTATAACATTGCCGATGAAACTTCAAATATTTCTATAAGAAGCCTAGCTGAAATGATAGCTACAATTAGTGGGCAGCATGTTGTTGTAGATTTGCCAACAGAAATAGAAAAAACTGGTTTTAATGTTGTAACAAAGTCTGTGTTTTCTACAAAAAAACTAGAAAAACTCGGTTGGACTGTTAGAGGAACAATGTTTGAGAAAATGGAAAAAACTATAATGGAATCTAAAGACTTTGTCAAATTATGAATGAAAAAGTAGTTGTGGTTGGTGTAAATTATCAAGGACTTTCTGTGTCGAGATTATTGGGACAAGCCGGATATGATGTTTATGTATTTTGTTTGCCATATGAAATGGCATGGGGCGAATTCAGAAGCAGTAAGTATTTGTAAGGAAAGGTTAAGTCATATAGTTGAGTAAGAGATTGTGAACTCGATTTTTGACGATATTGCGAAATGTAGAATGGGGCTGGCTTTACAGGATTTTGTGATATAGATATGAAATGCAATCTTTCTACAGGTGAGGCTTAAATTTTGGATTCCAATCCTCATTCTTCGGCTTCTTTAAGTGCTTGATTGTTTAAATATCGCAGAAATGACTTAATTGAACTATTAATAATCCAAAGAGTTTGGCTCCTGTAAATACTGCTATTTAGTGGTGTAATCTTGCAAGGGATTATAGAGCAAGAAAGAAGAATCATGAAAAAATAAAATTAGGGGATTTTAGAAAAATATAATTTGATCTTTGGGAAAGTCTAGATCCTCTGCCTTTCTTACTCCAGCCTTTATGGATTTTTATTAGAAAGTTTAAAGGAAAAAGTATTGAATTATGAAATATGCAATTAATGGTCGCTTTGTTGTCCGTAAGTTGACTGGACAGGAACGATTTGCAACGGAGTTGCTTCATGAGTTAGATAAAATTTGTGATAAGGATGAATTCGTCATAGTCGTACCTGAGTATGCAGAGACTTTACCTGATTACAAGAACATCAAGATTGTTAAGTATGGAAAGGTAAAAAGCCATTTCTGGGAGCAGATTAGTCTTTTTCGCTATTGTAAAAAACATCATCTGGTAAGTGTGAACTTAACTTCTACTTGCCCTTTGTTAGATAGTGGTATTGTTTGTTGTCATGATGCAGCTCCTTATGAGATTCATGATCTCTTAACTCAGAATCTTTATGGAAAGTTGTCACAGGTATGGCACATGTGGATGATAGATGCTGTAAAACGCAGTAAATATCCTATAATTACGGTTAGTCATTATTCTAAGGCTAGACTTGCCAAGTTTATGCATGTTCCTGAATCACGATTCCATGTCATCTCTAATGCTTGGCAACACTATGAGCGGGTTAATGAGGATGATTCTATCTTTGATAAACTTCCAAAAGAATATAAGCGAGGAGATTATTTCATGGCCTTAAGCAGCTTGTCTCCTCAGAAGAATTTTGTTTGGGTGAAAGAAGTTGCGAAGCGCAATCCTAACAAGAAATTCCTGATTGTTGGTAGAGCAGAGGGATTTTCCAAACTCGGGGCTGATGATTTACAGGAGTCTAATCTTCACTTTACTGGCTATTTGACAGATGGTGAAATCAAATCTTTAATGAAGGGATGTAGGGCTTTTATTCATCCTGCCGTATATGAAGGTTTTGGTATTCCCCCAATTGAAGCTTTGTCGTGTGGAGCGGAACTTATTGTATCTACTGCCGCTTGTTTGCCAGAAGTATATGGCAAGTCTGCTCATTATATAGATCCTCATAATTATGATGTGGATTTGGATGAATTGCTAAAGGAGCCAATAGCTCCTGCAAGTGAAGTGCTGGATAAGTATTCTTGGGCAAGAGAGGCAGGGAAACTGCTGAAGTTGTTAAGAGAAAATTAGCCATTATAGTATGGAAAAGCATATTAGAATCTTAATGTTACAGTTAGGTATCTAAAAGCAATTCCGTATGCTGATGAAGAAGATAGTGGGGAAGTGAAAAGATATAGACATGATGGATACAATTGATATTTCTCAAAACATTCAAGACTTCAAGCAGGTGTTTGAAAATGAGAGTAGAATCATATTCTCTGCTAGGTTTGGAGATGGTAAGTCTTACTTTCTGAATGAGTTCATGAAGAGCTATGATGAAAAGAAGAATGATTACTATTTCATCACTCTCCATCCTGTAAACTACGTGGTTGAGGAGAATCGGGATGTTATTGAGTATGTCAAGCGTGATATTCTGTTTCAGCTCATAAAGGATAATCGTATCTATGACTTTAAAGAGGGGTATGATAAGATATTTGATGCGGTATGCAACAAAGAGTCTTTATTAAAACTGGCTGACTTTGTTGCTTCGATTATACCAGTAGAAGGAATAAAAGATGTATATGAAGGTTTGAAAGGTCTTGCTTCTAGGATTCATAAAAAATATAAGGGACAAGATGTTCTTCATGTAGTAGATGACTTCCTCAATGGATTTTATGGAAAGAAAGGAAGTATTAGCGAATGCGATGCTTTTACTTATCTTATTCAGAAGTCCTTGAAGCAGACAAATGCAAAGTCTGTTTTAATTATTGAAGATTTGGACAGAATAGATCCTGCTCATCTATTCCGCATCATGAATGTCTTATCCTCTCAGGTTGATAATCCCTATTATTCTGAGGTTTCTAATGGTAACAAGTTCGGTTTTGCTAAGATAATCCTTGTAATGGATTATGAGATAGCCCGTCATCTCTTCCACCATTTCTATGGTAAAGAGGCGAACTATGAGGGCTATATGAATAAGTTTCTGAATACCTTACCCTATTTGTATTCTATAAAAGAAGAGGCGCATAGGCAAGTTAGGCAAAAGATTCTTGATATCTGCAAGACTGGTGTATTTTTGAGTTTAGACCAAAAACTTTCTAATGATCCGAAAGATAGAATTTCATTTCAGCTTGCACTTAATAACTCTTCTGTTAGAAGATGTAAAGAGTTCCTTGATTTAGATGTCAATTCGCTGTTTCGTAAAAAATGGCTGAATGGTGAATATTCTATACCAACTGATAGTACTTGGGTAAAAATGCTTGTCTGTTATCGTTTTTTATGTCAGATAAGCCCATAAGTTCTATCATGGAGGCTATGATTCATGGATTTTCTGATTTGCAATTAGCAGAGCTTGCAATGCCTTTCTATTGTGCAGTTAATGGGGAAAGATACTTTTACCTGCAAATAAAAGATGATATGTATATGATAAGATATAATGCTATGCGTAACTTGGTAACTAATGGCGTTGTAAGGAATCATATAAATGTTGTACCAGAAAGTATAGCTAATATCAAAAAGGTGTTGTATAATGTTGAGAGCAGTATATGTAATCTTTTGATAGGATAGGTAATTTTTTGTTAGCTTCTGTAAAAATCAAAATAAAACATTCGATATGAGAACTATAAAGATTCTGAAGTTTAGAGATAAGAAATTCTATGGATATAAGTACTCGAATATGAGCATTGACTCGGTGAAAGGCTCTTGTCATTCAGGTGTATTGATACCGTTCCTTGTCTTCGCTCGTTTTTCTTGGACATGAATGTACGACAAGCTGTTATGCTTGTACATTCAAAAAGTAGTCTCATGTGACAGACTTCACTATATGTGATTGCTTCGAAGTGTACCAGTATAGTAAGGAGTTGGATAATGATAAAGGCGTAACTGAAGTTCTTGTTCATTCAGCCAAGGCTGAAGAAATCATTAAAGAATTAGACAGCCTTTCACCTAATGAGTGTTTCGATAAATACTAACCTGTTACTTTCAGAACCAAGATGGAAAAGCATATTAGAATCTTAATGTTGCAACTAGGTATCTATAAGCAATTCCGAATGTTGGTGAAGAAGATGGTGGGGGAAGTGAAAAGATAATATAATTGTATCAAAATAAGACTTATGGATATAATCAAAAAATATAATCATGCAGTAAAGTTACTGGCAGATGCTTATCGTTACAAAACTAATGGTAATGATTTTGAGTATCATTTATGTGCTAATGACGCAGGTGAGAATTTTTCTCAAGTTATTGAGTTAGCGATAAAAACTCATTTAGAGCAACAAGCCAAGAGCACGTATAATTATTATAAAAGAAAATCGCTTCCTCAAATTATTAATGATTGTTATGTTAGCGAAGATGGGGAATGTAGTGATTTATGTGATTATACGATTGATGGGGATAAAAGTGATGTAGATTTTAGATTCTTAGCCTCTAATAAATACGCTCTTACTAATAGAAGTAAGCATGCAGGTATTAATGTCGACATTAAAATAGTTGAAAAATATAGTCAAGAAATAAGAAAATTTCTGCAAGATTATATAGATAATGAGACTGCGTTTATGACTGTAGATGATTTTTTAAAGCCAGAAAACGATATGATTTCTTATTTTTATAATGCATGTGATTTGTTTAATTATGAGGAACGAACTTATGTCCTTATTACTGATGAAGATCCAAACTCTTATTATGATAACTTTTGGAAAGTAAAATGGAATATAATTATCGATTTTTATAATTATTCAGAGAAAGATGGTTTTTGTTTTTGTAATTATCATAATCAGATATCTGGCATAAAGAAGTTTAAAATAGGTGATGTTGTAACCGAAGATGATTATTCTCCATATAGCGAGTACCCATTGATGGTTTTTGCAAATGGATATAAGAATATATCCCCAAAATATAAGACTATTAGAGATTGGAATAAGCATAATTCTCTAATTTTGGAAACAATGTTGCGTACCTTGATGGTACGTAACAATTCGCAGAAGACAATAGTTGTGTCAACGATGCGTAATCGTGAATTGGTCGATAAATTAATAGATTTGTGTGATAGATGTTTTGCTAATATGCAAATGGTATTAGTAAACTTGGAATCAGACAAAATGAAAGACAATGGATATGTTTTAGAGATTCCTATATCATTAAGTATGGTTAACCAGTGTATAGAAACTTATGTTACTGGTGGTGAAGAACAGCAGCTAACTGATACATTTAAGTTACCTGCTTTAGATGCTAGCTTAGGAGTTTTTTCGAAGGCTGAGTTGAGATCTCTTGAGGATACCTTTGAAGTGTTGTATGCTGGTATTGAAAAGACTCTAATTGATGATGCTGAGGATTTCTTAAAGGGTAGGCATCCTCTGTCCTGGTATGGTGCAAAGAACGAATTCTCCGCTTATAGAGACAAGTTTAATAAAATGTATGTCAAACCAATAGAGAGTATTATTAAAAATGGTCATGCAATAGCTTATATTGAACATCAGCCAGGCTTTGGTGGTACAACTTTGGCTCGTCAAATAGGATGGATTTTACATAGTGATTTTCCCGTACTCTTTCTGAAAAATAATAGAGAAAGTCATGTGATAGAGCAACTAGAGCTAATACATAATAAGACAAAAAAGACTGTAATCTTATTTGCTGAAATCCCTCAGACTATTGATAAAGATGATTTTGAGAACTTATTTAATCAGACAAATGAGTCTCGCCCTTTTATTTTTATAGGTATTAAAAGAGGGGTTTTTAAGCAAAAGTTCAATTCTCTATATGTCACAGATTGGGGGGATGATGTGGCAAGGTTGATTAATAGATATGAAAAATATATAGATTCATATCCTGAAGTAATTAAAAAAAGAAAGTTAGCTGAATTTCAAAACATTCAATTTGGAACGCATGTAGAAGCATATAAACGTACTCCATTTTACATAGGCTTACTTGCATTAGAGGAAAAATTTGAAGCGATACATGGATATATATCAAACTTTGTGGAGCAAGTAAAAAACTTAGATCAGCAAAGAAAAACAATTATATATTTGGCTATTTGCGATAAGTATATATCTCAAAAACTTCCAGCTTCATTTCTGCGTACTATATTTAATGTGGAAGATAAAGTTGTATTTCAGTTAGAACAATATTTCTCTAATGATGTAGGAGTTGTTAATTCCTTGCTGTGCAAAGGTAATGTTGGTAATAATGTTGTTTGGGGTATAAGACACCCTTTCTTTACAGAAGAATTATTGAAACAATTATTAGGTACGACTTCATCAAGTGTAAAACATCCATATTGTAATCTTGGTAATTATTGCTTGTCTTTTATAGAATCTATGGCAGATAATGACATCTGTTCATTAGAAGTAAAGACAAACATTCTAAAAGATTTGTTTATTGGTAATACTTCAGAGCGATCAGGAGAAAAATTCAATCAGCTAATTTCTGACATACCAAAAGAAGAGCAATTACCGATTTTCTTGAAGTTACATGAACTTTTTCCAACCAATGCACATTTCTGTTCTCATTTGGCTAGATATTATGCAATTGAGGAAAAAAACGCAGTTGAAGCATTAGCGTACGCAGATAAAGCTATAAATATTAGTCCAGAAGACCCTCTTCTTCATCATATAAAGGGTATTTGTTTACGTTCAATAATGTATCAAAAGATTCAGAAATGCTTGAATGAAGGAACTTACCAAGCAGCAAAACGTAAGCTTTATGACGAAATCGTTGTGGAGTTGCTGCCTAAAGCTGCGCATGAGTTTGAAGCTTCCAGAAAGCTAAATAAAGGTTCTATAGATGAATTCGGTTATATTTCTCATGTAGAAATGCTTCTGAAAGTATTTGATTTCTCTCAAAAATATGAGGGACTATCTAAGATGGAAATTGTAACCAATGCCTATCAGCCTTATGCAGATTGGATAGATGATTGTCATAATTTGTTGGAAACTTTAGAGAATTACTATAATAATTCAGCTGATGGTGTTTCTGAAAGATATGATACATGTGAGCATAATTTGAGATTATTGTATGAGGATTATGGAAGTATTATACAGAAATTAACTAATCAGATGGATAATTCTAAGCATCCTCAGATGGTGAGAAGAAATATTGTACGAACATATTTTTATCGCGGAGATTATACCAATAAAGAAAAGACGATCGGACAAATTACGGCTTTGATGGAACAAAATATTCTTGAGGAGCCTAATAATGAGAGAAATTTCTTTTTGTGGTTCAAAGCTGCGAGATATTCCAAATATTTGAGAATAGATGAGATTCTCGCAAAATTAGCTCAATGGTCTAGTTTGTCACCATCAATAGATGTAACATTCTATCATTATGTCTTCTATGCGATTAAAGCATTAAATGGTAGTAGTATTGCTGCTCAAACCTGTAGAAGACTAATTGAGGAATGCAAGAATAAAGGTGGTAATAAAAAAATAGGCATTCGAGAATGGTACGGTAAGGCACCCCAAAAATTGCTAAGTAACTTGGATGTAAAACCTTCTGATAATCAAGATGCATTTTATCGGGTTGAGGGTGTTGTTAGTGGCTATGAGCATGCTGGTGCTGCTAAGATTATCACGGACCAAGGATTAGAGGTTTTCTTCAATCCAGGAAAGAATAATATTACAAAGGATAATTTAAATTCTTCGGTGACATTCTTTTTGGGTTTCTCTTATGATGGATTAAGAGCTGAAAATGTAGAATTAAGTCAAGAATAATCGGTTATGAAGATATTACATTTAGCAGAATGTGCAGGAGGTGTAGAGCGTTATCTCCAAATGCTCCTGCCACGGTTGGAGAAAAAGGGAATAAAGCAGTATTTCATTTGTTCTCTCAATTATGATGAAAGTTTGTATAGCAAGATTGTGGATGGTGTTCAGCAAATGGATCTTACGCAATCATTCTCACCTTTGCGTGTTATAAAAAAAGTCAGAGCCATTCGCCGTGAAATCAAAAAGGTTAATCCTGACATCTTGTATTGTCATAGCAGTTTTGCTGGTGGCTTAGGACGTATGGCAGCCATAGGCTTGCATTGTAAGGTAGTTTACAATCCTCATGGTTGGGCTTTTAACATCAAGTAATTTTTTATCAGATGAAACTGAAAAGTATGATATATCTGTGTTTGGAGAAAATCTTATCTCCTTGTACAGACAAGATTGTGTGTATCTCTAAGGCTGAAAAGGCTTCGGCAGAGCGTGAACACATAGCTAAGGATGATAAGCTAGCTTTGATTCCGAATGGTATTGATGTGAGTGCTGTGAGGAATGCCTCGGCTAAGTCTAGAAGTGAACTTGGCATTGCGGAAGATGCCTTTGTGGTAGGTATGATAGGAAGACTTTCTCCACAGAAGGCACCTGATGTTTTTATCCGTGCAGCCAAGTTGATTCATGATGAGATTCCTAACTCAGCTTTTATCATTGTGGGAAGTGGTGAAGAAGAGGAAGAAGTCAAGGCCTTTGCCAAGGAGAATGGTTTGGAACTTGTTGTAACCGGTTGGACTGACGAGCCATATAGCTATTTGAAAGTTTTTGATGTAGCGATGCTCTTGTCTAGGTGGGAAGGATTCGGATTGGCTGTTGTTGAGTATATGGCAGCTGAGAAGAATGTGGTTGCCACCAAGATTGATGCCATCCCTACATTGGTAGATGATGGTATTGATGGTCTGTTGGTGGAAATGGATAATCCAAAAGATGCCGCAGATAAGGTTCTTTGGTTATATCGTCATCCAAAGGAAGCTGCAGAAATGAAATCCAAGGCTTTGAAGAAAGTGATAGAAAACTATGACATTTCAAGAGTTGTTGATCAACATGTTGAAATGTTTGAGGAACTTGCTGGAGGAAAGTAGGTTTTAGCTATTATGAGTGAGCTTTTTGATTTTCTGAAGTATTGCCTAGGGGCAAAAAGTGATGTGAAAAAAGTGATTGCTGGCATAGACTGGCAGATGCTGTATTCCTTTGCGTTCAAGCAGGCCCTGCTGGGACTTTGTTTTGATGGTATTGAGAGGCTAGGGAAGGAGTATCCTGAGGAGTTGAAGCTGAATCCAATTGGAAGGGAGCTGCTGATGACCTGGATGGGTAAGGTGCAACAGATTCGCAGACAGAACATGAAGGTGAATACTGTGGCGAGCAAGCTCTTCTCAATGCTGAGGGAGGATGGCTTCAGATGCTGCATCTTGAAAGGACAAGGGAATGCCTTGATGTATCCGAATCCATATTCTCGTACTCCAGGGGATATTGATGTATGGATTGATGCTAGTAGGGAGAGGATTTTGGAGTATGCTCAAAAGAAGTTTGAACTGGGGGATGATATCAGACTGCAGCATCTGGAGACTTCCTTGGATGGTGTGCCTGTGGAGCTGCATTTCTTTCCTTGTTCCATGAATAATCCTATCTATCATACTAGGTTGCAGAAATGGTTTCGAAGAAATGCGGATCTGCAATGTTCGCATATTGTGGGGCTGCCCGATGGGGCTGGGGATATTGCTATACCTACGACAGCATTCAATGTGGTTTATCAGCTGACGCATCTGTATCACCATTTCTTTGATGAAGGGATTGGAATGAGGCAAATCATTGACTATTTTCTTGTAGTCAATGATTTCTCAAAAAATGTATTTTTGAATAATGATCTTTCGAATCACCCCGTCAATTTTTCGAATCACCCCGTCCCTCTTTCCAAAGAGGGCTCCACTTTCTCCCCAAGCCCCTCTTCCTCAGGAAGCGGGGATGTAACCGCACCTTCTCGGTGCTCGGAACCGCTACGCTCTAAGGATGGCGGACCATCAAAGCCCTCGCCAGATTGTGCGGGATGGGACCGCCTGGATGCTATTGGGGCATCAAAGCCCTCGCCAAATTGTGCGGGATGGGACCGCCTTGCTATAGAGGAAGATAATTCTGCTAGTTCTGCTACTGCTGTTACTTCTTCTGCCTCTACTGCTTTAGTTGTGGTGCAGAGAGAACTGAAGTATTTGGGATTGTGGAAGTTTGCAGGGGCGGTGATGTATGTGCTGCATAAGGCTTTGGGATTACCTGAGGAGAAGATGATAGCTCCGATGGATGAGAAGAGAGGAAAGTTGTTGCTGGCAGAGATACTGAATGGAGGCAACTTCGGAAAGCATTTCACCAAGTACGGGCATTTCACACAGCAAGGAATGGCAAAGAAATACTTCCTGAAGATATGGAGAAATATGCACTTCGTGAGATATTTCCCTGCTGAGGCTTTGAGTGAGCCTATCTTCAGAACTTTGCACTTCTTTTGGAGGCTTAAACACAGGAGATAATCTCTCGGAATCTTCTTTTCTTGAGACCCTGTTTGGGCTGGAGTTTAGTCACGCAAATTTCGCAGATGACGCAGATATTCTTCTTTGCTGTTTATTAGTCCCACAGATTTCACAGAATTCCACAGATTTTTGCCCTATGCGGGCTGGGATTTCGCAGATAATGCAGATGACGCAGATTTTTTTTGCATCTCATCTATCACCCATCACGATTTTCAGATATAAATTTGATAAGATGCTGATTGCTAAGGAATTCGTATGCGTGACTGATACCTAAAAATGGGGCTTTATCCCTCACGCATCAATCACGATTTTGGCTTTATCCCTCACGATTTTGCTTATGCTGTAAAGCAAAAAGGCTTTTTTGCGATTGAAACTGGCTTCACTTGCTTTTGAAGTAAGTTTCATTTCGAATTGGTTTGGGGCTCAGATAAAGTTTACGTGGGGCTCTATTAAGGTTTACGTGAGATTCACTTCGGATTCAAATGAGGCTCAGTTCGATTTCTTTCTGTTCTTCTAATGAAGTGGAAACGGATTCGTATTTATACCTCGTATAAATCAAAAAAGCTGTGTAGTGGAGTGTAGTGTTAGTGTAGTTATTAAATTTGCAGAGTATCATGACGAAGCCATCCATCTTCAGATACGAAGGGCATAACTATCTGGTGCCCTTCCTCATCATCAGCAGTCTCTTCTTTATGTGGGGATTTGCCCATGGCATCCTGGAGGTGCTAAATCCGCATTTCCAGGAGTCGTTTCATATCAGCAAGGCGATGTCGGCCTTGACACAGGCTGCTGTCTATGGTGCCTACTTCCTGATGGCACTGCCTGCCGGATGGATTATCCGGAAGTGGGGCTACAGGAGGGGTGTGATAACAGGACTGGTGCTCTTCGGTATCGGTGCTCTGATGTTCATACCGGGAAGCAGGATCAACAGTTTCTACTTCTTCGTTCTGTCGCTGTTTGTGATAGGATGCGGACTGA
>ERZ1023666.173-NODE-173-length-30354-cov-128.148718_pt1 | contig 30354 bp, 56 predicted proteins | sample MGYA00380341_ERZ1023666 | MGnify/ENA primary metagenome ERZ1023666 (study PRJEB33179, sample SAMN07448983) | human gut metagenome | biome: Human-gut; feature: Human associated habitat; material: Faeces | host: Homo sapiens | place: India: Bhopal | collected...
GACGCTCTCCGAACTTACCTGTGTCCTTCAGCAGCTCCCTTACCTTTGCGGTACGGCTGTTTGTGGTATTGCCCGACTTCAATGCTGTTACATCGCCTTGGAGTGTAGCAACAGCCTTCGTAAGTTCCTTGATTGCGTTGAGGGTAGCGGAGTCTTGATCATCATCGCTATCCTTCTTGCCCTTCTTGCCCTTCTGTGACGGACTTCTACGTGCTGGCACGTCATCATCGTCTGGTTCATCATCTGGAACATCATCATCGTCTGGTGCGGGATGAGCGTTTTTGTACTCTGAGACTTGGCGGTCTGCTGCGGACTGAGTTAACTGGAGTAACGGCAAGACATCATCAATTGCGTCACTAATACCTTCACTAACTTCTTCGTCAGTAGCATCATCTTTGAGTTGAAGTTTGTTGGCAACATTGGCGGCAACACCCTTTAACTCCTTACGACTGAACCCCAATGCCTTAATGTCTCGATTGGTTTTCAGTGCTTCAAGAACTTTTCTGTAATACTTGTTCATTGCTTGTTGAGTTATATTTAACAAAAAATGGTCTGCGAGCGAAATGCAGGCAGACCAAACGTAGAACTCGGTGTAAGAGCAATGTTACGAAAAGTTCTGTCACGTGCATCTTCACACGCTTTTATGGGTGCAAATATACGAAATATTATTTAAACAACAAATAGTTTTGGCAAAAAAGTGAGAAATTATTTTCATTTCAATAAACAAGGGAGAACTTCACAGCCCTCCCTTGGTAGATAAGATGCAACAAAAATGCACTTAAACGTGCAAAATATCTTCTTTGTTCAAGTTAGATTCTTTTGGTATAATTATAGGTTTGATGTATTTTATCAGCTTAGAACTTATAATTTTCCTCTATCGTGGTAAGAGTAATACTGATCTGACTTGCTACTGATGATAACGTGGTCCATAAAAAACAATCTCATTATTTCACAAGCCTTCTGTATCTTATATGTTATCGCATCGTCGGCTTTTGATGGAAAGCAGTTAGAGCTAGGGTGATTGTGAACCAATGCTATTATTACGGCATTGCAGGAGATAGCTTCTTTGCATACAATTCTTACGTCTATAGGTGTTTCTGTTATTCCACCTTGCGACAATCGAACCATTTTGATTAACTTGAAGTGGTTATCCATACAGAACAGATAAGATTCTTCTATTTCTAAATCCTTGACGTATGGTAAAATATAGTTGTAGATGTCGATGGAACTACCCAAATCTGTAAGTTCTTGCGACTTCTCCTTCATAAGTCTTCTACCAAGTTCGAATGCAGCGAGTATAGCGGTAGCCTTCTTTTCACCTATTCCTTTGATAGATGTAAGCTCCTGCAGTGTTCTCTTGCTTGCCTTTCTGAGGGAATGACTACCATCAAAGATTTTTCTTATTGGTTCATTACCCTGTAGCATAGGGTCTATACCGATAATTGAAGCAATAAGGTTCTCGTTACTCAGATATTCTACCCCATATTCCTTTGCGTATGATGTGATAGAATCGTACTTGATAGTTCTTGCATTATCCTTCATAAGATACCTCCTCTATGTCTTTTGAATAATTGAACACAACATCAAAACTGAATCCCAATTCAGTAATGAGGTAGAAATGAATATCCTCCCAGTTCCAACTTGAAGGAATGCCTTTTATCTTTTTAGACTTTTCGGCATCCATTGCTATAATAACGTTCTCTTCCATTGCTCTATCTTATTCTTAAAAGTTCATAACTTTCGTTTCATACACTATGAATCCTATCTGATCCACCACAATCAGTTTCAGATGATTTCCTCCTGGTCCATTTATATCACCATCATTCAATCCGATTTCCTCTAACGTTTCCTTGATGGCAGTTTGGTAATCTCCTATACCTTGAATTAATAAGCATAGGTCTGGTCTTTCATCAAGAAACTGGTGGAAACCATACAGGCTATATGAGCCTTTTTTGATGAGTGAGAAGAAATCTTTCCATTCATCACCACTAACCTGCGTGGTTACGGATTTCAGCTCTTCTATTGTTGTGCAGTTGTTTCCCATACGATTTCATTTAGCGTGATACGATGAAGTCTTTATCTGTAAAGGTCTGATCCTTATATTTTTCTAACAACTCTCGGTCGCTGATGCAATCATTAGCATATGCTAACTCTCTAAACGAAAGTTTGTACCCAAACTTATCTTTCAACATTTCGATTTTGAGTTCTTCTTTCTGAAGGTCCGATAATTCATATACTGTCATATTCATTTCCTCCTATTAAACATTGCCATGACTCTCGAATTGTGAAGCAACCTCTTGCAAGATTTCATGTTCCTTCCAATCTGGATAAAGAATGCAGGTATCTAAAACAACGTTTCTGAACATGTCGCAGTATTCTTTCGAAAACTTCTTTTTCAATTCGCCATATAAGACTGGAAAGAATACGAAGCTATTAAACAACTCAACCCCCTTGTTAACTCTTTCCTCTACCATTTTATAGGTGAGGTCTTTTAATTCTTGCTTATTCATATCTGTTTACTCCTATTAAATTATACGAAACTAACTTTATACCCACTAGCGATTAATCTTTTCTTAACTTCATTAATCATTCTGATAGGGAATCTCGTAACGTAAGCCAAAGAACTTTTCTTTTGTTGCAGTTCTGTCTTGAAGTTGTTCTCGATGATGTAGGCACTACTTCCTGTAGTGTAGTAGAAACCATCGCATTGCTGTTTTACCAAGTAAACTACATCAATATCATTTCTCTCGTCCTCATCTTCCTTTTTCAGAATGGTGCTGATGATTTTATCAGATAAAACATAAGTAAAATCGCTATCCAACAATTCGAATGCAACTCCTTTTTCGGTTTTCTTAGCCATCCATTTTGCTGTAACCACGCCACCTTTCCATGCTTTTATGAGGGGGAGAACCTTACACTCCCCTACATTTATAATCTGTGTCATATACTCACAAGCACCTTCAAAAGTGTCGAATGCGTGAAGTAAAACCGTATATCTATCAAATTCTGTATTAACGTTCATTGCTCTTACCTCCTATATTTTAAATAAATTCTTTATTGAGATAGTTATGGTTAACAGTCATAATCTTGCCTTCCACTACATCTTTTCGATCTGATTCCTTGAAATAAAATGTAGTCTCGACCAAACCTCCTTTAGAACTTCTGAAAGCAAAACCGAAACCTTTGATGTTTACCTTCCCATTGAAGGTAAGAGAAAGTTCTTGCTCTTTTGACATAGCCACCATAGCTCCGCTGCTATTTTTTGCAATACCTCCTACACGATTACATTCTTTAATGTATGAACGTCTAAACGTGTGCACATCTTGATATTCTTTTTCATTTTCACAAAGAATGCCATGGTAACGTATTGTTAGCTTATCTTTAATTCTGACCTGTACTTTAAACAACTTTTTCATTGCTCTTATCTCCTATATTTTAAACTAACTCATAGCTTTCTGTATTCTCATTGTATGCTACAATTCCTTTCTGCTGTAAGTTGCAAAGTGCAGTGTAGAAATTGTAGTGACTATTCTCAGCATCTGTAGCTTCCTTCAAGTATCTATCTTCATACCCGAATTTGACCTTTTTCAAAGCCTTTATAATTCGCTTCTCTAACGCTTCTACTGTGTAAACTTTTAATTGTCCCATTGCTCTTATCTCCTTTTATCATTAAGCTATTAATTGTTGTCATTTCCATATTTATGTTCTAACTCATCAAACGCTTCGTTCAATGAATTAGCGTAGAAAAATGTAGGATTCTTGGCAGTATATAAATCCCCTACCTTGATATTCTTTATTGCCTTGTGATTCATTACAACGCAAGCTTCAAATCTAACAATGTCAGAATTGAAATCAATATTCAAAGCAACCCATGTGCCATTTTTAAGTTCTATCATCAAGTTCTGAACAAAGACATAAGTATAATTCTTTTTATCTAACTCTGCCAAGAACTCCTTGTATTGCTTATTTAAAGCATCGTTACCAAATTCATAAATACCATTCTGTTTCATTGCTCTTATCTTTAAATTGTTATTATTTATTTTTGATAGTGCAAAGGTAGTCATTTTTTTGCAAATGACCAAATTTTAACCGCGTTATTTTTTCTTGGTTAACTTTATATAACTTATTGAAAATCAATATGTTAAATAAATCCCATTTTCCTCTGTATTGGGCTAATTCCGAAAAAAGGTATAAGGATATGGAGAAGAAAATAGAACAGCTTAGAATGGCTTATGTAAAGTATTTAACCTTTCTTTAACTTAACTAATGTTACCAAAAACTATAGGAAGCTAATTTGACAAAAGATAGTCAAAAATGCCTTTTAACATGATGTTACGGAGTGTTAATACTAAAAAATGCACTCTAACCTCACGGTCGGAGTGCACTAAGAGCAATGAAACGTTAAAAGAAACGTTTCGGCTGCAAAGTTACAAAACTTTTCTGTATCTTGCAAATTTATACTATACTATTTAACAATTGCAAATCATTGTCTCTATCGAAGTCGTATGGATAGAAGGTGTTGGCAAGAGCATCCATCTTGTCGGGAGAACGTTTCAGACGCTTCTTGATTTCGTCCTTTGGTTCCATGATAATTGAACCATCTGACTGAAACAGCCAATGCACTTCACACAACTCTTGATCCAACTCATCGTCGGGTGGGAGTGCCGCAAAGAATCCATTCTTTGGGTTGAGCCAGTCACGTATGCACCAAAACAGATAAGCCCTCATGTTAGCGAAAGAGTAGCAGCCTGTCACATCATGCTTGTTTCTCACGCCTTCCGAGAACTTGCAAGAGAATGCAGTTAAATACTTTTGCTCTATGAGCCTTGAATAAACTCCAGCACCTTCTCCAATGGTATCAATGAATGCTTTATTCTTGGGACTCAAACTTAGGTAATGCGCAACTTGACCCGCGACTGCCATGTGGTCCGCATGACCGCCCGAATTGTGACACTTGATTTCTGAAACATAGTTTCCTTGTCGTGGGATATAGCAAGACCTATCGCGACCCATACCTGCGACATCGACACCTAAGCGTATTGGCTTGTGGGTGATAAAGCCACTATCTTTAAGTTCCTTCCATCTTCTATGGGCAATCTCGCACCATTCGTATGGAATGAGGGTATCTTCGGACACCTTCGGAAACATACCGAGGACCTTAACACGGAAGAGGTCATTGGGCGTATAATACCCACCTTCCCAAACAAAATCGCCACGACCTTCATCAAACTCAGATTTTCTGATTTTCTGTGCCCATGCTGAGACCTTATCGGCTACCCATTCATAGTCAACTTGACCAGGAATGATATTTTTCTTGCTTACTACGTTCTCTGCGTTGAGGGATGATAATCTAAACTTCTTGAATCGGGGAGACTTCATGGAGTTGGCTGCATACCCTGTAGTAACGTTTGGGTTGAACACCAATAGCAATCGAGAGTTTCCTTGCAGGTTACCCTCGATTGCATTATAGATGGTGTCCGAGATACCGGATGCTTCTGTTACGATGAACATGGTGTTTACAGCATGGAATCCCGACCAAGCCTCTGTGTTGTCGGCTGAAGATTTGAAACCTGTCAGATACCATTCCTCGTAATCTGTTCTGATGCCATCCGACAGCAAACGACCAGGCAGAAAGCCTGCCTTTTTGTATAGACGTGCCACTTCTGGTATCATGATGTTTGTTACCTGTCTTCCTGTCGGTGCAGTAAGGGCAATCTTGGTGTTCTTTTCCAAACTACCATCCTTGCCGAAGCGAGGAGTGAGGTATAGAAAACATAAAGCGGCTACGGCAGCGATGAAGTCCTTACCCCTTGCAGTTCCACTGGCTACCGTTGTCATTTTGTTCTTTTGAACAGAACGCAATATAGCCTTTTGCTCTTCGTCAAGGCGAGCCTTCAAGACTTCCTTGGCGAAGAGACACCAATCATTGCGCCATGCAATCATTTTTTTTATTGCTTTCTGTTCTGACATACTATATTATTTTACTTTCTTTTTCTACTTGTTTGCTTGGATGGGTTTCCTTCGACATCTACATATACATGATATTCGTTATCTCCGTACCTATTCTCTACCTCCTTAATATTGGTTATTGTATATTTCTGATTATGAGCTATTGTGTTCTCACCTGCAGCACCTCTACCTCCGCTATTATCATGTTCCTTACGATTAATAACTTTTGTTCCTTTCTTTGCGTTATAATGAAATAGAACTCCAGTTAAAGGTGGTTCACCTTCCATTTCACGCATATCATTCATATCCATCACATCGTTAGTATAATCTATGGCATCACGTTTTATAGTCGTTGTACTTTTAAGATATTTGTCTGTATAAGTCTTTCCGACCAACTTGTCATAGCCCCCGTTAAGTTTGAGTTGAGACATTATGGCATCTAACTCTTCATTGCTTCCTCCTCTATAAAGAGAAGTGTTTTCTTTTAGAGGTTTCGCTAATAAGTCAACCTTATCAAACAAGCCTTCTTCATCGGTTAGATAACCATTATCGTTAACGTATTCGTGATATTGCTTCTTTGCTAACTCAATATCACGCCCCGCACCCACATCAGTCTTTCGGCTCTTTGCACTATTGGAACTATTTGTTCCTCTTGTGCCATTACTTCGTTTTCCCCATGTTTCCTCCTTCCTAATCATCATCGGGAAGTTCCTTCATTAACTTCTCGAATGGATTTTCTACTAATCTGTTATCTACTTGCTCGACATAGCCACGCTTTTTGCCTTTGGTTTTCAGAAGGAAGATGATTGCAGTTAGATTACCTTCGTTCACCTTTTCAACCAACTTGCTTTCAGTAAAGTCAAGAATGCCTTCATCTATATCATCCAACATCTTGGCTAACTTCTCATCCTCTTTTCTCCAGTTATATAAGGCTTGACGTGTAATGCCCAAAGCTACTGCCGTAGCAGCCATATTGCCGCCCTTCTTTTCGTAAGCAGCGGCAATCTTTTTTAATTCTGTTCTTCTTACCTTTGTCATAATCAACCTTTCTAACTTGCAGATGCTATGACTGCTTTCAAAGCATCTATATACGACATATTCTTGCACAACAAAAGTGATTTCGAAAGATGGTCTAATGGTCCAAGTCCAGGAAGCAGATTGATATCTATAGGATAATATCTGCCATCTATCCCCTTACGGAAATCAATTCTTGCGTGAGATTTCAATCCTAAGTAATGGAATATAGTGCCTGCCAAATTCATTAACCTGTCATCATTCATTGCAGAACAGCATTCCTTAAAACCAACTTTGCAATCTCGTGTTTGGATGCCATTGGTTTCATCGCAATCAATAGAAATCGAACACAGAAGTATCTTATTTTGGTTATTGATGCAGGTTACCGTGCAATCAGATCCTGCAATATACTCCTCAACAATACTTTCCATTTCAAACTCTTCTTTAAGGTATTTTATCTGTTCCATTACCTCTTTTGGGGTACGACAGATGCTTTTCTCCGATATACCAAAACTATCACTTCCATATCTAGGTTTAACAAAATATGTCTTACCTTCTTGTAATGATGATAAATAGTTTTGATATTGTTTCGGTGCCCTAATACCGCAACTACAAAGGAAACGGAAGACCTTTTCCTTATCCTTAACCAATTCGTATTTAGAGAAATCCTCTGCTGTTGTTTTTACACCTTTTGCTCGGATAGTCTTGATGAGAGATTCACTTGCGGTTCTAAGTAATGCCACATCTTCCTTTTGTAAGAAGTCTAGCTTATCGTTTTCATCTACAACAGCTAGTTTGACATTATCTTTTCCTAAGGCTTCTCTATAATATTTGAAGACGGAAGAAATTCCATAATTCTCCATCTCTTCTTTACTTGTTATGCTCCAAATCATTTTCTTTTTCTCCTTCCTTTATTTCGATTAAACGTTCACTCGCTAGCTCTAGCAACTTTGCAAATGTGATGCTTGGAGATTTAATACCAAACTCCTTACCTATGTCCTGTTGAATCTTAAGCAGGGTCTTCTCGTTATCTTCTTCGGAAGCTAGAACGAGAGCATCACTTTTGCGTGCTTGCTCACGAATGTCTCCATACAATGTGTCCAGACTAGCAAATGAACTAGGGTAGAGGATGATGGTGAATACGAAATTCTCCTGCATGGCATATACATCTATACCCTCTGTGCTTATTGGCTTAATCTCGTCAATGTTCACATGAGCAAACTTCTTGAAGTCGATAGATTGAATTGATGCAAACAACTTCTTCAAGATGCTAACATTAGCTTCACCATGAAGGGAGTTGTGAGATAATTCAATAGCAATAGCTTCATCATTTGTAATCTCGCTTTCTTCTACATATAAGATACCAAGCATTTTGTAGTGCAGTTTCTTGCAAGCTCTCAAACGATGATTACCGCTGATCATGATGTATCTGCCATTATCCTTCTTGATACAGGTCGGAACACTACTCAATCCCGATTTGGCAATATTGTCTGTCAGTTGAGCAAAGTCCTCTCCCGACATTTCATTTGCATTGATTTCTACCTCATCTATGAGGTTTATATCAACTTTTGCGTATTTCCATCTATCTTCATTTTCCATTCTTCAACGATTTTTGATATTTCTCAATGATTTCCTTATTCGTAGGGTATATCCCAAGTATTCCTTCGTAAGCAAGATAAGATGATGTGCAGTGTTCCTTCACTTTCTTATACACGCCACGATATTTCATGCTCACTGGATTATGGGTATAAGCGCAGGAGATAACCTTCTCGCAAAGCTTGTGCATTCTTCTGCTTAAATATCTTTGGACACCAACAGACTGAATACAATACAGAATGAGTTTGCTCAGTCGAGGTATGGCGTTATTCGTACAGAAGTCCGTCAACTGAAATAAATCATACCCCTTGTGCTGAGGTAACGTAAAGCCAAATCCTCCTAGGGTGTACTTGTCGTATTTCACCACAAAAGCATAAGTACAGACGCTACATTGGTCCACCTTCTTAATATACTTCTTCTGTAGGCAGTGAAGGAGAGAAGCATTTACTCGCTCAATCTTTAGCTTGTTTGCGTCCGTAATTTCCAAATCGTCGGGAGGTACAATCTCGTTGCATTCGATTCTGTATGAAGAATACGAGGTGCTTGCATTATTTTGTGCAGTTGGCTTATTGCAATAGAGGAACCTTCCTGCAGACCGTCTTTCCCCACTTGAATTATTCCACATAGCTATTTTATGTAGGTTTCTCAGATAAGGGCTGTTGCTGAAATAGTAGAAATAACTATCACTCGGAATACTTTCCACAAGATTATAGTAATCGTTCCTTGCAACAGAAAAATCTGATTTCAAGTCACTATTCTCAGAAATGAGTTTGAAAGCTCTCTTCTGCTTCTTCTCTATTCTTCCGTAATTAAAGAAGATTACCTTCTTATTCTTGATGGCTTCTTCTAGTGTTCCAACATGGAAATCACATGTAGTGAGCAATCTCATCAATCGCTCATTTGCCTCCTCGGTTTTCTCGATAGATTCCCTTGCCTTAATTTTCAACGCTTCGAAGATGGCACTATTTCTTGCCGATTCACTCATGAAATACTTTTGCAGTTTCACAGCATAAAGAGCTAGCGCAAGCTGTCTTGATGGTGTAGGATTGTTATAATCCTCCAACCATGCAAGCTTATCCTTATATGTTAGTGATGTTTTACCATTTGCCAACATATAGAGCAGATAGCAGTAAGCATCTTGGCAATATATAGATACTTCCAACTTATCAAGGAAGAATAACTCATAGTAATACATAAAGCCATTTACTATGCAGATTTCCTTGTGTCCGTTAGTTTTTACAGCATCATATAGAGCTGAAACCATTTCAGAATTGTATGGCAAAGGCATAGTCATAAAAGCTTCTATTGCGCTATATGGATTCCCTTGATATAGGAGTGGGCATAACTCATCTGGAGTATCATATTTAAGCCCTGTAACCTCACAAAATTGCTTGTAAGATGTTATAGATTGATAATCTTCCAATTCGTGGCTTATAGCGTAATAGAATATGCGATATGCAGAATACACACAATTCATAGCTCGATAGAAATCATCAGTTGCATGAAACGTTCTAAATTCTATCGTCTTCGTCTTGAAGTATGCAGAAATATTCACTGCATGACGAATGAATCCCTTCTTAGACTGATTAGTGAAGAGGGTTTGTAATTCATCAAACGTCTGAGCATTTTTTACTCCTTCGAAATATTTTTCTGTAGGAATAGGCTTTGCATTGAAGATGTTTTCATCCCAATCTGAAATTTTGGCATATCTTTTAAAATATGGATAGCAGACATAAAAGAATAGATATACTTTCTTTAGCTGATCTACAGACAAATCTCCTACGTATATGTGAACATGAGTATCAATACTCCACTTTATCTTTCCACCTGCAGCAACCATTGATTCATATACAGAACGGAGGTCGTGCAATTCCTTTAGGCAGCAAAGATGTAGTGGAGGGGTATTTACCTCTCCACCAAACTGCTTATTGCTTGAACAATCGGTATTATCAATGCTCTCTTCTTTACTCCAGGAGTAACCTTCGGGCAAAGTTACCTTCGCCCTTTCAAGATTGCACATTTCGATTTCAATACCGAATGTTCTGTTTCTTATGTCGCTATCTACCTTCATGAAGCATATCTATTTCGTTAATAATACCTAATCTCTGAATAGTTCTTCCTGTCTTACGGAAGTCTATTCCTAAAGCTACACTTGCAAGCGTAATGAGGGATGATGTAACTGGTAACTCTAAGCCTATATGATGGGCAATACTTTCCATCAGTACCAATCCCTCTGAAACGTCTTCTGTGATGTAACGTGAGTGAACAGATGTTGGACTGATGGCTCTATCACTAGATTCTGAGTAACGATGCAAACTCTCTATTGGGTCTGACATATTGAAACCTCCTGCTTCAAATACGCTTGTTTTGAAAAAGCCCAAGTTTTTTAAGACTTTCATCTTTTCTTCGTCAAGTCTCATCAATAGATTGATGGTGGAGTCATTTCCTCTTGCGTATGCTTCACGATACATACAGAAATTTCCCTTTGAATATTCTATTCTCGGAATACTCATAATTGAACCTACCGTATGCAACACCATATTTGGATTGAGTAATGCAGATTCAAGTATGCAGTATATTCCTTTATAGCCTTTATCAATTTTGTGCAGTTTATCCATACATGTTTCGTAATTTTCGAAACATGATACAGGAATAATCTCATGCCTATAACCAACTCGAAAGACTACTTCATCGGGTTTATCGTACAACTCTACTCGTCCTTCCAAATATGGACCAGTTGCTTCAACTAACATAGGTAGTTTTCTGCAATGTTTCTCGAAATAGAAGGAGGATGCGTAACTAGAGACACAGACAACAATCTGATCCTTATGAAGATATTGGTTGATACGTTCTACTAATTCTTCATAATAGTTACTCTGAATAGTACAAAATATAACTTCTGCGTCTGCAACCTTGCTGAGGTCTTTAGAAACCTCTTTGATTGCAGTTTCTGTATAAGTTGATTTCTCTTTAAGAAAAACCCTTTTGCCGTTCTTGATAAGTCTATCAAAGGCATCTGATTTGTATGAAGATGTCTTTAGAAGTGTAACTTCATGACCTTTAATAGAGAGGTCTGCGGCAAAAGCTACACCCACGTTGCCCGTTCCTATAACTGCTATTTTCATGCTCTTTTATTTTAATTCTACAAAAATAGAGCGGCTAGAGGGACTCGAACCTTCGACCTTCACATTGGGAATGTGACGCTCTGACCGACTGAGCTATACCCGCAAAAGAGCGGAGAGTTGGAACCGCACCAACGACCTCAGTGATGGTATCACTGCGCTCTACTAACTGAGCTATCTCCGCTTATAATAACAATATTCTCTACACGCAAAAATGCTCGTCTTTCCGAGCCGTCAACCCTTGTGGGTATTTTGAAAGGAGGAATGCCTAAAACAAACTTTGCTCCGAGTAAACAGGATTCTTGGAAATACCAAATTCCTCGACCTGTACTCCCAACTTTTCATTCAGCCATTTTGCCACTAGGTGGCGATGGCAAAAATCATCTGGCTTTTCGAAGCAACATAGAGCTACATCTTTTCCATTTGCCATTTTCTCTATTGCTGAGAGAAATGCTTTTGGGTCCCGATGAGCCAATATCTCAGAATTGAAACGTTGTACGTAATCTTCTTCCGATTTGGAGTTGTGAAGAATGTCCCATGATGGAGACACGTACTTGTTTGACAATCCTTTAAACCATTTCGGAGGGTAGAGGGCAATGCCGACCATCATGACACCCGCTTTTGCCAACTTAGCTCCGTTTGAGAAGTATGATGTATAAATCTTCATTTCTTTTGTAACTTTTTGCAAAGATAAATAAAATTATTTAATCAACAAATAGTTTCTTGAAAAAAGTGAGAAATTATTTTCAAGCGTACATTTTCTTAAGAAACTTCTTTAGATATTCGTTATTAATATCCTTTAGTGGAGTGGGAGAGAATGATATATCTCGCTCTACGGTTAAGCCAGACTTTGTTGTTAGTCCCTGCAATTCGGTTAAGCTTGTGTAGCCGTACTCACCTTCACCACTTCCATTGATGGTGATTCCATAAGCGATATTGTTCTCTAGATCTGCTTCCAATATGAACCAAGACCATGCACCAATACAAAGGAAGAACTTTGCTTGACAGATGGCTTCTTCCTTTTTACCATCCTGTGAGTAGAGAGGATATTTTTCCAGTCTCTTCTTAATTTCTTTCGTAATCAGTTTCATTGCTCTTGAATTTTAGAATGTTAGTACATCAACTAACTATCCGTTAGTTGATGTAAACTCTTTCTGGGAAAAGGCAAGGTGATACCTCATCACCTTCATATACATATTCATTAATATATATCAAAATTGAAAATCGTTTTGATGATGTTGGTGGAATAATACCAAGCTCCTGCCAGTCGCTAGCAGTTGTACAACAATCAACTCGAAGTTGCTTATAAATATCACAAAATGTTAAATTGTGAACTAGCTCAGTATTAATAATATTGAATAAAATTCTTTGTCCCAAATTTACATTGCCAAAGATGTGAAGACCTATCACATCACCCTGCTCGTTATAAGCATATTCGTATTCACTTCCTGCATTTACATCATTGATGAATCGCTTTAAAATTGAAATGTTTGAAATTTGATGTTTCATTGCTCTTATCTTTTAAATTGTTATTTTTATTTTGATAGTGCAAAGGTAGTCATTTTTTTGCAAATGACCAAATGTTTCGGGCAGAAAATACTTTTTGCTAACTTAGTTTAACTTATTGTTATTCAGATACTTAGCGTTTAGTATAGTTGCCGCATTTACTATCATCTGACTAGCATCAATTCCTAATGAGTGATAGAAAGCACCATGTCCGCAAAGTGATTCGTATGCAATTCGCATGGTTCTACGTTCATCCCTTGTGAAATCATACTTAAAAGTAGAAAAGATGGAGAGTGCTCCTTTCAAATCTCCATCTTTTAGCTTTTGCACACCTTGTGCAGTTTTACTCATCTTCATAAGGCTCAATGTTTCTTGTTGTGAAATCGTCTGCTGTCAAGATGATTTCTGACCCATTAACCATTTCTTCGACTTTATCGCATGCGTCACTGCCATTGATGGCATCAACCTCCACTACCTTTTGCAGGTATTCGGTTACTTGCACTTTAACCTTGTGGATGGCAGCTTTCTCTAGTTCCTCTATTCGAAGATTGAACACTTCTAGGAGTTCTTTGATTTCCTTTTCGATTTCCTCGAAATCAATGATGATATCCTTCAAGCGTTTAGGTGCTCCGTTTATTCCATGACCTTCTTTGTCACACCAGTTTAAAGCTTCACCATCTGGATCGAAGTTCTCATAGTAGTTGGAGAGATGCGCCAAAAAACCATTCGGGTCATTGTTTGGCATTTCGATTGACATATTGAAATCTTGACCTGCAGGAGAATAACGCTGAAAGAAGATGTAGGCAAGGTCATTGCCATTATCTGTAGTATCTACTGTCCAACCCTTGTTTTGTCCTATACTGATAATCAAATCTAATAACTTCTGTTCCATTGTTCTAACTTTTAAATGTCGTTATAATGAAGACCTTCACCCTCCACTAATACATGGTCTTCGTTTTCTACTAATTCTGAGAGGGATAACCAGCATCCACGATAAAGAGCCTTTTTGAGGTCTTGATAACGTGCTTCTGCAACTTCCTTATCTGTGATGAGGGATTCTTTAAGTTGGTCCTCTGTGTAGAGATACCATATCAATTTGTATATCTTCATAATCGTATATTTTATGGTTCTACTATATATTCGTTAAGGGTATGCTGTTCTAGCATAAACTCGTAACCCACATTGTTAAGTTGACTTTGCTTATGATACCCAAGTTCATTAATCTGAGTATCTGTAGCATTAAACTTCCTTGCTGCTTTTATGCAATTTGGAAGGTTACCGATAAAGAGCAATTCCTTGCTATCTGTAGATAGGTGCTCATCGGTTCTGTATAAGAAATAAACCTGCAATTTCATATCGTTTCGTATTTACATGTATAAATCTGCGTATCTCTTATTTTCTCTACCAATAAGTCGCATGGCTTTTCTTAGCAATTTGACCTCTTTTTCTGATAGATGGCTTTTAGGAGCTGTTACAAAATCACCTAAAAGTCGCTCTAATTCTATTCTGTCTTTATAACTCATCCTATTCCTTTCTTTGAAATCTATAATTTGGGCATTCCCTTTTATTAGCTATCACAAGCAGGACAGGGAATAACAGACCATGCTTGCAACCATTACCATATTCGTTGGCTGCTTCGCAAGTTTCACAGCCATAATAGGTGTTGATGTTGAATGCGCTCATAACTAAATCTCTATTACTACTTCAATTCCCTTCTTTGGATTCTTGGTAGCTCTGTCTAGGCTAACCTTTCCATTGAATACTCCTTTTACGAGAGCATAGAAGGAAGTGCGCTTATCCTCGGTGGTAGGTACCTTTCCGTAGCGTTCACAGGTAACGCCCTTATCGGTAAGAATGGTGTTGATTTCCATCATTCCGAAGTAAGACTCCTCGAAACGCTTCTGAATGACCTTGCCACACACCTTAACTTGGCATCCTTTCGGAAGGTTCAACTCTGGCTTCAAGCTGTCTTCGTAAGCCTTGACCAGGAAGAAGGCATATACCTCTTGACCTTGATAACAATAGAAGTTCTTTGCTACGGCAAGCATATCTTCTTCAAACTCGGTCTTAGGTTGAATCTTTGCACCGAACTCGCAAACCGCCTTCACGTAAGCTTCATCCACCTTTAACTTACCGCTATTCAAGATGGTGTCGATACCCTCCAAAGTTGCCGAGCGGTAACGGACGTGTTCAACCTTAGTTCCCTTTTTATAGACTGGACAAATATCATATTGAGCCTTGGCTGCCATGATGAGGTTCGTTTTAAGGATAGCATTCTTGTAGCTTGAATCCTTTCTGCCGCCCCATTCCTCAATGTCACCAAACTCATCATCGGTAGCATAGCTGATTCTGTAATCATAGAGTTCATAGAGCTTTTTGGTGAAGTCGGATATGTAGTACATATCATTAATACCAAACTTCTTGATACATTCGCAACCTACTTGCAGTTCTTCACCAGTAGTGATATTCTCGATTACGTAAGCGTTCTTACAGTAGTGGCCGCAAAAGTCACATTTACCATAGTCTGCTCCGTGCGCAGGGTTCTTGAAGATAAGTTCCTTGGTCGGGTCGGCAGGAGTAAAAGCATCGTCCTTATATGTAGCAAGGAGTCTCCAACCGCTCTGCTCTGGTATGTCGATCGTAAGGTCACATACCTCATGGAAAACCTCGATTCTCTGCCCTCCAATTCCTTCTTCATTGATTACAGGATGATAAAACAACTTCTCATAAGGCTTACCTAGGGAGTAAGCGAAGTCCTTTACATTCTTACGTGTCTTGTCAGCAAACTTTTTGAATGCGTCAACTGACTCTGATGGAATAAACGTTTTTATCGTATTCATTGCTCTTATCGTATTGAGGTAGGGTGGTTAGCCCTACCGTTACCTTCTTATGCGACTTTCAAATATTTGCGTAAATCAACCAATACTGATGCTACGCTTACAAAGTATGGAATGCCATTTCTTTCTTGCTGCATGTGGATTCCGATGCTTTCTAGTACAGCTTTTTCACTTTTGCTGTAGAAGTTATCGGCTAGCGTACCAAACTCGTTTTTGCCGTATGGCTTGTTCAGTATATCGAATAGCTGCTCCTTCTTCATTTGCTCCTTCAACTTGGTTGCTCGCTCTTCTCTAGCTCTTGCAACTCTTTTGAAGTTCATCTTCTCCCAAAGAATGCAGAAAGCATCCTTATCTAGGTCACTAGCCATATATACATTCTCGATGGAAGCGTATTCGGTAGCATTGACCGACATTCCTACTCGCTGTTCAAATTCTTGCTGTGTCATGATTACTTGTATAAATATGGAGATGTTTCTCTTCTACATTACTCGAACGATATAAGGAAAATTGTAACCTCTTCTTCCATGAGTAAACCCATTATTTTTATTAAATCGGCAATCGCCAACAATAATGAGAGTCTTGGTTACTTTGCTGACCGTTTCTACACGTTCTTCAAATACATAGTGAACAATAATCTTGTCTCCAACCTTAATATTTTCTAATTGTTTCATTGCTCTTATCTCCTATTCTTTTAATTGTTATTATTTATTTTTGATAGTACAAAGGTAGTCATTTTTTTGCATTTGACCAAATAATAACCGCTTTATTTTCAAGTACTTACAATAGTTTAACTTTTAAACTTCTTTATAGTCTGTTTGCTAACTTTTGCTAACTTTTTAATCGGACGTATTGTAGTTTGGGAAACTTTTACTATCTTTGCAGCATGAATATACAAGAATATCTAGAACAATGTTCTGTTAAGTCCGTGGACGAGCTTACAGACGAACAGGTGGTTAATTACTACAAAGGACCAGATATTTATATCGGTCAAAAGTGTGCTGTTCTGAGTGCTATTAGAGATTGCGGTTACAAAGGCGTAAGTAAGAATCTGATCATGACATCTGTACGAAAAGCTTTGAAGACAGGTCAAGATTTCAAACTTTATTACGTAGATAACGAATCGGCTGATGGACCTCTAAATAACAAAACAGGATGGGTAGTAGAACCTTAATTCTACTACCTATCTTTTTGTTGGTGAGTTAGCATTATAAAACTTCTTATATAGTGCCATAGCTTCATTATAAAACCTTGGTAATGCCATCTTGAAGTACTTGTTGTGTGCCCAATGATTTTCACTTAGATGAGCTATAATCTCTGACAAACATGAGAACTCACTATTAGCAAAATAGTCCCAATCGTGCCCAAATCCATCAATTCTAGCCTTATCTTTGCTTAGGGCTTGCAGAGTATCTGTTATAGCTCCAAATAGCTCATCCATATCTTTCTTTGGGTCACCATACTTGTATTTTACCTCCCAATATTTCCCTTCAATCTTCCATCTTGTCTTTCCTGCACTATCTTGATAGAAATTAGATGGTTGATTATAATCATCATAGAATTTCTTGAACAGGTCTTTGAAGTCTTTGCTGTTTTCCCAATTACCTTGCAATGCGGCTTTAGCGTGTCCGTATTCGTGATATTGGAGTCCCTTACGATACCATTCCGATTTTGCGAATCTTTCCTTATGTCCATCGAAATCTATTCTAACATGTTTATACTTGCTCCAATAATAGGCTTTGTTTCCGCTAAGGTTGATACAAGGAACAAACTTGTCAAAGCTATCGTAGAACTCTTTCTTTCCAAGCCATTTGGTCGGACTCAATCCAATACCTCTAAAGCCTTCCACGATGGTATGAGGTGTATTGAAGGATAGCTTATCTAAGCCATACGCAATCAAATCTTGATCCGAAGACAGCTTATAGATGTTGTATGCACCCTCTATCTCACGATAAACCCTTTCATAACCTCGGACATCAATCCTTGCAGTTTCTATAGTCTTGATGTAATCATTGAAGCGAGGAATCCATCTTGCAGGAATGATACTCAAATCTGCTGTTCTCAATTCGTTCAGATGGGTAGCAGCTTCCATGACCTCCTTCAAGCCGTTATGATACTCGTCAAGAAAGACCTCATAAGCCTTGCCCCAGCCTTCTGTTATGCGAGCCGATTCTACTCTTATCCAAGAATTGACGTTATCAATGTTTGGACCATACAGATTTTGCATGAGCTTCTTTCCTGCCATAACTGCTTCCTGGTCGTCTAATGCAGTCTCCAATTCCCAATCATCGAAATCATCTATTAGCTTCTTAGGCTTCAACGGAATAGAACGAAGGTCTTGCAGTTCCCTACGAGCTTCATCATAGGTAGTCTTCAACTTTGGTCTTATCTTGCTCACTGGTTCAAATTGTGTAGGAGTGATATTCGCAAACTTCTTGGTTATTCCATCCCTCCAATCACCGAAATCATAGCTATAATCAAACTTAGCCAGATAACTTTTCTTTATCCTGCCGAAAGACTCTACAGCTTGACGAACCTTATCATCATACTTATCGAACATATCTGACAAAACAGAACGTTCACTATCAGTAATCATTCCAAAACTCTCTTTAAATTGATGTGTAGTGAGGAATTTATCAAAGCTTGATATATCAACTTCATGGGCTTTAGCATTTCGCCTTAATGTTGCTATGTCAGAATTATCTACATCTATGTTGTATTTCAATAAGTCTCTGTTCTTCCAAGCAAGCTTTATGGCTTTTTCGTCTCTGTCAGCATGGCGGTACTCAGCCGCGTCCTCAACAGACAGGTGCCAATACTTTCTGTTATCCTTCAAAAAGTATGGAAGTGTTTCTGCTTGCCCGATTCGACTGCGGTTATTGCGTACCCAGTCATTAAAGTTCTTTGGGGTGCGAGAAATCATAGCTGACTTCCGAATGGAAGGAGAACCATAGTGCTCTTCATCGCTCATCACAATAGGTACAACATAACACATGCAGTTAGGATGCCAACCTAGGAAGACAAAGTCTTTTGGGTATATTCCCAACAAATCATCACAGATGTCGGGTGCAGGGTGGCGTTTACTCAACTTAATCTCATAGCCCAAGATGAAGTCAAATTGTTGCCAACGTGTCTGCTCTGCCTTTCGGTAAGCCATGTTTATCTCGGTTCTTGCCAGACGTATAGAAGCGTATTGGCAATTCGCGCATGTAGCGGCTTTTCCGAACTTTTCTGTATAATCAGCCTTTAATGAAGGGTAGTCTATCAAATACTTACTGATTCGCTTGCTAAGAACAACCGCAGACTGCCCTCTTTCTATTGCTGTTGATATGGTATGCTCCAGCTCCTTTTTCAAGGCTTGTGACTGACGCCATAGCTTCTGAGATAGATTTAACCCATTATCCGCTCTATTTTGGAAAGCTTTCAAAGCATCCGAGTTAGGTTGGAAATACCTGTTGTACTTATCTCCGCCCTTCTCAAAATCATAAGCACGAAGTACCTTTCTTGCAAGTAGGTCCTGCATGATGTTACTTTCTTTCCACTCATTTGTGGTCCCTGCATATATGAGGTTATTCATCTGTGCAGCATAACTAGTCATGATGCCATTGATGGTTTGTTTCAGTTCGGGATAGTCCTCAAACAAGAACTCCGCAGAACCATCATAACCGACACCATCTATAGCAGTAGCAACTTGGCTAGCGATTCTATCATAAATGCTCTGAACTTGTGCCACGTAGTTTACTAAGCGTCTGTTCAGAGCATCGTATGCTTTCTTTTGATTGGGGATATTTGGTCTCATTTATTTCGGCTTATAATGTTCGTTTACACATTCCCTTTGATATAGGATAGCAAACTCCTCATAAGGGCAAGTGCCCAACGTTGGCTCTCCCGTAACACTAAGATTACGTGGATTGGAAACGTGGGCACATAATTTGCAGAACTGAGGTTCTTTTGGAATAGGCTTAACCTTCTTCTTTGGAGACATAGCAATTAACCTTTACCTCTACAATCGTATTGCCATCCTTCTGATATACTCTCTGCTTCATGATCTTGGATTCGATAGTATTGAGTACATCTTTCTTTGCCTGTGCGAGAGTTTCCTTTGTTATCTCACGCAAAGCTTCTCTCATGGACTTGACATGATGGTCTCGCTTGTAGTGGCGAATGTAATTCTTGTCGATACTATAAGCCTTGGCACATACCTTTGGCTCTAGGATTTCTTTCTGTTCAAAGACAGTTACACTGATAGGGTAGAGTCTTCTAGCTAACTTGAATAGCCAAATTGCGATTTTTTTCTTCATAACTTGTGCAGTTTATTGCGTTTATATTGTTTGTTCACCCATAGCAAAAGCTGACTGCTGTACTGCTGCCGCATTAAGTTCATCCTGTCGAATATCCTCCATTGTCTGCTGAGGGTCTTGCGACTGCCCTAGCTTAACGATGGATTCAAGCTGACTTTCTACCGGCTTACCACCATTAGCCTTTTGTCTGATGGTGATGTCGTAGCTCTCATCCTTTGGTATGTAAGGAGTGATGATGTGGTCGCAGGTGACGTTATCTATCTCCTTTCCCCATTTTGGGTTCATTACCTTCAAGAATGCCTTGATTACATTGAACTCTCTTTCAAAGAACTCCTTGAAAGCGCCCGATTCCATGCGAACTTTCAGATGTGCATCAGTGAGCAACGTCTGTCTTGCATCGTAGCCGATATTACCAAGAGATTTCATATTCTCAAAGCTAATATCTGGCATTTGAGAAAGCATCCAGTACAATCCGAGGAGGGTTTTATTCTGACCGCTAACCGCTTCTTGCGACTGGTTCCATGATACGTATGAAATATCGCCATCATTCTCGACTCTCCATATACGCAAACTTTCTCCCTTTTTCTCCTGTCCGACTATGCCACCCTTGACTTTTGCGATTGGTGCAGCGTTATATGCAATCACGTTGCTATTGCGACTGACATTATACTCAAATTCACTTCGGATATTATCAAGCCCCTCGTATATGGCGTGAGGTCGAGACAGGTATGCTCCAGGAATCTTATGGATGATGATTTCCTCACCACTCTCAGTGTTCCCATCCTCATCAACTTGTGCAGTTACTTCCTCCCACATTTCGCTAAGATTACTTTTCTTCCAAATGAAATGATAGTTTTCTGTAAAGGTTTCGAAGAATGTTACCGTCTCTTTATCGGAAACGGTCTTATCATATTCAAACGACATAGCTTGCATATCATCATACTCATCAATGATAGGGTACAATCTTACTCCATCCATAGGGGAGAAGGTTTTGCACTTCAACTTGTAGTTTGATTCAAAACCATATAGAGAGTTATGCTTCTTAACAGAATACCAGATGGTGAAGATTTCACAGCTTGCGAAATAGGCTAGTCCACGTTTGTAGTTCATGTTGTCAATATGAGCACAATCGTAGATTTTTTCTAATGCCTTTTGGATTTCCCTCTGAATATCATTTTCTGGAGTGTTGTACTTTCTCTTAACTGGTATAGAGAATGTAAATTCTGTTATTCTGTTTGTGAGCAGCTTTTCAAGGGCAACCGCTATACGGGATGATTTTTCACCATTGTCTTTATCACGAAGACTTATAGTATCTGTCATTACCTTATGGCTTGCTGGCTCATATAAACTCAAAAGATAACTCCACAAAGGGACCATTACAGTCCTTCTGCGTAGCTCTTCTATCTTTTGGCTGATAGTATCAGTTTTCTTGAGTATTTCTTCGATGTTCATATCTTTACTACTTTTGGTGCAAAGATACTAAAAATATTTAATCAACAAATAGATTTAACCAAGAAATTGCATATTTATTTTCGCTTATAGAGCTTTTTATGTTTTTGAGGATAATGAATAAAGGCGATACAAGCAAATCCGCTTATACCGCCTTAGATAGAGCAATAAAATATCTTATGCAGGCATTAGTAATTGTGCCTTTTCTTTGTTCACGATTTCTAATACCATTTTAGCTGCCTTGTTTACGTCTGTCAAAACAGAAACGATGAACTTTGGTTGCTTTTTAAGCTTGCTGATCCAACCATCCAGGTAAGCAGCGTTATTATCTAAAATGCGACTGCTAAAGCCTAGGACGTTTCCGATAAGAGCTGCTCCAAGCTCCGCAACCAACTCTTCTCTTGCATAGTCCTTTTCTCCTTTCTCTTCCTCAAACCCTCTATTCAATCTAGACTTGTGACCTGTTGAGTGAACCATTTCATGTAGAAGGGTTGAGTAGTACTCCTGTCCATCCTCGAATATCTCCTGCTCTGTATTGCCCTTCTTGAACTGACTTTTAAGAGGTGTTGTAATATCATCTACCCCAACTCTGTAAAAAGCTCCACTTGAATACTTGTCGTAGCGGATAGGGCAGAGCCACTTCTGATAAAGAAGCATATCATCAATTTTCTCGTTGACGTACATACCAGCCGTGTCTGTCGGCAACTCATTCTTATCTTTGAGACTGAACTTCTCCTTCAACTTCTGCATCGTCTTAGGTGCTATCTCTTCAAGGTTGGTTTGGCTTAGGTTGAACACATTGTAGCTCTTCAAAAAAGGCTGGACTTTGCAGTCTAGTTGGTCTGATCGAGTCATTCCGTTGTAGCTGTCTTCTGTTATTTTGTTTCCATTCTTGTCTTTGTACTGGATGGACCAAAATAGAACAGGGAAGCTTTTCTCTCCTTTGTTCACACTAGCTCCTAATGCCTTTATCTGTTTGAAGGTAGCAAAGATAGGATATTTGAATCTTTCTTCGTCCATCATGCAGAGGAACAGGAAGAATGAGTTCATTCCATTATATTCACGCCCTCCAAGGTTCACTGGGTTTCCACCATAAGATGTGGTGAACCACCCCATCTTCCAATCTCCTGCTTTCATCTTTTGCATTCGTGAAATCATCATTTCAGCGAAATGCTCTAAAACGTTGTCTGTCTTCATTGCTCTTACTTTTTATATGCAGTTATTACAATTTCTTACCATACATTCTTGCTATCTCATCGTAGATATATGCTCCGCTTGTATGAGGACTGCCAAACAATCCAAGAATGCGGTTATCTACAGTGATGCTGTTTGTCTTGACGACAACTCCGTTTTTGATGTGGTCGCAATAAACTTCATTGCCGATATGGTAAAGCTCCATCTTGCGATTATAGCAATCTGTTCCAATATACTCCTTACTCATGGCGACCTCCTTTCTTTTGAAGTTGCACCCATGCGTGATACATTTTATTGAAGTTATCTAACTTCTGAAGGATTTCATCCTTGCTTAAAAAATGGCTTATCATGTCTGAATAAAAAACACCAGAATTATTATCCAACAAAGTGATGTCGATGAATCTTTGGTTAATACTTACTGATATGGTATTGTTATGTATTCTGTTAACCTTTATCAGTACAGCTTTAACAGCTTTCTTAAAGTGAATGTTTGTTCTGTCTAACATTTCATTGCTCTTATTGTGACTAGTTGGTTGGACCAGTCGTTACCTTTTTATCCGATTATATATTCGAAGTTCTTGTATCTACCATCATTATGTCTTTCTCTAGCTAGACATAAAGCATGGTGGTAATCAAAAGCTCCATACTTAGTATTTTCCTTTCCTGTACGTTTGTTGATGTAGGTGAAGTTTACCTTCTGGTCCTTTTTATCTCCGTACATGTAGTCGTATTCATGAAGAAGTATTTCTTCGCTAACGAAAGTCTTTGCCTCAACCTGTCTCATTTCTGTGTTTGGTTATAAGTATCTCAAAACGTTACTCCGAAGCCTTCGTTGTTGTCGTACTTAGCGAGCAAGCAACCAAAGCTATCATAGTAGTAAGTGATTCCGTTTTTCTCTTCGGTGTAATCACCAGGCTCCTTATACTCGTTCATGTAGCTGTCGAACTCATCGAATGTGACGAAAGCTCGTCCTCTATCATTGAAATCTAATGCTGTCATGATTACTTGTATAAATATGGTTCACCAATAGGGTCGATGAAAGGCATTTCTTCAATAATGCTTGTATATTGAAGACCTTCAAGGGTAGCACCAATCTCATTATTGAGCTTATCAAGTGCATCTCTGTCTGATTGCTCTGTCATATCGAAAGAGTCTCCAGAAACCCACTCTAACTTTCCGTCTTCATTGACACCTTCGCAATCGATGTTATTCTTTACGAAAGGATTTTCACTTATTCTTCTGATAGCTTCTTTGCTATCGAACTTCTCTATTGTTACTTTAACGTATTTCATTGCTCTTATCTTTTAATTGTTATTATTTATTTTTGTTAGTGCAAAGGTAGTCATTTTTTTGCAAATGACCAAATTTTAACCGCGTTATTTTTTCTTGGTTAACTTTATATAACTTATTGAAAATCAATATGTTAAATAAATCCCATTTTCCTCTGTATTGGGCTAATTCCGAAAAAAGGTATAAGGATATGGAGAAGAAAATAGAACAGCTTAGAATGGCTTATGTAAAGTATTTAACCTTTCTTTAACTTAACTAATGTTACCAAAAACTACAGGAAGCTAATTTGACAAAAGATAGTCAAAAATGCCTTTTAACATGGTGTTACAAAGTGTTAATTAGGTGGTTTACCACCTTTTCTTGTTAGCAACTTTCTTAATTCTCGCACCTCATTCCTCAAATCAGCGTTTTCTTTTCTGAGTTGCGAAATGAGGTGATTATATGATAGCTCTGTTGTCTTATCCATATCACTTAAACTTAATAATGAAAAACTCATGATCCAACCACTTGCTTGGGCAAAGACCTTTCTTCGGTTTGCCGATTGTGATGCTCTCAATCTCCTTTTCTACCTTTGGGCTGTCGTCATAGTAGCCGTTCTTGAAGAGAACGTGAGTGAATGGTACGAACTTCATTGTACCATTATTCAGTTTCTCCTTGATAGTATTGATGTCTATAAGCATCTCAAATGTCTTACCGATATGAAGCTTATCGTACTTATCGAAATCTTTGAATTTCTCATCCTTGATAAGGAGAAGGCGACTCATCCAAAAGTCTTTAATTACCCGATACTCTTCATTCTTTTCGCCCGACACTATCATATCGAACCATTCCTTGCTGACTGCGAGGGTAAGAACCTTCTTCTTTGCTTCTGATAAATACTTATCCATTACTTTAGTTAATCTTTCCATAAGCTATTACTTTAACCATTTACAATTTTTCTTTTCCCATTCATCAAAAGAAAGAATTTCATTTACATTGCCTAATAATCTCATTTGTTGATAGTAGCTATTGTAAGCATCAATCTTCATTTTATATATTCCTTCGTTTGTTCCCTTCATATCTTCTATCTTTTTAAGTCTCATAAATACTTCCTTATCGAATTTATTACCAACTCCTTAGTCCTCCAACTTTTTAAATTGCTTTGCCAAAAACTGATTACTCTTTATCAAACAGACAATTTCTTCTTCTGCGTGAATGCCTTTCCAAAACAGTTCGGTATGACTACCACCTCTATCGTCATCTACAGAGAATGGAATACCGTAGTTTGTATAAACCTCGTCGTGGTGTAGGATAAGGTGTCGTCCAGGATTCTTTTGAATATTTTCTATCCAAACGCGATTATCACATTCTTTCCACATCTTATATTCTTCATTACTCAGCGTTTTATCAATGCCAATAGGGTAATGCCCTGAGCAACCATTTGTTCCAAAGTAAATAATCTCTGCCATATTCTCATTAATTAAAACCACAACCTAGATGGGCAGCTTCATTCCACCCATACTTACCTTTACGCATTTCATCATGGAAGTTTACTCCACGCTTAATGCGCCACTTGCTTATCTTTCTTTTCTTCATATTGCATTTAACTTTGCTCATTGCTTATCCTCCTTTGCTTTTTTAAGATAAAATTCTCTCTAATCTTCAAAAGTCCAATCTCTTGTGTTATGAGTAAGATTGAAAACTTCCGTATCTTTCTCTAATTGGAGTAATAGCCAAGCATAATCTTCATATCGCTGTCTTAGCAATCTCTTGCGACACAATCTTACATGCTTGTATAACTTATAATCAGCGGTTGCAGCATCAAAGATTATTTTTCCTGCTATTGCTAACAAATAAGCAGATATAACACCTAATGCAATCCAACCTAATATTGTAATTACTAAGTCCATATTCTCTTCTTTTTACCCTCTCCCTGTTGCAGGAGAGGGTGGTTAGTTATTCAGTCTATTCTTATTTCTTCCTCTGCGATAATAATTTTATTATCCATTATCGCAAATACTTTTGCATCTACAGCCTTATGATGGTCTGTATCATTATATGCCATTGGACCAGTTTCCTTTATGACACAAACATCTAAATCTCCATAGGCTTCTAAAGCCTTTAGTAAAACACTTGATTTCATAATCTATCTATTATGCCCGAAGGCGGTTAAACACGTTTGCTAAAATAATGCTCTTTTGTACTTTTTAGATATTCACCACACGTCTCTTTAGTAAGATATTCTGTATCAGAGTAAGCATTAAACTTACCTTCTTTCACTTTTCTAAAAAGGAATCTAATATTACCCATATCATCAGAATATCCTGTGAATTGCAAATGATTTTTCTGTAATGATAACCATCCCAAGTATATTTCGTAGTCTCTTTTAGAGAATTTGAACCAACGTACATTGTTCTTGCACCATCCAAAGTAACTTGGGTCAATTCTAAGAACTCTTGTAACTGGCATACCTTTATATTTACCAAACGTAATTATATTCATACCTCCATTTCGTGATTAATACCTAGACCGAAGAGAAGGTGCTGGAGTTCGTGAACATACTTAATGTATGCAATTTGTGTACATACATGGTTGTAAGTAAACGGATACACATCAAACTCTTTTCCAATACCTTTCTCTATATAGATAGGGAAATATCCATATTCTTCAATATCGGGTTTTGTATATACCCAATGACTATTCTTTATTCCTCTGCTCATCACTTCTTGATTCCATCCATTTTTTTGAAGAATATCAAAAGTAAGACTTACTGGCTTTATCTCATCAACACCTACAAAGCAGTACACCAAACCTCCTTTAGGGAAAGACAAGTCAAAGTGACTTCCGTCTCTTGTCTCTTTGATAGCCATGATTTTGTTGTCATACTCAACGACATCTCCAATTATAAATTTCTGTTCCATACGCTTTATATTTAAACTTTAATACATGAATGAACTCATAGATGATGCATCATGCTAGCATTTACTTTACCCATTAATAATTTTCTTTATCATTTGCAGTTTCTCTAAAGATAATTTGTAGAAGTTGTAACCCCGAAGATAGCTGGCTAGTTTTTGGTGATTCATTTCTTTTTCAACCTTTTCAATTACCTTTTCCGAGGCGATTTCTATATAGGTATATGAAAATCGGTCTTCACCTACCATATTCCCATCTTTTTTGCGGAATCTTACACCTAAAACATAGATATAGGCAGGTGTTAATCGTTCAACATACCCTAATAGCCTATATGTCTTTCCGTCACAACTTCTAACAACAACAACTCTGTCATAAACTTGCAAATCTTTAAGCTCTTTCATTGCTCACCTCCTTCCTGCTTTGGCAGTAAATCGTCAACATAAAGCCAATATTCACTGTTACTAATTACATTCTTCCAACTCATATTGTCCTTATCATAAAGTACCATTCTAATTTGATGATTGTATTGCAATATATATAAAGCAGCAAATCCGTAATGATTAAATTTTTTCGGTATCTTATTAGCAGGATGCCACAAGTCTTTAATAAACTCATTGATAGCCCACTTAGCACCTTCAATATAGCCTTCACGATAACCATTTTCGTGGTCTGCTAAAGCACTAACAACATATCCATTTTTAACATGACCTTTCTCTGTGTCAGAAATCGATGCTATTGTTGCAGCTTCTTCTATTTTCTTATCGTCTATCATACCTAACCCTCCACATCTTTAGTTGTACCTAACAAGTGCTCATTTCCCTCGTAAGGAATGCAGTATTTCCAGATGTTAGCCATACATTTATAGTTGTATTTGCTATTATGAGTCACCGTACTTTCGAAAAGGTCAATGTTCCATTCTTTACCTATATCGTCTCTGCACAACACCTTGTCGAAAGGCTTGAAGGCTGGCTGCTTCTTGCTCTTCTCCCAGATAGTGTAAGCCTTTTGAAACGTGATGGCTTCGCCCTCTGTTGCTTCTCGCAATTCCTCGTGTATGCTGATACGCAGGTCGAAGGCTTGGTCGGCCACGAACTTCTCGTTCTCTATTTCGTACTGGTTACCGAATGTCAACGTGTCCTCTATCTCATTTTTGCCGATGAGCTTGCCGATGATTGTCAGCTCTCCGTCCTCGTCTTCCTCGTTGAAAACGTAGAGGCCACCAAGTTCAAACACTGGCTTCTTCTTCGGCTTAAACTTCTCAATCTCCAAGGTCTCACGATTGAACTTTCCGCCCAACTTTTCTTCAAGATCTTTAAAATAATCTTCAACATTACCACTATCATTTATTTTACTAAAGTTACTAGTATAACAGCTTCTATCAGTTACTAACGTTCTATCCTCATAAATACTTAGGCTATATTTACCTTGAAATTTAGTGTAATTTTCATCTATGAATTTTTCAAAGATGACTCTTTATCCAACCCCTACAAGCACATCGCCTTTCTTCCAGGCAAATTTGGACCAATTACGCATTTCTTTTGATGGAAAAACGACACATTCTCCATCATCATACAATTTGCCATTTTTATCAAGATACCCTTCTCCACCATTCATAAAACCAAACTTTGAATTATAGAAGGATATTTTGAAACTCTTATCATCTACTTCTTCTAACTTGCATTTACCACAAGCGGAAGAATATAACTTAGTTCCTTGCGGTTTATCCTTAAGGATTTCTACTAAATTAATTTTTGTTTCCATATTCATTAATTTCTCATTATGTGGCACTTAATAACCTTGTGAACCATATTTGGCTGCGATTCATTAAAACTCTTAATAAACTGACGCTCCATTTCCTTTGGAAAGATGGGTTTTGTCGGCTTCGACATCGTGAGGACGGCTTGAATCTTTGCCCCCCCCATCCAAGGTAAGCAGACATCTGCGAGTAATCATTTCTCCAAACATCATATTCTTATCCGTTTACATAGTTGATTACATGCTCTTGACCTTGCTCATGCAAGTTATCAAAAGCGTCTTCTATAACTTTGGCTGTCTGATCGCCATTAAGGTTCTTCAGCATTTCGCCAACAACTTTTACCTGATGTTCTATAGGTAAAGAACAGAACTCTTCAACAAGGAAGCTTTTCTGATAATTATAAGACATATCGTGAAATAAGTCTGATAAATCTACGTTTGCTTTATATACTGACATAATCTTAATCGAAAATATGATGGTTCAACTTTCTCTTTCTGAGGTTTCTCTTAATCACTTCCATATCCTTGTGGTCGTTAGTGTGGTCCGCAAGAAGTTTGATGATGTCGTAGATGTCATTTGCGTTATCCTCCAGGTTGGCGCAAATATTCTCGTCACCGAAGAAACTCTTATTAAAGGGTTTCAAATGGAAGTAGTACTTCTTAGCTGCATCCTGCATCTGATTATAGTGCATCTTCTGCTCTTGCTTGTACTGAACATTTAACAACTTGAACATAGACTGCTCATCCTTGATGAGCTGATCCAATATATCTGTTACCATTGCAATCAAGCAGCCATTGACCTGCAGGCGTTGAATAATCTTTTCCTGCTTCAAGCCAGATGTTACACCCAACTCGGAGAGTGTAACCTTCAAATCGTTTACTGTAACTTTCTCTTTTCCCATTGTCTTACTTTTTAATTGTCAAACCATAAGCCTGCATATCTCCATTCCCAGTGAAGGCAAGTGTCATTAGGCTTCTTGCCTTCACTATAGCATATTTCGGAAGCTATGCAATTACTACATATATGCTTCATAATCATGGAAGTTTAGATACCATAATAATGTTACCACAATTATTAGTCGCAAGACAGTCTTCGAGATTAAAATCTTTGATGATGTCTTTCTTCTGTGCTAACGTTCCGTTAAGTAACGTTGCTGCTAGCTTTTCAGCTTGGTAGTTTCCGACTTTGGAAACTATCAATTCCTTTACCTTAGGTGGTAATTGACCTTTCTTTAACAATTCCATTGCTCTTACTATTTAATATTGTTAAGGGATGATTTTATCCAAATCATCTACAACTCCTTTAAGCCATCCCCTCATGTAAATGAGAGCATAAAGGTCGCAGTTCTCTTCCTTCACCTTTTTGGTCTTTTCAACCATGGCTTCAATTACTACCATTTGTTGTTTAAACGTTTCTTCGTATTTCATTGCTCTATATATTGTGGAGTG
>ERZ1023666.175-NODE-175-length-30053-cov-18.041769_pt1 | contig 30053 bp, 25 predicted proteins | sample MGYA00380341_ERZ1023666 | MGnify/ENA primary metagenome ERZ1023666 (study PRJEB33179, sample SAMN07448983) | human gut metagenome | biome: Human-gut; feature: Human associated habitat; material: Faeces | host: Homo sapiens | place: India: Bhopal | collected...
GAAGGAAATAACCGACAATATCCTCGGCAGGCGCATCGCTGAATTTCTTATTGAGCTCTGGAACCAAATCCTTTATATTACTTTGAACTTTGATCATTGAACATTGAACTTTATGATTACTATTTAATCAATCCCGCTCCTACGGTTTCATTCGTATCCGGGTCGATGAAGATGAGGCTGCCCGTTACTTTATTCTCCGTATATTTATCGAATACCAATGGGTTGGCGGTGTGGATGGTGATCTCGGCGATATCGTTCATTTTCAATTCCGATACTCCTTCTTCCTTCTCCAAGGTGTTGATGTTGCGGCGATAGTTGATGCTGCGAATCAAACCCTGGGTCTCGAAGGTTGCCTGACGGATTACGTATTTGTTTCTTACGGCAGCAGGACGCTCGTTAAACCAGCAGACATCCAGCGTGATGTCCTGTTCGATGCTAGGTTGCTTCTCATCTGCCTTTACGAGGGTATCGCCACGCGAAATGTCGATGTCATCGTTCAGCGTCAGGGTAACGCTCATTGGGGCATACGCCTCCTCCAGGTGTTCCTCTACGAAGTCGATGCTCTTCACGGTGCTCTCCGTGCCCGATGGCAATACTCTTATCTTATCGCCCGGACGGATGATGCCGCCGCTTACTCTGCCCGCATAACCACGGTAGTCAGGGAACTGGCTGCTGATAGGACGAATCACATACTGCACCGGGAAGCGGAAGAAATCACTCACCGTCTTATGACCTACCGGAACGGTCTCCAGATAGTTCAGCAGGGTAGGTCCCTCATACCAAGGAGTCTTGTCGCTTTTGTTCACCACGTTGTCGCCATCCTTGGCGCTGATAGGGATAAATACCACGTTCTTGATATCCAGCGCCTCCGACATCTTCTTGTAGTCGGCAACAATCTTGTCGTATACATCTTTACTGAAATCAACCAGGTCCATCTTGTTGATAGCCACCAGAATATGTGGTATGCCGAGCAACGAAGAAATATAGCTGTGACGTACTGTCTGCTCCAGTACGCCATGACGTGCATCAATCAGAATGATGCTCAGGTCGGCAGTACTAGCACCCGTTACCATGTTGCGGGTATACTGAATATGTCCCGGAGTATCGGCGATGATAAACTTGCGTTTCGGTGTAGCAAAATAGCGGTAAGCCACATCGATGGTGATGCCCTGTTCGCGCTCTGCACGGAGACCATCTGTGAGCAAAGCCAAGTTCACTTCCTCATTACCGCGGCTCTTGCTAACAGCCTCCACCGCCTCCAACTGGTCTTCGAAAATCGACTTGCTGTCATAAAGCAGTCTTCCTATCAAAGTACTCTTTCCATCGTCCACGCTGCCCGCAGTAGAGAAGCGGAGCAGCTCCATATCTAAATAACCTCTTGTAGATTCCATCTTGTTCTCTTTTTAATGTTAACTCTAAACTTAAAGAGCTATAAGCTATCAACTATAAACTATTAACTTTTAGAAGTATCCCGCCTTCTTGCGGTCTTCCATTGCCGTTTCGCTTCGCTTGTCATCGGCTCTTCCTCCACGTTCTGTCACACGTGTAGAAGCAATCTCGTCGATGATATCCACTACGGTTGTCGCCTTAGATTCCGTGAGTCCGGTGCAGGTAATGTCACCGATGGTGCGGCAGCGAACCAGCTTCTTTACCACTTCCTCTGTAGGCTTGCGCTTGATGCAAGGCAGGGCTGCGAGCCATTGTCCGTCGCGGTTGAATACCTCTCTTTCGTGGGTGAAGTAGAGCGAAGGCATCGGGATGTTCTCCAGGAAAATATACTGCCATACATCCATCTCCGTCCAGTTGGAGATAGGGAACACACGGAAGTGTTCGCCCATGTTCTTTCTGCCGTTGAAGATGTTCCAGAGCTCAGGGCGCTGGTTCTTCGGGTTCCATTGTCCGAATTCGTCACGATGGCTGAAGAAGCGTTCCTTGGCACGGGCTTTTTCCTCATCTCTTCGGGCACCACCGATGGCTGCATCGAATTTATATTCCTCCAGGGTGTCGAGCAGGGTAGTGGTCTGCAACTTGTTTCGGGATGCATAATAACCTGTTTCTTCCTTCACTCGTCCCTTGTCGATGCTTTCCTGCACGCTGCCCACGATGAGTTCGGCTCCGAGTTTCTTCGCCAGTTCATCACGATACAGAATAGTTTCCTCGAAGTTATGTCCCGTGTCGATGTGCAACAGCGGGAATGGAATCTTTGCCGGATAGAAAGCTTTGTAGGCAAGATATGTAATCACGATAGAATCCTTGCCACCCGAGAAGAGGATGACTGGACGCTCGAACTGGGCAGCTACTTCGCGGAGCACGTAGATAGATTCTGCCTCCAATTCCTTGAGATGTTTGATAGTCTTATTGTCCATAATCTATGTCTTTTTTTATTATTATTTTCTGGGTGCAAAGGTACTGCGATTTCCCCACTTGGGCAATACCACATGGGGTGTAAAAAGACTACCATACAGGGTGTAAAGAACATACCATACATTTGGTATAAGGCTGCCAAACGTATGGTATGTATGATGGATAAGGATATGTATCCTATATATAATAAGGTGTAATTATGGATAGATTTCGATATGGCTGCTGCCGGAGTTGCCATTCTTGATAATCCTTATCTGGGTGGTGATGCGCTCGCTCATCGTGTCGGTATGACTGATGACGCCCACCTTCTTGCCTTGCGAACTTTGCAGCATGGCGAGGGAATCGATGACGGTGGCTAGGGTATCAGGGTCGAGGGTTCCGAAGCCTTCATCGATGAACAGGTTCTCAAAGGAGATGTTGCGGGAGGATAATGCCGACAGGCCCAAGGCGAGACCGAGACTCACGATGAAGGTTTCGCCACCTGATAGGGAGGTGGTGTCTCGGATATCGTCGGCACGGTCGTGGTCGATGACTCGGATGCCCAGCGAATGCTTTACCTGCTGCAGTTCGTAACGACTGTTAAACTTTCTGATTTCCTGGTTGGCATGAGCAATCAGGAAACTGAGCGTATAGCATTGGGCTATCTTGCGCAGCGTCTTTCCGTCTGCTCCGATAGCATCCGTAATGGCAGTCCAGTCGTCCTTTTCCTGTGTTACGAGTTGCAGAGCCTCAGCCTTGTCGCCCAACTGCTTCATGGCTTCCTGATGGTTCTGCATCCTGGCTTTGGCAGCAATCAGTTCGTTGCGCTGACTTCTCTCCTGATACTCCTGCTGAATGGTCAAGAGAGCATCACGGGTTTGGGCAGGCTGATGTTCCAAGTGCTGCTGATGCGCCTTTTCTGCACTTTGGTAAAGAGCAGTTGTTGAAGCCACAGCTTTCTCCTTTTCGTCCTTTTCCCGTCGGATGGCATTCCAGTCTTCGGCGGAGTGAAGCATCTCTCGGATGGTATTTCGGTCGATAAGGCTTGGTTCGATACTTCTTTCCTCGATGCCTTCCTCTTCGGAGTCTTTTCCTTCAATGCTCTTTTCTTCAAGCTGCTTGTTATATTCCTCAATCCAAAGGTCGAGTTCCTTTTCCTTCTCTTGCAGATTCTCTTTCATCGTCTTGTTCTGAGATAGCATGGTTTGATGCGAACCTTTACTGTTGGCGAGTTCCGCCTTCAGTTTGTTGATATTCTCGTTCTGAGTATCAGCTGTTTTCGTAGCCTCATCCTTTGCTGCTGTCAGTCTTTGTTCAGCCGCATCTGGTTCTTCTCCATTCAGAATCTGCTTATATTTCTCCTGCCATTCCTCCATTTCCTTCTTGGCGCTATTCCATGTCTGAAGGGCTTTCTCGTAAGCCTCCTCCTTACTCTTCTTCTGCGAGATAAGGTTGATGGTAAGTGCTTTCTGCTCAGCTAGTTTTGTGGCGCAGGTTGAAGTGCTTTCCTGGGCTTTGTTCAGTATAGTAGAAGCCTTGCTTTCATAGGCAGCTTCATCCTTTACAGCCTTATCCTTGAGTTGCGTCAGCCGTTCTATCTCTTTCTGAATCTTGTTAAAGAGGCTCAGTTTGCTGCTCGCATCTTTCGCCTTGTTTTCATAGATAGGCAAGAGCGATTTCAGTTCAGCCTCTGCCTTTGGAATCTTTGGATACTGGGCGATGAGCGACTTCCATTCCTCTTCGTAACTGGCGATTTCTCCCGACAGTTTTTCCTGTTGTTTCTGGAGCGTCTGTACTTCGCCGTCGTTCTGTTTCCTCTCGCCGGAAAGGTTCTTCTCCTGTATCTGCTGCTGTTTCAGCAGATTCTCCTTGACTTTCAGAAGTTGCGAGAGTTCCGTGGTGGCTTCCTCAAATTGTCTATTGTCGGTATGATAAGGATGGGTCGTGCTGCCGCAGAGCGGACAAGGCTTGCCTTCGGTCAGGTTGGCACGATGAATCTCCCATTTCTCACTCACCATGAGGGTATAGGCATTTCTCAGCGTCAAGGTCTCTTGGGTCAGCGCCTCGATGGTCAACTTGCCCAGGGCTTCATCTATCTCCGCATTTCTCTTGCCCAAGACCTGGATTCGCTCCTCGTTCTTCTGCTTTTCTGCTGTGGCAGCATCGAGATGAGCCACAACCTTGATAGCTTGCTGGACATCCTGCAGTTTCCTGTCGGCTACAGTCTTGCTGTTCTGTAGTTCCTCTATGTTCTGTCCGGCAGTCTTATTTCTTTCTGTCTTCCAAGCCTGTTCAGCGGCTTGCGTCGCTTCGTGCAGAACCTGTTTCTGCTTGGCAATCTCTTCCTTCGTCGTTTTGAGGGCAAGGTTCGCTTTCTCCGTTTCTGCTTCCCATTTTTGGATGTTTCGGGCGTTTTCCTCCACGTCTTTCAGGGCAGTTTGATTCTCTTTCTGCGCCAACTCCAATGCCTCTTTCTTTTCTTTCAGATTCGGCATTGCCGCTTCCATTTTGGTTTTCAGCGCCCTTGCTTCAGCGATGACCGGCAGCGCCTTTTCCAGCTGTTCCTGTGCCTTGCTTACTGCTTCCTTCAGACTGGCAAGAGTTTTCTCGCTTTCGCTGATGGCAGACTCTTGACTTTTGATGTTTCCTTCCGCTTTCAGAATGTTTTCTTCTTGTTCGTGGATGCTTTGCGTCTGTCGCTCTACTTCCTGCAGCAGGTTGACGGCAGGCTGTACTTCATCGTGCAACTGCAGACGGAGAATCTGGGCTTGCATCGCTTTAATGGCATTTGCTGCTTGCTTCATATCAGTCTGGCAGATAGTGATTTGCTTGATTTGCTTATCGTTTTCCTCAAACCATTGCAGGTCTTTCGAGATGGCTTGCAACTGGCTGTCGAGTTCCTTCTCTGCCTTTTCCAACCGGGCGATTTCCTCCTTCAGTTGGGCAAGTTCTTCATCGTTCAGCAGGTTCTGTTTTACGGCTTCCACCGATGCTGCCATCTGGTTGTAGGCATCCGTTGCCTGGTCTTTCGCCTTCTTGATTTCAGTAGCGATGTTCGTATAAGTTTCCTCGCATCCGATGAGTTTTTCCAGGAGTTCGTACCGTTCGTTTTCCTTCGCCGTCAGGAAGTTGGCAAACGAGCCTTGGGCGATGAGTACGGTACGGAGAAACTGGTCGTAGTCGAGTCCGATGATGTTCGGCAGCTCGTTCCAGTCGGCAGCTTCCTCCGTTATCTCTTCGCCGTTTCTCGTGATTTTATAAAGCGCAGTCTTAGCGTTCTCGTAGCGTACCCTTTGGAATCTGACGTGCCATTCTGCGCGGTAGATGCTGCCGTTGTTGGCAAGGAAGGTGAGTTTGCTGTAGCCCTCTTTCTTGCCACGTGTCAGGATGTTTCTACTGTCGGTAGGAGCCAGACGGTTACTTTCGCTGGCATCGGCAGCTCCGAAAATCTCGATGTTCTGGTTCTTGTCGCCTTTCTTCCTGGGGTAGCGAGGGGCGCGGTTGTAGAGGGCAAGGCAGATAGCATCGAGTAGGGTAGACTTGCCACTTCCCGTCGGACCTACGATACTGAAGATGGTACTCTCGCCTAAGGCACCTTCTTCAAAGTTGATGACCTCGCCACCCTGTTTGTCAAGCGAAGCGAGGTTGAGTATTTCGAGTTGTAGGAATTTCATAATGATGATGTCGTTAATAAATCGGATAACATTTTCTCTTGTCTTTCGTTCATCGGAGCGTTGTGCCTGATGGCGAAGGCTTCCTTCAGCGTGTCGAGCGGAGGACGGTTGATGATGTCTTCTATGCTGGTGATGTGCTGGGAACCCTGGATGGTGGAGAGGTCCAGTTGCGGGATGATGCGCTGGATTTTGCAGAGCACGGCATCCTTTTCGTTGACGAGTTTCTCCAGTTCCTTGATGTCATCGCTGGTCAGTTTCTCCTGTTTCACCTTCAGCATCACGTAGTCGAAGTGGTCGCTCAGTTCGCCGTCAGTTCTCTCCGAGAGTTCAGAATTGATGAGCTTCTGCCATTTCTTGAAGGTCAGCTCTTCCTCATTTTCGGGCAGGATGCGGAGGGCGTGCTGAGGCTTGTATTCCAGGAAATCTACTTTCCATTCCTTGCTCTTGCCGGTTTCCTTTCCTTCCTCCTCTTCTCCGTGTTCTATGGTGATGAGGTCGATGCCGTGGGTATAGTCTTTCTCGGCAAACGACATCGGGAGGATACTTCCCGTGTATCTTGCCCAGTCGGTATTCCAGATATGTTGCCGTTTGTGGATGTGTCCGCAAGTCATATAGTCGGGATGGTCGTTCCATCCTTCCAGGTCCACTTCCTCCTGTCCGCCGATGATGATTTTCTCGCTCGCATCCTTTTTGGCGATATCCGAACCCTTGGCGTACATGTGTGCCATCATGATGCATTTCCTGCCCGGGTGTTTCTGTCGAGCCTCAGCCGTCAGTTCTCTCAGAAAGTCGTTGACTCCCTGCGAGTAACTGGCGTTCTGTACCACATCGCTTCTTAGGAAAGGTACGGCGAGGATGATGACTTCTTCTCCTTCCTCGTTGGTTACGGGGATGATGAGGTCATCGAAGGAATAGATCCAATGTCCGCCGGTTTTATCATCGTCCTCGCTTTCTCCCTGCTGCCAGATTTTCCTTACGTTTCCTCTAATTTCCACGTGGTATCGGGTGAGCAGCGGACGTGGAGCCTCCAGTCGGCTAGCGGAATCGTGGTTGCCGGCGGTAATGATGACCTGCATGTTCGGGCACAGTTGGGTAGCATCGGCAAGAAACTCGTAATAAACGGTCTGTGCCGCTGCCGATGGATTTCCGTTATCAAAGATGTCTCCTGCTATGAGGAGAGCATCGGGTTTTTGTTCAGCTATTTGCCCTAGGAGCCATTTCAGGAAATGCTTGTGTTCAGGCAGACGGTCGTTGCCATGAAACAAGTTGCCCAGATGCCAGTCGCTGGTTGCTAATATCTTCATACTCATAAGAATGTCTAATCTTAGTCTTTTTCTTTGTCTTTGGTTTGCAATCCTTTAGCCTTTGGCTTGCAATCTGACTACAAAGTTAACACAATTATTTGGGATACGCAAAGAAATAAGCTCAAAAAACGAAGAATTATGGCCGGAAAAGTAAAGATATTCAGGAAAAGTCTTGTTTTATATCTGATAAAGTTGTATCTTTGCAAGGTAGAAATCTTCGTTCATAAACATTGAATGTCCGTTCAGTGTCTTTGAACGGCGGTTCATAGACTTTGAATGTCGGTTCAATGTCTATGAACGAAGATTTCTCCTAGGATAAAATACTTTTCTTCCTAGGTTTGTGGTCTTTTCTTCTTAAGTGTGATCATAAATGCTGTAGGATGCAAAGGCTGCTGCAATAAGAAATACAGATAAACTAAAATAAGAAAGGAAACTGATATGGCTAAGTACAAATTGCAGGAAATGGGGGATATGCGCTATGATGGCAAGCGCAGAGTTTATCCCAAGATGGTGACCAACCGTACACTATCCCGAAAAGAGTTCGTCAAGATGATGCAGCATTACCATCGCGGTATTTCGGAAAGTACCACGGAGGCTGTATTGACCGATGTGGTTGATATGCTGGCAGACATGCTCTCCATGGGGTACAACGTGAATCTGGAAGGTTTCGGAACCTTCTCCCTCTCCCTCGCTTTCGAGGATGAGAAGCCTAGGGAAATTCTGAATCCAGATGATAAGATGACGTACCGTAAGGTGGGCGTGAAGGACATCAACTTCAAGGCGTCTCCTGAGTTTGTCAAGGATGTAAAGCGTGAAACCGACCGTGACCTGGAGCGTGATATGGGTGGTGTAAAGGTTATCCGTAAGCAACTCTATTCCAAGGAAGAGCGCATCGCCCGAGCCCTGGAGGTGATAGAGAAGAACGGAGTCCTCACCCTAGGCGATTATGCCTCTATCAACAACCTGAGCCGTACTGCCGCCTCTATGGAACTGAAGGAGCTGACAAATGACAAGACTTCGCCGATAGATTCACTAGGTCGTGGCAGCCATAAGGTTTGGGTGAAGAGGAAAGAATAAATGCAAATGAGTTTTTATGCTATTTTATTGGGATTTGCAAGAAACTTTCCGATTTTCTTGCAAATCCCAATTCTTTTTATTACTTTTGCGGTGTTATTAAAATGATAGTGTTATGGATGCAACATTACAAACAATAAATTTGCAACTTCCTAGTTCCGATATGCAATTTTTGAAAGAATTGGCTAAAAGAATGGGATGGGTTGCTAGCAAAGTGAAGTCTAACTCTAAAATGTCAGAGTTAGATAAGGCAATTCTCGATGTAAAGGAGGGAAATGTCAAAAACTTCGATACTTTGGAGGATATGATGAACTATCTGGAGGCTTAGTTATGTATAAGTTACAGCTTTCTGGGAGGTTTAAAAAATCGTACAGGAAATGTATCAAACGAGGATACGACAAGTCCTTGTTCGAGGAAGTTGTGTCTATTTTGTTGAGAGGAGAACCATTGCCAGCAAAGTATAAGAATCATCCTTTGCATGGAAATTATGAAGGATGGAATGATTGTCATATTCTTCCTGATTGGGTTTTGGTATGGAAGTATGATAATGATGAGTTAATCCTATGTTTACTTGATACAGGAACCCATTCTGATTTGTTTAAGAAGTAAATCATCAACTATTTTATTGTGATTTGCAAGAAACTATTTCTCTTTTAAGTCATTTGCCGACTTTTCGAAATCAGCTTTGATATCATCTAATAGTGGATTTCTGTTTTAGCATAAATGTCAATGCCATCATATTGTTTTGCTCTTTCGAGCATCTCCTCTTTATGTTTTAGGAGTTGTTTAAACTTTCTGATGGTTTCCTCCTTTGTGTTCTTTGTTGCTTGCATAATAACCTCCTTTTTAATGTTATTGTTATTAATTTGGTGGCAAAGATAAGAAAAGTAAATGAGATATGCAAGAAAACAGACCCAAAATTTTGTGAACCCAATTCTTTTTCGTACTTTTGCAGTTGTCTTGCTGTGGATGGCTGGAGATGAGTCGCTGGCTAGGTAAAAATCCATGGCTTGGCCTATCATAATTAAGAAAGACGTTCTCTACGTTTTCTTCTGACCTATTGAAATCTGGTAAATTACAAAAGGTGTTCAGAGGGAGACAGCAGTGGGCGTCTACCCACTGTGTATATACACATGGCATAGGTGTGCCCCTTCGTCTGGAGGGGTACGCTCTGTGCTATCATATATATACCCGCTTGGCGTAGGCTCTATTGCTTCTTATCCTTGACACCAGGGTTTTACCAGAACCTCAATAGGCAAGGGTAATGCGAGTGATAGATTCCCTACGCCTTCCTTTTTGATAGCTAATCAGTTATCCTATTCCTTATCTTGCGATGAGGCTGGACTAGAATCAAAATAATCTTTTAAAATCAGATGGTTTCTGCTTTCGGGAATCGGTGGAGTAATAGGATGGCAAGGCTTTGCTATGCTCCCATCGGCAACGGAAGCTATGGCAAAGAAACTGCAACTCAGCTATAAGGAAATCGAATCCCGATTAGAATCGTTCAAAACTAAAGTGGTGCCAGCCTCTGAGGTTGGCTATGAGATACTGAAGGCTTTTGGTAAAAGCGAAAAGGATGTGTCGAGATACAAGGAAGGAAAGGGTATCTTGAAGACATTCGACGGCTTGCTTATCAAAGGCTTGTTCTGCTATCAGGCTGTAGATACTTTGCATCTTACCACCAGGTTGGAGGCATTGAAGACTGATGCTCAGGTAAAGAAGGCGGCGCCAAAGATTATTGCGGTGAGCGATGGTGAAACCCTCCTTGCTTATGATACTCGTGAGAATGATACTTACGAGCAGAAACTTGTCAAGATGCACAGCGACTTTGGCTTCTTCTATCCTTTGATGAACGTAGAGCGAGTACACACTACGTCAGAAAACCCTGCCGATGTGAAGGCTGCTGAGAAACTTGCCAAACTGCATGATGAGATTCGTGCTTATAACGAATATAATAGTGATGACGACTTGCACGACCTCAATATCTTCATAACCCGTTTGCTCTTCTGCTTCTTTGCCGAAGACACAGGTATCTTTGCCGAAAATCTCTTTACCAACTTTATCAAGCAGTTTACCAAGGAAGATGGTTCCGATCTCGGCGAGATGCTAGGTCAGGCATTCCAGGTGATGAATGTACCAAACAAGGAGCGTTCGGAAGAACTTACCAAGGAAATCAATCAGTTTCCTTACGTGAATGGCGGTCTTTTTGCCTCAGACATTCCTATCCCAAAGATGGGTTATAAGGCTAGAAAGATTATCATCGAATGCGGAGACTTGGATTGGAAGGACATCAATCCGGATATTTTCGGTAGTATGATTCAGGCGGTGGTGAATCCTGATGTGCGTGCCAAGGAAGGTATGCACTACACCAGTGTGCCTAATATCATGAAGGTAATCAATCCGCTCTTTATGGATGATTTGAGAGGGGAATATAAAAAACTGGAAGAACTTTATGCGCAGAAGAAGAACCTGCTTGATATGAGTGCCTTGTCTCAAAATCAGTTTATTGACGAGTGCAAACCAATCATTAATGGTTGCAATAGGTTGATGGTAAGAATGAGCAAGATGAAGTTCTTCGACCCAGCTTGTGGTAGTGGTAATTTCCTGATTATCACTTATAAGCAGTTGCGCTTGCTCGAAATGGATATTCTGCATCTCCGCAAGAAGTGTACGCAGGAGCAGATGCTCGACTTTATCGATGGTTCGTGCATCCGTTTGGAGCAGTTCTATGGAATAGAGCTACTCGATTTTCCTCACGAGGTAGCCATGCTTTCGCTTTGGCTTGCCGAGCATCAGATGAACAACAAGTTTCACGCCGATTTCTGTGTGAATGTTGCTGCCTTGCCTTTGCATAATATCAACCAGATAAAATGTGGTAATGCCTGTAGAATGGATTGGGAGGTAGTATGCCCACATACCAAGGATGAAGAAGTGTTTGTATTTGGAAATCCACCGTATTTGGGGAGTAGTAAATTCGACTCTGGACAGCAGGAAGATAGAAAAATTGTACTGGGAAAATTTAAAAACTTTGGCAAGATTGATTATATAGGTATTTGGTTTGTTAAGGCTGCTTTATTTGTGAAGCATACAAAATCTAGAAGTGCTTTCGTTAGTACTAATTCGATTTGTCAAGGTGAAATGGTTGAACCATTGTGGGATATAATACTTTCTAATGAAGTGTGTATTTCTTTTGCTTACACTTCGTTTAAATGGAATAATAATGCAAAGAAAAATGCGGCTGTATATTGTGTCATAATAGGTTTAGATTCTGCATCTAAAATAAAAAAGCAACTCTTTACGGAGCGAGGAAAGAAGGAGGTTGATAATATAACGCCGTATTTGACTGATGGAAATTGTGGTATTATTTCCAAAGCGACTTCTCCTATTTCTGATTTTCCGAATATTATTCGAGGATGTATGCCTTATGATGGAGGTAATTTGATTATGGATGAAGTTGAAATGAAACAGATGCTCTCCGAGTATCCCCAAGTAAAGTGTTGGATAAGAGAATTGTACAGTGGAGCGGATTTTATAAAAGGAGTTAAGAGATATTGTTTGTGGATTTCGGATGAAGATTATGTTAAAGCAATGCATCTGTCACCTATAGCTAATCGAATTAATAAAACAAGGGATATGCGTTTAAATAGTTCTGATGAAGGTGCAAGGAAACTTGCAGAAAAGCCTTACCAGTTTAGGGAATTTAACCACTGTGAAGATACGACATTGGTAATTCCTTCTACGTCATCTTCAAATAGAAAATACATTCCTATGGGCTATGCAAATAATCATATGATAGTTAATAATGCAATGTATATGGTTAATAATGCAGACCTTTGGGTTTTTGGAGTTATAACTTCTATAATGAATATGACTTGGGTTAATACGATAGGTGGAAAGTTGAAAATGGATTATCGATATACAAATCTCTGCTACAACACATTTCCCTTCCCATCCATCTCCGACACCAAAAAGTCTGAGATAGAAGAGGCGGCAACGAATGTTCTTCTGGCTCGTGAAAACTATCCCGAGAAGACGCTTGCAGATCTTTACGACCCGGAAAAGATGCCGGAGGATTTGCGTGCAGCACATGAGGAACTGGATGCCATCGTAGAAAGCTGCTATCCTGGCGCTCCGTTCCCAAATGATGAGGCTCGATTGGAATGCCTCTTCAAACTCTACGAGAAAATGACAGCAAACAAGTAATAATTTGAATGGCTTATGAACAAGATAAATGATAATATCGTTGATATCAAGTATCAGCAAACGGGTAAATCGAGTAATACCAATGAACTCGGTATGCGAGAGATGCAAGCCAAGGCTTACGAAGCCCGCAACCATCGCTTTCTGCTTATCAAGGCGCCACCTGCATCTGGCAAGAGCCGCGCCTTGATGTTCATCGCCCTGGATAAGCTGAAGAATCAGGGCATCAAGAAGATAGTGGTGGCTGTGCCAGAGAAGAGTATCGGCCGCTCTTTCCAAAACACCGGCCTGATGAAATATGGCTTCTTCGCTGACTGGAGGGTAACGCAACAGTATAATCTTTGCGATACTGACGACGAGAAAGAGAAGGCGAAACGCTTTAAGAAATTCTTCCATCAAGATAAATACAATATCCTGGTTTGCGCCCATGCCACTCTCCGAAACGGTATGAAGGAAATAAGTGACGAGGAGTTTAATGATTGTCTCTTGGCGATAGATGAGTTTCATCATACAAGTGCTGATGTGAACAGCGGACTGGGCGACATCGTGCGCCGGGTGATGAATAATTCCACCGGTCATATTGTTGCCATGACGGGCAGTTATTTCCGAGGCGATGGCGTTCCGGTATTGAGGGCAGAGGATGAGGCCCGTTTCTTCCCGGTAACCTACAACTATTATCAGCAACTCAACGGTTATCGCTATCTCAAGAACCTCGTCCTGGGCTATCACTTCTATCACGGCAGTTATCTCGACCATATTGCCGAGGTGCTGGATACTACCAAGAAGACCATCATTCATATTCCGAGTGTCAACTCCCGAGCATCCAGCGGTTTGGGTAAATACACGGAGGTGGATGAAATCATCAAGATTATCGGTAAGGTAGAGGAACGGGATTACAACAATGGCGGCATCTATCACATCAGAACCAAGGACGGCAGACTGCTGAAGGTTGCCGATCTGGTGGAAGACCACGCCGAGACTCGCAACCTGGTGCAGGGATATTTGCAGCGGATAAAGAAGCGTGATGATGTAGATATTATCATCGCTCTGGGTACTGCCAAGGAAGGTTTCGACTGGCAATGGTGTGAGGAATGTCTGACCATCGGTGTGCGTGGCTCGCTGACCGAAGTGGTGCAGATTATCGGAAGATGCACCCGTGATTGCGAAGGCAAGGAAACCGCCAAGTTTGTGAACATGATAGGAATGCCTGATGCCAATCAGCCCGACGTGAAGGTGGCGGTGAACGACTTTCTGAAAGCCATTACCGCATCGCTTCTGATGGAGCAGGTGATGGCGCCTAGTTGGCATTTCAAGACGGTGAAGGATGTGGATAGTGATGAGGGTAGTCCGCTGGATGCCCGTACCCTGGTAATAGAGGGCTTGAAACCTTTGTCGAGCGAGAAGACGAAGATGATTGTAGAGGAGCAGTTGGATGATTTGAAGGCTTCTATCTTGCAAGACGAACTGGTGGTGAAAGCCATCAGCGGAAGTACAACGGCTGAAACCATCACCAAAACGCTCATTCCGAAAGTGATTCGTGAAAAGTATCCGGATTTGAGCGAGGACGAAGTGGAAGAAGTTCGTCAGCGCCTGCTGCTTGATACCCTTGTCAAGGGTGGTGAAGTGGTGGATGATAAGGGAAATCCTATCGACTTTGATGCTTCGGCAAACGATGAGGAGAAGGAGTCGGAAGGCAATCGCCTCATCAAACTGGCAAACCGAATGATTAACATCGATCAGTTGAGCATCAATCTGATTGATTCCATCAACCCTTTCCTGCGTGCTTACGAGGTGCTGTCGAAGAATGTGGATAAGCAGACCTTGAAGATTATCCAGGATACGATGGCTGAACAGAAATTCGATATGACCATCGAACAGGCGATGATGCTGTTCAAGGGCCCCTATAAGCAATGGGTGGCAGAACATGACGGTCTGCGCCCAGACATCAACGACCCTGACCCGAAGGTAAGGGAACTGGCTGCTGCATTCCAGAAACTCAAGAACCTGAAGATTCGAAAAATGATGGGATTGGAGTATGAGCCGGAAAAGTAACATTTAACATTAACATAAATGGATTGGCCAGAAGAATTATTAGAGATATTTGATGACCCCTTGTTGGCGGATGTACGTCCGAAACCGAAGGCACCGACGCCCGATGACAGGCTGGCACAGAAATTGCTTGAAATCAACAAGTGGGTGGCAGAGCATGGTAGAGAACCCACAACAGATGGTGGCTTGAAAGAAAAGTTGCTTGCTGCATCGCTCAAGGCTCTGCGAACCAAGGCAACAGATAGCCTAAGACAGTATGATGAGTATCAACTGTTGGGATAGGCTATAGTTTTTCACCTTATTATATATAGTGATATGGATATTGATAAAGAATTAGAAGATATATTCAGCGATCCCTTGATGGATGTTTCCTATCAGGAGGCAAAACTCTTCGATGTGCCTGCCGACATGAAAGGCGTGATGGCTCAGAAGAAGGATGCGCCCGACCATGTGGCGCAAAGAAAACTGTGTGAGAATTTTGCGCAGTTTAAGCCGCTCTTCGAACAGGTGCATCAGGATTTGAAGACCGGGAAGCGACAGTTGCAGAGAATCTCGAAGACGACGAGCTTATTGGCTGGACGCTATTATCTTGTAGATGGTCAGATGGTTTTGTTATATGAGATTATTGAGAAGAAAAAGGGTACTAATGGTTTGCCCGATGGCAGAACCCGCTGTATCTATGAAAATGGTACGGAGTCGGATATCTATCTCCAGACGCTTCGCAAGAGTGTGGTGGCAAGTGGTTATGCCATCACCGAAACTCTGGAGGAGACGGATGCTCATTTCTTCAATCCTGAGGATGTGAAGCAGGAAGACCAGGTGACGGGGTATATCTACGTGCTTCGTTCGAAATCTGAGAATCCGGAAATTCGTAACATCAAGAATCTCTATAAAATAGGTTTCTCTACGAATCGGGTAGAGGAACGTGTGGCAAATGCCGAGCACGAGCCTACTTATCTGATGGCACCTGTAGAGATAGTAAGCACTTACAAGATAGTGAACATGCACTCCCAGAAGTTTGAGGACCTGGTGCATCAAGTGTTGCAAACGGTGAACTTCCGTTTCAGGGTGGCTGATGATAAGGGAGAGATGCATGAGGCTACGGAATGGTATCAGGTTCCGCTGGAAATCATCGACAGTATCATTCAGAAAATCATGAATGGCACTATCATCTACTTTGCCTACAATAAGGAACAGCAATGTCTGGAGCAGCGGATAGAGAAAAAGCCATCGCAGTTAAATCTGTCGGGCTTGAAGGTTTTGACGCTGATTATCGAGAAGGTATATTTCGAGGAGATTGTATCTGGTGTGAAGACCGAGGAGTACCGTTCGCTGAAGCAGACCACGCTTAACAAATATACTTATATTGATGAGGCTGATGGTAAGCGTTATCTCCGTCGTTTCGATGCGATAAGGTTTTATGTGGGTTATCATTCGGATAGGGATAGTGCCGTGGTTCAGGTATTGGATACTACCTATGAGGATGGCTTGGTAACTTATCATCTCGGAAAGGTATTGGAGGTGATAAGGGGAAAGGAAAATAAATAAAACATAGAAATAGGGTAGGGGGATTGCAAATCCCCCGGCTTTAATAGGTCGAACCTTTTTTAACGCCGGATTGCAAATCCGTCGGAACGCCTAACGGAATACTTTCTGTTGATTTACAGGGTGTTAAGTTTAGTGACCACCTGCAAAAAAAAGCAGAAAGAATCTTTATCCTCGAAGTGCATTATAGGTTAAATTCCATTCTTTGTCAAGAACAGCGATTTCAGCTTCTTCTTGCAGTTCTTTCTAAAATCTTCTATACTGATAGAACGCTTCCAATCTTCTAGCCACGGGTATTGTGCCGTTAGTTCTTTTTCAAATTCTTCAGCATAAATATATTGCCCATTCTCATACTCTTCCTCAATAGCTTCAATCCTAGCCACGGCTTCTTCTTCATTAGCCGGATGCCAGCCAATTGGATATCTTTTCTCTTTCATAAGCTTGCGTATTTTATCTGTTGCAAAAATACAATTATAATCTGAATCATGCAAGAAAAATAGGAGAAATGTTTTATAAAGTATCTTATAATCAAGGTTTTTGTTCTTTGTTGGGCTTGGGGACGGTTCTGAAAAAAAGTCACAATACCTAGCTGATAGAGCTGGGTATTGTGACTTTGCTTTTTGTTATATGTGTTTATTCGATACTCTCTTCTATCGACTTCAATACATAGTCGAGTATCTCATCGGTGTGGCAGAGGGAGATGAAGTTGCCCTCAAACTGCGATGGACTTACGTAGATGCCACGGTCCAGCATGTTGCGGAAATAGCGGGCGAAACGTTCCTGGTCGCTTTTCTTCGTATCCTGGAAGTTGCGCACAGGCTGGTCGTTGAAGAACATCGTGAACATCGTGCCTACGTGGTTCACCTGGATGCCCTTGCCTTCTACTATCTTCTCAAGGCGGGAGAGGAAGCGGTTGCTGCGCTCTTCGAGGAGTTCGTAAACACCCGGTTCGCCCAACCGCTTCAAGGTTTCATAACCGGCTGCCATTGCTACCGGGTTACCACTCAGGGTGCCTGCCTGATAAACTGGACCCTCAGGTGCCAGAACACTCATGATATCGGCTCTACCTCCGAAGGCTGCGGCAGGGAATCCGCCACCAACAATCTTTCCTACGGTAGTCATATCCGGAGTGATGTCGAATCGCTTCTGGGCACCGCCATAAGAGAGACGGAAACCGGTGATAACTTCATCGAATATCAGGATGGCGCCATGCTCCCGGGTTACCTTGCGGGTTGCCTCGATAAACTCACGGGTTGGAGGAACTACACCCATGTTGCAGGCTACCGGTTCGATGATGAGCGCAGCTACCTTGTCGCCATTCTCAGCGAAATACTTCTCCAAAGCCTCGGTATCATTGTAGGGCAGTACCACGGTATATTGGGTGAAACCGGCTGGTACTCCGGCTGATGATGCATTGTTGAGCTTAGCTACGGCAGATCCGGCACTTACCAAAAGATGGTCGGCATGACCATGATAGCAGCCCTCGAACTTAACGAGGATGTCGCGACCGGTGAAGCCACGAGCCACACGGATGGCTGACATGGTAGCCTCGGTTCCGCTGTTGACGAAGCGCAGGCGCTCCATCGATGGGAAGGATTCTCTTACCTTCTCGGCAAGGGTGGTTTCGGCGAGGGTAGGGATGCCGAAGCTGCTTCCGTGGAAGATGGCATCGGATGCTGCCTTGCTCACCTTGTCGTTATTATGACCTAGAATAAAGACGCCCCATGACATGCAGAAATCGATAAACTTGTTGTCATCGATATCGTAGATGTATGGACCATTGGCGTCACGGACGAAGAGCGGGGTGGTTCCTACGCTCTTCAGGGCTCTTACTGGCGAATTTACTCCGCCAGGTATTATCTGTTTTGCCTGCTCGAAAGCGGCGGCTGAGTTTTTTCTTTCTTTCATGTTCTTGGTTCTTTTTAGGAGGGGGACCAGCGATGGAATCGCTGGGAACGGGGACGAGAGGGGGACTTGGTTCTCCTGCTTTCTTCCTTCTTCTTCCTCTTTCTTTTTCTCTTTCTTTTCCTCTTCCTCTTTTTCTCTTTCCTTTTATCCTATTTCGAGATGCCACTCTTCTGCCTTCTCTATAATCTCCTTGGCATAATAGGTGATGATGTACTGGGCACCGGCACGCTTGATGGCGATGAGGCTCTCGAATGCTACACGGCTCTCATCGAGATAACCGAGCTTGGCGGCTGCCTTCAGCATCGAATACTCGCCACTTACCTGATAGGCTACCATCGGGATGTTAGGGAACTTCTCTACGCCGCGGGCTATCATGTCGAGATATGGCATCGCTGGCTTCACCATCGTCCAGTCGGCTCCTTCTTCTATATCGGCAGCAATCTCATCAAGACCCTGGTCGTGGGTACGGAAGTCCATCTGGTAGCTCTTTCTGTCTCCGAAACTTGGAGCTGAATCGGCTGCATCTCGGAAAGGACCATAGAAGGCTGAGGCGTACTTGGCAGAATATGCCAATACCTTGCATTGCTTGTCGAGACCACCTTCACGAAGACGGTTCTTGATGGCTTCTACCTGTCCGTCCATCATGGCAGAAGGAGCAACGAAGTCGGCGCCTGCCTTGGCATGAACGTAGGCTTCTTCGGCGAGCAATGGGAGGGTGGAATCGTTATCTACATCGTGATGATGCAGGAGTCCGCAATGACCATGACTGGTGTATTCGCAGAGGCAGACGTCGGTGAAGACGATGATGTCCTTGCCAAACTCTGCCTTGATGGCTTTTACGGCACGGGCGATGAGGGCATCGTCGGCATAGGCAGCGCTGCCTCGTTCATCCTTCTGCTCATCAGGAATCACTCCGAAGAGGAGCACCTTGTTGATGCCGAGATTCTTGATTTCTTCGATGTCCTTCAGAAGGGTATCGATGCTGAAGCGATAGATGCCTGGCATGGTGGAAATCTCCTCCTTCTGGTTTTCTCCCTCTACTACGAAGTAAGGGTAGATGAAGTCTGCGGCACTCAATGATACATCGGCATACTTGTCGCGAGTAGCCTGGTCTTTACGTAATTCTCTAAATCTTTTCATATCTATGTCTGTTTTATATTATTTATTCAATACTTCTTCCAGATGCGCCTGGGTGATAGGACCACGGGTGATGAACTCGGTGTTCTCAGGCAACTTGCCATACAGCTTGATGAAGTTGTCGATGGTAGAAGGCGATGTGAAGACAATGCGCTTGAAATGGTTGAGATTCACACGGCGCGGATTCTTCGGGAGTTCATTGTTGTAAACAACGGCGCTTAGTACGTTGAAACCTAATTCCTGCAAAGCCAAAGGAATATCTTCTGGTGATAGGGATGAATGAGGATAGAAAACTAATCTATTTTCATACCGATACACGAAGTCTTCTAACTCGGGATCATAATTATCATGATCCATCTTTTCAAACAATTCAAAGGAATGCTCGTATTGTGGTCTTGCAGCATCAAGTCTTTCTTTCTCTTTTTTGAACCATTCTATCACCCCATAGCGATTGTCTTGCTCTACCTGTATAACATTTTTGACGCCAGCCTTATGTAAAGCCTCTGTCGTAGTGTCACCAATGGAGATAAACACATGCTCTTCTTGCTCATTGAGTATCAAATCGTAGTAATCAAGTGTTGCTTGAACGCCATATTGGCTTGTAAAGATATAATATAAAGCTTGACTTTCATCCCACTCACAATACTCGGTAAAACTTTTTCCATCGTAACGCTCAAAATAATGATCTTCGAGGATTTTCGTAAAATAACTTGGGTGATAACTAATCTCTATCAGCGGCGTATAGGTGTAATCTGCCTTGCGCTTCTCTATCGCAGGAAGAGTACCTGTATAGAGGGTTGGCTTGATATCCGATGCCTGATGATGCTTCAATCCTGCCACGTTGCCGATGAGGGCTATCAATGGAGTAGGGAGATTCTGCATCTCGCCGCTTCTCAGATTCCAGAGGGTGGTCTCGAAGGTCTGCTCATCGGGGCGGCTCACGTTGTAGGTGAGGAGCACAGGGATGTTGAATGCCCAGCCTTCCTTGTCGATGAGTTGGGTAGCGATAGCCTGCAGCTGTTTGGCACCCATATAATACACCAATGTTTCTGCATCGGGAGTTACGGGTTGCGGAGTATGACCGCTGACCAGAGCTACGCTTGATGAGAAGTCGCGATGGGTGAGACTGATTTTCTGGGATGCGGCAAGGGCTGAGGCTGTGGTGATGCCAGGGATGACATTCACTTTTATCAGATTACTCTCCAGGTACTCGATTTCCTCGCTGCCGTGAGCGAAGATCATCGGGTCGCCACCTTTCAGACGAACCACGTTCTTTCCCTCTCGTGCTGCATTGAGCAGAAGACGGTTGATGTCTTCCTGCTCCTTGTGATGATACCCGGCACGCTTACCCACGTAGATCTTCTCGGCTTTCTTATCTGCCAGATAGGAATCGTCGATGAGGTCGTCGTAGAAGATGATGTCGGCGGCATCAATGGCTTTCGCTGCCTTGATGGTAAGAAGGTCCGGGTCGCCAGGACCGAAGCCGACGAGGGATACGGAACCTTGCTTATCGAGGATGCTCTTAGAAGCGAATGCCTGCTTCAAGTCTTGGCTTCCTTTCTTAGCTGTGACGGCAAGGAAACCCTGTAATGGATGGGTTGGGAAAGGAAGCACTTCGGCGATTTCATCCTCCATTCCGAGTCGCTTCAGGGCACAGGTGGCAACGATGGCAGCATCGTATTTGCCATCTTTCACCTGCTGAACCCTTTCTTCAATACAGCCACGTATACCTTTGATAGTCAGGTCTGGACGTAAATCGTTTAAACCTTTCTTGCGGAGCGGACTGCTGGTTCCGATGATACTGCCGGCAGGGAGTTCTGCCAGTTTCTTGTGGTCTCTGCTTACGAGCGAATCGGTGGTGTCGAAAGCAGGGAAGAGGGCGATGACCTCGATGTCCTCAGGCAGAGGATAAGGCAGGTCTTTCGCCGAATGGATGGCGATGTCGGCATCTCCCTGACGGATGGCATCGTCGAGTTCTCTCGTAAAGATATCAGCAGGAGCTTCACCATTCAGGAGTGAAATCTGCTGGTTCTTGTCGCCGTAAGATTCCAGGTATTTAATCTCGTAGGCGAGTTCCGGGAAGTTCTTGAAAACCTCCTCTACTTGCAGTCGGGAGAGACGACTGCCTCTTGCAATAACTCTAATTTTTTTATTCATCTTTAAAAATGTCGGTTAAGTTTATGAATAAAATTATTATGAAATATATTTCTTTCTCCTTTCTAAAGCCTCCTGCATCTCCAGAATCTCTTCTTCGATGATGACTTCGGCTTTCTCCACTTCGGCTCCTCTCACGTCGATGTTCTCACGCACTTTCTTCTCCACGTCTCTGATGTTGTAGAGCTGGACGTTGGGGAGTTCGCTGAGTTGGGAATCGATGTCGCGAGGGAAGGCGAGGTCGATGGCGAGCAGGCGTTTCTGCTCCGGGATGTCTTCCTTGCGGATGATGAGATGAGGGGCTGAGGTGGCGCTGATGAGGATATCCGTTTGTGCCAGGAACTCCTGCTTCTCATCCAGCGTATATACCTTGATGCCGAGCGGATCGGCAAGGTAATGTGCCTTGATCTGACTTCGGTTGGCGAGGAATACCATTCTGGCTCCCTTGTTCTGGAGGAACTTCAGAATGTCGGCAGTCAGTTTGTTGACACCGATGATGGTGATTCTCGCATTCCTTAAATCTACATTCCCGAAAGATTCTATAATCTCGAGGGCTGCAAGACTATGGGATACGGCACCATGCGAAATCTCGGTTTCGTTGCGAACCCGCTTGCCAACCTGCAATGCGCTTTGGAAAAGGCGATGGAGTTCGGCGGTCAACGGGCGCTGAGCCTTGGCTGTATAGTATGCTTCCTTTACCTGTCCCTGAACGGCTCTTTCGCCAACGATGGCTGATTCCAAGCCTGATACTACACGGAAGAGATGGCGGGCTACCTCATCGGGAACTTCGCCTTCGCCGTAGTATATTTCGCTACGGTTGCACGTCTTCAGGAAGATATAAGGAACTTCCTCATCGGGCTGGCTGCTGATATGAACATTATGGGGAATTCTGTTTGTCTTGTTGATATGACTTCCTTGTATTTCCAAGAGTGTATCTTGTAGAAAATCATCGAAGACTCTTTCCTGTTCCTTGATGTCGGTTCCTTCAGCGAACTGGCTTTGGTCAATCGATTTGTAATGTATCATTTTCTATCAACTCTTTTATTCTGTTTCTTACTCGGATGCTTCGTTTCACATCCCTCGAATCGCTTCCCACGGCAATGGTGAGATTGTCGTTGCGATAGATGGCGGGCGAGATGAAATCGCACTGTGCCGGATCATCGCAGACACTGGTCAGGATATGCCGTTCGGCTGCGAGCTGTTTAATCTGATGGTTCAACTCATGATCGCCCGTACAGACGAAGAGGAGTTGCACGCCATCCAGGTCGCTCGGCTCGAAAGCCTTCTCTTTCGTTTGGAAGGGTAGTGCCTTGAGCTCATCTGTAATCTCTGGTGCCACCACCGTAGCTTGGTCGGTGAAGCGGGCGAGAATCTGAGCCTTGTGGGTCGCTACCTTCCCTCCGCCAACGATAAGTATGTTGGCGGAGACGATTTTAATCGTTATTGGAAGATAGTCCATTTAGACATAGATTGAATTTTATTTCTTTTTGATGAGAACCTTCCAGTAGTTCTCTACTTTCTCGGTAGAGAGGATGGTATGGCCCTCGTTCTTCACGCTTCCCGGTACGTTCTCGATAGGAGCACCGTCGTCGAGGAGAATCTCCAGAATCTGTCCGCTCTGCATTGGGGTGAGAGCAATCTTCGTCTTCACGAAGTTCATCGGACACATCACGCCTCGGAAATCCTTCTTAACATCCGGAACAATTGTTTCTGTTTCTTCTGCAGCTGAGGCTTTCTCTGCTGGAGCTTTTTCTTCAGAAACCTGTTCTGCAGGAGCTTTTTCTTCGGCGGCTTTTTCTTCAGCAATCTGCTCTACTGGAGTCTTTTCTGCAGGAAGTTTGAACTGGAGCGAATCGTCCATGTTCTGATAGAGATCGTTGAGCAAATCAGCGAGTTCATCGATCAATGGCTTTTGTTCAATCAATGATTCGTTGTTTCTTGCCTTATCGGTCAATACCTTGAACTTCTGAGGGATGATGCCGGCAGCGATGAATTCCTTCTCAAATCCATTATATACATCTTCATCGGTACGAGGGTCGAGACCACGGGTAACGAGAAGCATTCGGTTCTCGGAGAAAACGATATCGTGGAGAAGTTTCTCTATCTTGCTTGTTGCTTGCTTGCCGTCGGATTGCAAATCTGCCGGAACGCCTTGCGGGGTATTTCCCATCAATAGCTCCACTTCCTTCCGCTTCTCTCTGATGGTATCCTGGTCGATTTCGATGATGTCGAAGAGTCCGGCTGAGCATTCTGCTTTTCCGTATTTGATGAGTGAGAACTTCTCGTCATCTCCGAAATCGAAGAAGGTATCAGGCTCTTCTGAATAAGGAGCCACCTCCTTGTATTTCGCAATCAGTTCCTTCACGATGTTCACGCCTCTCTTTGCCACATAATCGTAATAATCGGCATAGTTGGCTTGTTCGGCTATCACATCACGGAGATAATCTTCAACAAATGCCGGAATCTTCTTGGCGGCGATATAACCCTGCTGCAGGTCAATCTCGTGCTTGCCCTTTACCGGAAGCCAGATGGTGTAGGCAGGATATGGGTCATCGCCCACGCGTCCTACACGTCCGCTGAATCCTAAATCTCCCCAGGTGGCTAGCGCACAGATGTTGGTACAGCCGTTCATGCGGAGTTCGAAGTCAGGAATGGCATCGAGGTTCAGATTGCTATTGAGAAGCTGCTTGGCGATACCGTCGATGGCGCCCTTTGGCAAACAGATGCCGAGGCGGCAGGTATCGGCTCCCGTACAGCAGGTGAGGTTAGTAACCACCACAGGATAATCTATCTGATAGACGCCCAGTTTCTTGAAGAAGGCGTAGATGTTGGTGAGATATTCCTCTGGGATATTTCGTACCTGAATCTGCTCTTTCTTGGTGAAGCGGATTACATCGTTGCCATAGTTGCCCAGGTATTCGGCTACTTCTGCGAAGAAATCCGTGGAGTTGTTGCCGTGGCGCAATGGGATGTAGGCATACCAGAGGTTCTCTTTCAAGCCCTCGGCATTGGTCTGCTTGTGTGCGTAACGGCGCTTCCAGGTTTCAAAATCGGTTGGAGCTTTAAGTGGAGGAAAGTTGGGCTTATGATGTTCCAATGGCAAAGCCGGAGCCTCGAAATCGATTGAACCATCTTTCTTAAGTTCCTCAAACTCTTCGAGATACAATCGCTTGGCTTCTTCTGTTCCGTATTTGTAGAACACGTATCTCATGCGCGCCTTGTGGCGGTTTCTTCTGTTTCCGTATTTATGGAACCAGTTTTTCAGAGCCTTGGCTGCACGGTAGAGATCCTTCTCTGGAAGGAAGTCGAATACTTCCCAACCGGTGTGGGCGTTGCTGGCGGCACTACCGGCTATGAGTACTCTGAATCCTCGCTGTCCGTCCTTAATACGTGCCTGCAGACCCAGGTCGGCGATGTAGGAGTAGTTGGCTGTAGCCACACTGGTATCTATTGCCACCTTGTATTTTCTAGGCATCGTGAACGAATCTTTCTCGGCGATGAGTCGGGAGGTGAGTTCTTCCACGTAAGGATAGACATCGAATTCCTCATCGGCAGTGAGTCCGCTCCGGTCATCCACCATCATGTTTCTTACGGTGTTTCCACCGCCACCTGCGCTGGAGATGCCCACCTTTTCCAGTTTCTTCAGAGCCGGAATGGCATCCTCAATATCAACATTGTGAATCTGAATCTCCTGTCGGGTGGTAACGTGGAGATGCGAAGTGGAGAGCTGGTGACCCACAAAGGCTATCTTGGCAAGCTGCTCTGGGGTGACGAGACCGCCGGCACAGCGAAGGCGAAGCATATAGTGCTGGTTCTTGCGCTGCTCGTAGATGCCCATAGGTACACGGTTCGACTTCAACTGACCAGCCTGAATCTCGCCCGCCTTGAATTGGTCGATGAGTGACTGGGTATAGTCCAAGTCTCCATTTAATGTAGAAGGTATTCTGTACATGTTCTTGTATCGTTTTAAAAGTGAACTTCCTTATCCACCACCTCTCCATTCAGAACCCTGAATGAATTGAGGTGAATCTTTCCGTCGAGCAATGAGATAATGGCATAACGGATGTTGGGATCGTTAGCCAGTCTCAGGTCTTCCTGCGAAGGGCGGGAAGGCGATGTTGGGTGACTGTGCCAGTTGGCGAGAATCTTCAAGCCCTTGCTTCGGGCATATTTCAGAGCTGCAAACTGGTCTTTCGGAGCAAAGGCAAAATGCTCCTCGCTATGGTCGATGTTCTCCATCCAGTAGCTTTCCGTCACCACATCATCCCTGCCTAACAGAAGTCCGCAACTCTCGATGGGCGCGTCCTTCTTAGCTTGCTCGATAATAACCTTGATTACGTCGTCGTTAATCTTCATAAGCTATAGCAAAAATAATTACTAATAAATAATCACTAATAAGTAATCACTAAATTTTAGTGGTGCTTCAAATCGCAGGCTGCCTGCTCGTAATCAATGAGATGGTCGATGGTAGGGTGGTCGCCGCAGATTTCGCAGGATGCACGCTTCTTCACCTTGATGGTGCGGAAGTTCATCGTCTTGGCATCGAAGGTAAGCAGACGGTCGGTAAGCAGTTCGCCTACACCGAGGAAGTACTTCAAAGCCTCTGCTGCCTGAATGGTTCCGAGCATACCGGCGATGGCTCCCAGAACGCCAGCCTGACTACAGGTAGGAACTGCGCCTGCTGGAGGTGGTTCCTTGAAGAAGCATCGGTAACATGCCGTGCCTGGCAAGTGGGTAAAGGTCTGTCCCTGGAATCTCAGGATGCCGCCATGCGAGAAGGCTTTGCCCAGACGTACGCAGGCATCATTGATAAGGAACTTCGCCGGGAAGTTGTCTGTTCCGTCGATAACGAAATCCCATGGCTTGATGATTTCCTCGGCATTGTGAGAATCGAGGAAGTCGTGATAAGTGGTCACTTCCACATCCGGATTGATGGCAATCATCTTCTCCTTGGCACTCTCCACCTTTGGAGTGCCCAGGTCCTTGGTCTGATGAATCACCTGGCGCTGCAGGTTACTGAGGTCTACCACGTCAGCATCCACGATACCGATATGTCCCACACCTGCTGCAGCGAGGTAGAGGGCAACTGGAGAGCCCAAGCCACCGGCACCTACGATGAGTACCTTGGCATTGAGAAGTTTCTCCTGACCTTCGAGTCCTACATCCTGAAGGAGGATGTGGCGGCTGTATCTCTCTATCTGTTCTTCTGTTAAATCTATCATCTTGTTTCTGATTTCTTTTATGGATGAATACTGTAACTTATTAAATGCGTCAACGATACAAAAAACGTACATCAACGACCGACGTAATCTTATATATAAGAACTGCCTAATAAGCCTTTTATTGTACTACTTGTTTACTTTTTTAGCAGGCACCGCCTCCCATGAAATAGAGGAAATCTACACGGTCGCCGTCCTTGAGCTGAATCTTCTCATAGTCTTCTTTCTCAGCAAAGTCCTCGTTCACCTGGATAGTTACCATCTCTGGCTGAAACACCTTGTTGATCTTAATGAGTTCTGCCAATGTCAAAGGAAGAGTCACTTCCTGCTTTTCGTCGTTTACAATGATCTGTGCCATATTCTTTCAAATTTTATGTTGTTATTTTCTTTTTAGCTGAATGTGCGGTTTCACTTAACTGAATGCACCGTTGAGATATTCCTGGGTCAGCTCGTGCTTAGGATGATGGAACACTTCCTCGGCACTTCCTTCTTCAATCACCTCACCCAGATACATGAAGATGACGTGGTCGGCGATGCGGAGAGCCTGGCGAAGGGTATGAGTTACCATCACGATGCTGTAATCCTTCTTCAGTTCGGTGAAGAGCTCCTCTACCTTCTTGCTGCTGATAGGGTCGAGGGCAGAAGTACTTTCATCTGCCAGGAGATAGCTCGGTTCTACGGCAAGACTGCGTGCCAGGCAGAGGCGCTGCTGCTGACCGCCGCTCAACTTGGAAGCCGGACTCTTCAATCTATCCTTCACTTCCTCCCAGAGACCTACTGCCTTGAGATAATGTTCTACGATGCTGTCCAGTTTTTTCTTGTTTCGGATACCATGGATGCGGCAACCATAAGCCACATTGTCGTAGATGCTCATAGGGAGAGGGCATGGACGCTGAGGAACAAGACCGATGTTGCGGCGCACTTCAGAGAGTTTGCTGCTGCTGGCCTCAAGAATGTTGTTGCTTCCGAGATTCACCTCTCCATTCATCTTCAAACCTTCCACGCGGTCGTTCAATCGGTTGAAGGTACGGAGAAGCGTAGACTTGCCGCAGCCTGAAGGACCGATGATGCAAGTAATCTTTCCCTTAGGAATACTTACATTTACATCTTTCAAGATTTGTGCACCATTGATATATACATTCAAGTTCTTGGTGTCGAGCTGTGCATGATTGTTGTGAACAAACTTTGTAGTCATATCTAAATCTCCTATATTTTAAGATTCATACTCCCTATATATAATAAGGTGTAATCCTCAGCGTTTATACTTCTTATTTTCGTTTGCAAAGGTACGACGATTTTGCTTATTGGGCAATACCTTATATGGGGTAATTTCATACCCTATATGTGGTATATGGGAATGGTATGATTGTGGTATTGTGCCTTTTGCATAATCTTTATACCTTTGCAGCCAGTTAGTAATATATATAATAAGGTATAGATATGAGAAAGAAAATCATAGGAATGATAGTGATAGGAACCTCTTTACTGTTAGCTAGTTGCGGAAGTAGAGGAGAGGTGAAGCGTGGTGCTGACGGCAAGCAGGTGCTGAGTGGTTACATTACGCTGTCGGGTGCTTTCGCTCTTTATCCGCTGGCGATACAGTGGGCAGATGAGTTTCATCGTCTTCACCCTGATGTAGATATAGATATCTCGGCTGGTGGTGCAGGAAAGGGAATTACCGATGTTCTTGCCGACCAGGTAGATATTGCTATGGTGAGTAGAGAACTGAAGCCGCAGGAGAAGGAGAAAGGTGCCCTGGCGTATGCTGTGGCAAAGGATGCGGTAGTGGCTACCATCAACGCCAGCAATCCGGTATATCGGGAATTGTTGAAGACGGGATTGAGCCAGAAGCAGGCACTGGCGATATGGGAGGGAAAGACCCGGCTGAATGTCTACACCCGAAGCGATGCCTGTGGTGCTGCTGAGACATGGGCTGCTTTCCTGGGTAAAAAGCAGGAAGACCTGAAGGGAACAGGCGTCTTCGGAGATCCGGGCGTTGCAGAGACCTTGCAGAAGGACGTGAATGGTATCGGATTCAACAACATCGGTTATGCCTATAACGACAAGACGCATAAGCCTACGAAGGGTATCGCCATCGTTCCGATAGATGTAAATGAGAATGGAAAACTGGATGCAGATGAGAAATTCTATGATACGCTGGATGAACTGATGGATGCCATCGCCAAAGGAAAATATCCTGCTCCGCCAGCCAGGAATCTCTATCTCGTAACTGCCGGTAAGCCCAAGAACCCTGTGGTGGTTGAGTTTCTGAAATATGTAAGAACCAAAGGCCAGAGACTGAACGGTCCTGCGGGATTTGTACATATATAGAAAAAGGTCGCAAGCAATCATAGCTTGCGACCTTTGATATTCTTTATAAGAACCCGAATTATAAATTCCCGAATCAGGAAGTATAATTCTCTAATTCTCAAATTCTTGATTTACTCGATAACCACGAGTGCATCCTCTTCGAGCACAGCCTGACCAGGCTTAACGCAGATAGCGGTTACCTTACCATCCTTCTCAGCCTCGATGTTATTCTGCATCTTCATAGCCTCGAGAACGACAACTGTATCACCTGCCTTTACCTCCTGACCAACAGTTACCTCGATGCTGGTAATAGTACCAGGGAGAGGAGCCTTTACAGCGTTGGCTGTATTTACGTTGGCAGCTGGAGTAGCCTCAGCATCATCAGATGCAGCAGCTGGCTGACCGAGCACAACCTTCTTCTTCTCTGGCTCAGCCTCCTGTTCCATCTCAACCTTGTAAGCTTCGCCATTCACGTTCACGCTTGCGATGTTACCCTCAACACCGTCAATCTGAACCTTATACTCTTTTCCGTCAATTGTATATTTAAACTCTTTCATTTCTATATCTTTATGGTTTAGCTGTTAAACTCAAGAACTTGGCGTTCCACATCGTCTGACGTGGCTTGATAGTGATGATGCCAGGCTCCTTGTCGTGTACGTTATTGCCCTGGTACTCATAGAGTGCCATGGCAATCGCAGCATAAATATTCTTATCCATTTATTCTAATGTTTAATTATATCATTACATTGGCATGCAGCCATGCTTCTTAGCTGGCAAGCTCTGGCGCTTGGTAGCGAGCTGAGCCAAACCACGGCAGATGCGGAAACGGGTGTTGCGTGGCTCGATGACATCATCGATGTAGCCATACTGAGCAGCCTGATATGGATTAGCAAACTTGTCTGTATACTCCTGCTCCTTCTCAGCCAGGAATGCCTTTACATCCTCGCCAGCTTCCTTCTTAGCCTTAGCTTCCTTGCCACAGAGAACGGCAACGGCACCGCTGGCACCCATTACGGCAATCTCTGAAGATGGCCAAGCGAAGTTCAAGTCAGCACGCAACTGCTTGCAACCCATCACGATGTGGCTACCACCATAGCTCTTACGCAATGTGATAGTGATCTTTGGCACGGTAGCCT
>ERZ1023666.176-NODE-176-length-30040-cov-8.323729_pt1 | contig 30040 bp, 24 predicted proteins | sample MGYA00380341_ERZ1023666 | MGnify/ENA primary metagenome ERZ1023666 (study PRJEB33179, sample SAMN07448983) | human gut metagenome | biome: Human-gut; feature: Human associated habitat; material: Faeces | host: Homo sapiens | place: India: Bhopal | collected...
AATTAGAACGCTCATCGATCGGGTACTAATAAAAGAAGTTTCCGGAAATGGCATAACCTCCACACCCGGAAGCAAAGTCGCCACCGGAAAAAGCGCCCCCTCTCCTCTTCCACTTTTTCCCGAAGAAGGAGGCGGAATACAAGGCGATTTGTTTGCGAATTTCACGCCCAATGAACCGAATGAAGCAAAAAAATCAAATCTAGAGACGTTAGAATCGCAGCCACACAACTATCAACTCATTGATACAGAGGAGAAAAGAAGAGAAATTATTCAAAAGTTACTTACATCTAAAATTCTCTCGTTAGATACGGAAACCACCGGAACCGAACCAATGGATGCCGAATTGGTCGGAATGAGTTTTTCCATTGCCGAAAATGAAGCATTTTATGTTCCTGTTCCATCAGATCGGGACGAAGCGTTAAAAATCGTAAAGGAGTTCCGCCCGGTCTTCGAAAATGAGAATTCGTTAAAAGTCGGACAGAATATCAAGTACGATATGATCGTTCTTCAGAATTATAGTGCAGTAGTAAAAGGTCCGCTTTTCGATACGATGATCGCTCACTATGTTCTTCAACCGGAGCTTCGTCATGGTATGGATTACCTGGCAGAAATTTATCTGCATTATCAGACCATCCATATTGACGAACTGATAGGCCCCAAAGGAAAGAATCAGAAGAACATGCGCGACCTCGACCCGAAAGATGTATATCTGTACGCTTGCGAAGATGCGGACATCACTCTGAAACTGAAAAACGTATTGGAGAAAGAGCTGAAAGAGAATGACGCCGAACGTTTATTCTATGATATAGAAATGCCGCTTGTTCCGGTATTGGTCAATATCGAACGGAACGGAGTATTGCTGGACACGGAAGCACTGCAACAATCATCCGCTCATTTCACCGCCCAGATGGAGCAAATCGAAAAAGAGATTTACGAACTGGCTGGTGAGACCTTCAACATCGCTTCACCCAAGCAAGTCGGCGAAGTCTTGTTTGACAAACTGAAGATTATAGAAAAAGCGAAAAAGACCAAGACCGGGCAGTATGTCACCTCGGAAGAAGTGCTCGAAAGCCTCCGGCATAAACATCCTGTGGTAGAAAAGATTCTGGAACATCGCGGACTGAAAAAGCTATTGGGCACGTATATCGATGCGCTTCCCCTACTTATCAACCCACGCACAGGAAGGGTGCATACCTCTTTCAACCAGACTGTAACCGCTACGGGACGCCTTAGTTCAAGTAACCCGAACTTACAGAATATCCCTATCCGCGACGAGAATGGAAAAGAAATCCGTAAAGCATTCATCCCCGATGAAGGCTGCCTCTTCTTCTCTGCCGACTATTCGCAGATCGAATTGCGTATTATGGCACACCTTAGCGAGGATAAGAATATGATTGATGCTTTCCTTAGCAACCACGATATTCATGCTGCCACCGCTGCCAGAATCTATAAGATTGATCTGAAAGATGTAGGTTCCGACATGCGCCGTAAAGCCAAGACTGCCAATTTCGGTATTATCTATGGCATATCCGTATTCGGTCTTGCCGAACGAATGAATGTAGACCGCAAAGAAGCCAAAGAACTAATCGACGGTTATTTTGAAACTTATCCGGGAGTGAAAGCCTATATGGACAAAAGTATTCAGGTGGCCCAGGAAAAAGGTTACGTAGAAACAATTTTCCACCGGAAACGCTTCTTGCCGGACATCAACTCCCGCAATGCCGTTGTACGCGGATATGCGGAACGAAATGCCATCAACGCCCCTATCCAGGGAAGTGCGGCAGATATTATAAAAGTAGCAATGGCACGTATCTATCAACGGTTCAAAACCGAAGGAATACAAGCCAAAATGATCCTGCAAGTACATGACGAATTAAACTTCAGCGTTCCCGTCAATGAAAAAGAGCGCGTAGAAGAAATTGTCATTGAAGAAATGGAGAAAGCATACCGCATGCACGTCCCCTTGAAAGCAGATTGCGGATGGGGCAAAAACTGGCTTGAGGCACATTAAACCATTAAGTGAATAAAGGCCACCTTAATAAGGAATTGCTATCTTTTAGATACTAATTGCGCAGAGTGACTCCACCTTATCCGGGGTTTCCGCTTACAAAATAGAAGCAAGTATAGGTAATAACATTATTTAACTCATTATCCAGAAAGCTAGAAAAAGGAATCCTTTTTCGACGAAGTGATTCATTCTATATCCGGCAGATTGACTGCCGGATATTTTTTTGTCACCAATCTTGGCAAAAAGCAACTCATCTCCCGCCCCACCTCTTGACATTTTGACAATCTTTTATCTTCTAAAATGCATAAATACCAAATTAATATGTAGATTTGCAGCGTAAAACCAATACATTTGATAGACAAATGAAAGTATAACTCAAAAAATTAAATAGCCATGAAAGCAAAAGTATCTTTAAAAATGTTCGTTTTATCTGCAGCTCTTCTTGTTGTATCGCTTGCTACTTCTGCACGTAGCTACGACAATCAATTGATTTATAATCCAATCGAAGAGAATGGTATGACAGTAGGACAGACCGTTTACAAAATGGACGGAAACACACTTGCCAACTACATGAAGTACAACTACAAGTACGATGACAATAAACGTATGATTGAAAGCGAAGCCTTAAAGTGGAATAGCAGCAAGGACGAATGGGAAAAAGACCTACGCATCAACTATATGTATGAAGGCAAGACCGTTACTACCAATTATTATAAATGGAACGCTAAAAAACAAGCCTACGTACTGGTACCAGAAATGACCGTTACGATGGATAATACAAATATGTAACATAAACTCTCTCTCATTCTAATATTCTAACAAAAAAGATACGCCGCTTCTGCTGAAGAAGTGGCGTATTGCAATTTATAAGGTCTACATTACAAAACAAAGAAACGCTCTTGCAGTTCTTTTAGAAAACTTCGGGAAATCATCAGATCATTCTTATCATGGAAAGGCGGATAAAGCTGGCAACACTTACCATCAATCATTGCCAGATAATTAACATTTACAATAGCCGATTGGCTAATCTGCACAAAAGCTTGTGAATAACTGATAATATCTTCTGCTTTTGTATTCCGTTTCAAATTCAGGCGAGTCTGATTAAACAAGACTACCTGCCATTGACGTTTGTCTTTCAGATACTCAAAAAAGCCGATTTCTTCCAGGCGTAAAAGCTTGAAACCCGTCACTGTACTAATCATAAACATGCCCTGTTGTGGCATTAATGCACTGATAGAAGAGGCAAAAGAAGGCAAAAGAGGAAGCGAAGCAGAGGTCATCGCCTTCCGGTAACGCTCCATAATCACTTTCAGGTCTTCCGCTTCAAAAGGCTTTAACAGGAAGTCGAAAGCCGACTCACGCAATGCCTGAAGCAAGTATTTATCATAAGAGGTGTAAAACACCACCTTCATATCCCACAAAATATCCTCTCTAATTTCACTTAGCAGGTTAAGCCCCAATATATCCGGAAGCTCCACATCGAGAAACAATAAATCCGGATGCAACTCCATAATCATCTTTTTACCCTTTGCACCATTTCCTGCAATTCCTTTTACTTCAAATTCACGATAGGGCTCTAACTCGCGGCGCAAAGCATCAATCGCTGTACGTTCATCGTCAACGATGACTACCTTATACTTTTCTTCTGTCTCCATCATAAATCATAAGAAAAACGAAACGGGATATATACCGACACTTGCGTACCGGTTTGTCCATCGCTTCTGTTGGTTATATCAAAACGTATTTTATCACTCTTGTTCTTTGTATTCAGTAATTGAATGGTCTGATACAACACTTTCAATCCTGTACCAGTACCCCGTGTGGCGGAAACTACCTGCGGGAGATACCCGCGTCCGTTGTCGGTAACCGTTATACGAATCCCATTTGTTTCACGGGAAACATATACACTTAGTTCCTTTTTTCCGTCCTTTCCCGCCAGTCCATGCTTAATCGCATTTTCTACCGGGATTTGTACAATCATAGAAGGAATCATAATGCGGGTTGCATCTAATCCGTCCTCCACTGTGACTGTCGCAACAAAATCTTCCCCCACACGCCCGCGCTCCAATTCGATGTATGTACGCACGAAATCCAGTTCATCTTGCAAGGATACACTCAACTTCTCGGTCAGTTCGAGGCTCCGACGAAGATACTTCACCAGCTCCATCAGATTATGTTTCACCTCTTCCAAGCCGTTAAACTGGTTGATTTCACGTCCCAATACATTAAAAGTGAAATGAGGAGAAATACGGCTCCGCAAGTTCTCCATGCGAACCCGGTTGATTTGCTGGAAGAAACGCTGACGAAGAAACTCCCTCTTTTTACGCATATACCAGACAACCACCACTACTCCCGCCACAAGCAGCACGCAGACAAGCACCCAGATAAATACGCTCAATTTGAGCACCCTCATCTCTCCTGCCTGTCGCTGAATCTGCATTTCTTTACGAAGCACGATTGTATCTTGCCGGTAGCGCATATCCAGTTCGGCAACACGCATCTGTACTCGTTCGCTACGAATGGAATCATCCAAATGACAATCGCGTTTCAGATACTCATAGGCATGACGGTAATCACCAATCTGCTCAAAATAATGTTGTAGATACTGATTGCGTATAGTCAGCATATTAGCGTCAAGATGCCCCACAGGAGCAGTCCGGGCGATCATAGTTTTCGCTTGAGCTATATTTCCTTTCTTCAATGCCAGTTCAATCATCTGGGTTTCGATGTAATGTACAGCCGAGTTATGCTGTATATCGGAGAAGAACCGATAACTCTCGTCCAGACAGGACTGTGCGGAGTCCAGTTTGTCAGTCAGCAGGTACAATTCTCCCAGGTTTACTTTGATAAAATTCTGTTCAAACACCATCTGCGGATAAGAAGAGACAAGCACATTAGCCCTGCGCATATACTTCAAAGCTTCCTGATAGTCTTTCCGGTAATAATAATGATTACCGCGATTGTTGAGATAAGTCCATCGTTCGCTCACGTTCATCTCATCGAAATACTGTCCGGCCAATTCATAGTAATGATTGGATAAATCGAAATCCCGCAGTTCCATATAGGTTTGCCCTAATCCGTAGTAGACAGGGAATTTCGCGTGCTCGGACAAGTTTAGCGAATCACAGAGAAACAGGGCACGACGATAATACGAAGCAGTGTGTGCCAAGTCACTACGATGCAGGTAGGCATCAGCAGTATTGATACAAATATCCGGGAGCAGGTGTAGTTTCTTTCCTTTCAGACGATATTCGTAGGCTTTCTTATAGTCGGTAATTGCAGAATCAGGGCGGTTCAGTTGCATCCACACGTTGCCTTCGATATTATAAACATCGGATAATACATCATTCCATTGTGGAGATTGGGGAGATTGGAAAGCATTGCGGGAAAATTCCTTTACCCGGCGGTTGTAATAGAGTATAGAATCAAAATCGGAAGAGACAAAGAATGTTTTCCCATAAAGGGCAAGCAAACGATAGTAAACCTGGGAATCTTGCGCCTGTGTCAGTGCGTCAAGAACCTGTGAGCGGGAATAATGCACATTGGAAAACAAAGAATCCTGTACACGAACTTCCAGAGAATCAACCAACACCTGTTCGCACGAAGAGTTATTGCGGTGTCTATCAGCATATCCGCAACTCAACAACATCAACAACCCCAACAGTCCAAATAGTTTCATAGCAGTCTTCCGATTCATCAGTCCCCTTATTCATGTCATGTTTTGAATGTGACAAAAATACATTATTTATCCTGAATCCCAGCGAATTTTATTATTTTTTTTAATACCTTTGTGCCCATATAAATATGAGCAACTGACCTAATGAGTCCACTGAACTTCACCCACATTTTGACACAGGCAGTCGATGAGCTATCGGAAAGCGAATCTTATAAAGGACTGTTTCATCAGCACAAAGATGGCGAACCACTGCCCTCTGCTAAAGTCTTGTATGAAATTATTGAGCTTTCACGCTCCATTCTCTTCCCCGGATACTACGGAAATTCTACTATTAACAGCCGGACAATTAATTATCACATCGGCGTCAACATTGAAAAATTGTTTGACTTACTTTGTGAGCAAATCCTGGCCGGATTGTGTTTTAGCACTTCCATAGAGGGGAAATGCAACGTCTGCTCCGACTCGAAACGAGAAGAGGCTGCACGTCTTGCTGCTAAATTTATCAGTAAGTTACCCGCCATGAGAAGAATATTGGCAACCGATGTGGAAGCCGCCTATAACGGCGATCCGGCTGCCGAAAGTTATGGAGAGGTAATTTTCTGCTATCCGGCCATTAAAGCGATCAGCAATTACCGTATCGCGCATGAACTGCTGGAACTGGGTGTTCCTTTAATTCCCCGTATCATCACGGAGATGGCGCATAGCGAAACGGGAATTGATATCCATCCGGCCGCAAAGATTGGCACTCACTTCACTATCGACCACGGTACGGGTGTCGTTATCGGTGCCACGAGTATTATCGGAAATAACGTCAAGCTATATCAGGGCGTCACACTGGGAGCCAAGAGTTTCCCGCTGGATGCCGACGGAAAACCAATCAAGGGAATCCCCCGCCATCCGATCCTGGAAGACAATGTGATTGTTTATTCCAACGCCACTATTTTGGGAAGAATCACCATCGGACGTGACGCAACCGTAGGCGGTAATATCTGGGTAACGGAGAATGTTCCTGCAGGAGCAAGAATCGTACAAACTAAAGCAAAAAAATAAAATCAAAAGAATCTATATGAGCGAACAATTCGAGATGATAGCCAAGACTTTCCAGGGACTGGAAGAGATACTTGCAGAAGAACTGACAGCATTAGGAGCCAACGACATTCAAATAGGACGCCGCATGGTTTCATTCGCAGGAGATAAACGTATGATGTATAAGGCGAATTTTTGCCTTCGCACCGCCATCCGTATCCTGAAACCAATTAAAAACTTTACAGCCAAAGATGCCGATGAGGTTTATAATCAAATACAGGCTATTCCATGGGAAGAATATCTCGATGTGAACAAGACGTTCGCTATCGATGCAGTAGTATTCAGCGATGAGTTCCGCCATTCGAAATTCGTTTCGTATAAGGTGAAAGATGCGATTGTGGATTATTTCCGTGATAAAACAGGAAAACGTCCGTCGGTACGTATCAACAATCCGGATGTACTTCTGAATATTCATATTGCACAGACTACCTGTACGTTGTCTTTGGACTCGTCCGGAGAATCACTTCACCGTCGCGGTTATCGCCAGGAAGCAGTAGAAGCCCCGTTAAATGAGGTATTGGCTGCCGGCATGATTCTAATGACCGGATGGCGCGGAGAGTGTGATTTGATCGACCCGATGTGTGGTTCGGGTACTATCCCTGTTGAAGCGGCACTGATTGCTAAGAATATCGCTCCGGGAGTATTCCGTAAAGGATTTGCTTTTGAGAAATGGGTAGATTTCGATGCGGATATGTTCGATGAGATTTACAATGATGACAGTCAGGAGCGCGAATTTGCTCATAAGATTTACGGATACGATAACAATCCGAAAGCTAATGAGATTGCGACTCACAATATAAAAGCTGCCGGCGTATCGAAAGACATCGTGTTGAAGCTGCAACCGTTCCAGCAGTTTGAACAGCCGCAGGAGAAGTCGATCATCATCACTAACCCGCCATACGGTGAACGTATTTCCACTAATGATTTGCTTGGACTTTATCAGATGATCGGTGAACGTCTGAAACATGTGTTTGTAGGAAACGAGGCATGGGTGCTTTCTTATCGGGAAGAGTGTTTCGACCAGATTGGTCTGAAAGCAAGTCAGAAAGTTCCTTTGTTCAATGGACCGTTGGAGTGTGAGTTCCGCAAATATGAGATTTTTGACGGAAAATACAAAGAGTTCAAGAGCCAGGAAGAGGGAGAAGAAAAGAAAGAGGTTGAAGGAGAACAGACTCCAAGATCCAGAGAAAGAAAAGAATTTAAGCCACGCCGCGAAGGTGAGTTCAAACCGCGTCGGGATGGTGAATCCAGACCTCGCAGAGAGGGAGAATACAAGCCGCGCAGAGAAGGTGGTGAATTCAAAGGTGGTGACAGAGATAGAAAGCCACGGGGAGAATTCCGCGGAGGAAGAGATTCAAGAGGACCGAGAGAGTTTAAAGGAAATCGAGAGCCGAGGATTCCGAAGAAGGAAGAGGAATAGGCTAAGATTCAATAGTTAATGACTTATTTCAGCAATCATTAACTCACAGAATAAATAGTTCAAGGTCGCAAATTGCGATCTTGAACCCCAAAATAACCATATTAATCAACAGTCATAGACAGTAAGCTGCCAGTTAAACGAAATATGAATGATTTAATCATAGTAGAAAACAAGATATATGAGATCAGAGGGCAGAAAGTTATGCTTGACTTTGATTTGGCGGAAATGTATGAGATTGAAACAAAATATCTCAAGCAAATGGTAAGAAGAAATATAGAACGATTTCCAGCCGATTTCATGTTCCAATTATCAAACGAGGAAGTTAACTATCTGGAAATCAGTTTGAGGTTGCAAATTGCAACCTCAAACAAGGGCGGTAACCGATATGCACCTTTTGCTTTTACCGAACAAGGTGTCGCCATGCTCTCCGGAGTACTTCGAAGCCCTAAAGCCATCGAAGTCAACATCAACATCATGCGAGCCTTTGTCCACATGCGCCAGTACCTGCTCTCCCATGCTCCAAAACAGGAATTGGAAGAATTGAGGAAAAGGATTGAATACTTGGAAGAGGACATATCCTCCGACAGAGAAAGCTACGAGAAGCAATTTGACGACCTATTCACCGCTTTTGCCAAGTTGAGTGCTGCCATTCAAATAAAGCAGACTCCCTTGGACAGAGTAAAAATAGAAGGATTTAAAAACAAATAATAAAGAAAAGAGCAATGAGTAAAATTGGAAAAAGAGCCATGCTTTTATTGTTGGCACTACCAATCGGATTCAATGTTATGGCACAAGAAACCAAAAAGCCGACACTGGAAGAATTGATTCCGGGTGGCGAGAGTTACCGCTATGCAGACAACCTGTACGGACTGCAATGGTGGGGTGACGAATGTATCAAGCCGGGCGTAGATACCCTTTATTCTATCCAACCCAAAACGGGGAAAGAAACAATGGTTATCACTCGTGAACAGATCAACAAAGTGCTTGAAGAGAACAAAGCAGGAAAGTTATCACACCTGTATTCCGTCAGTTTCCCATGGGCCGATAAGCCACAAATGCTATTCAAGATAGCAAGAAAGTTCATTGTATATGATTTCAAGAGCAATCAAGTTGTCAGCACTCTCAAAGCCAAAGACGGAGCAGATAATGAAGACTATTGCGCAGCCAGTGGAAACGTGGCATACACGATAGGTAACAATCTGTATGTAAACGAGAAAGCGGTAACTAATGAACCCGAAGGCATCGTTTGCGGACAGACTGTACACCGGAATGAATTTGGTATCAACAAAGGCACTTTCTGGAGCCCGAAAGGCAACCTGCTCGCTTTCTACCGTATGGACGAGAGCATGGTGACACAATACCCACTTGTAGACATCACTGCACGCATAGGCGAAGTGAACAATGTACGTTATCCGATGGCAGGCATGACGAGCCATCAGGTAAAAGTAGGCATTTACAACCCTGCTACCGGTAAAAGCATTTATCTGAACGCAGGTGATCCCACAAACCGTTATTTCACCAATATCAGCTGGTCACCGGATGAAAAAAGCCTCTACCTGATTGAAGTAAACCGTGACCAGAACCACGCCAAACTTTGCCAGTATAACGCAGAGACAGGAGAGCCGATGGGCGTTCTCTACGAAGAAATGCATCCTAAATACGTAGAGCCGCAAAACGCAATCGTATTTTTGCCGTGGGACCCTACCAAGTTCATCTATCAAAGTCAGCGTGACGGCTACAATCATCTTTATCTCTTTGATGCCGATGCAGCCAACATGAAAGGTGAAACTTATAACAGTGCCAACGGTGGTACTTATTTCCAGGCCGGCAAAGTCAAACAACTGACCAAAGGCAACTGGCTGGTCAGCGACGTCCTAGGATTCAACACAAAGCGTAAAGAAATCATCTTCACAGCAGTAGAAGGCTTGAGAAGCGGACATTTCGCTGTAAACGTGAGCAATGGAAAGATAAGCCAACCGTTCGAGAACTGCAAAGAAAGCGAACATAGCGGCATGCTTAGCGCTTCCGGCACTTATCTTATCGACCGTTATTCAACAAAAGACCAGCCTCGCATCATCAACCTGGTAGACACCAAAAACTTCAAAGAAACAGCCAATCTGCTGACTGCTGAAAGCCCTTACGAAGGCTACCAAATGCCAAGCATCGAAACCGGAACAATCAAAGCGGCAGACGGCACCACCGACCTGCATTATCGCCTGATGAAACCGGCCAACTTTGACCCGGCCAAGAAATATCCCGTCATCGTATACGTCTACGGAGGTCCTCACGCGCAATGCGTCACCGGAGGATGGCAAAACGGCGCACGCGGATGGGATACGTACATGGCAGGTAAAGGCTATATCATGTTCACCATCGATAACCGTGGCAGCAGCAACCGTGGACTGGCATTTGAAAATGCCACCTTCCGCCGTCTTGGCATCGAAGAAGGTAAAGACCAGGTAAAAGGCGTTGAATTCCTGAAATCCCTCCCCTACGTAGACAGCGAACGCATCGGCGTACACGGATGGAGCTTCGGAGGACACATGACTACCGCCTTGATGCTTCGTTACCCGGAAATATTCAAAGTAGGCGTTGCCGGAGGTCCGGTAATCGACTGGGGCTATTATGAAGTGATGTACGGCGAACGCTATATGGATACACCGGAAAGCAACCCGGAAGGCTACAAAGAATGTAACCTGAAAAACCTTGCCGGCCAACTGAAAGGTCACCTATTGATTATTCACGACGACCACGACGACACCTGCGTGCCACAGCACACCCTGTCGTTCATGAAAGCCTGTGTAGATGCCCGCACTTATCCCGACCTGTTTATCTACCCGTGCCACAAGCACAACGTAGCAGGACGCGACCGTGTACATCTGCATGAGAAAATCACCCGGTACTTTGAGCAGAACTTATAAAACTGACAAAGACACCACCGTATCCATACGAATCATAGATAACAGTATAAATCCATAACAATACAAAGATGAAGATATTATTACTAGGCTCGGGCGGCCGCGAACATGCACTGGCATGGAAAATTGCCCAAAGTCCGAAAGTTGAAAAACTATACATTGCTCCGGGAAATGCCGGAACAACTGCCGTAGGCGAGAATGTCAACATCAAAGCAACCGATTTTGAAGCAATCAGTGCTTTTGCTCTAAAAGAGAACATCCAAATGATAGTAGTAGGCCCCGAAGATCCGTTGGTAAAAGGAATCTACGATTACTTTCAAAACCGTCCGGAGCTAAAGCATATTGCCGTGATCGGTCCTTCGGCTCAAGGAGCGCAACTGGAAGGCAGCAAGGAATTTGCCAAAGGCTTCATGATGCGCCACAACATCCCGACAGCCCGCTACAAAAGCATTACTTCCGAAAACCTCGAAGAGGGCCTCGCTTTCCTCGAAACGTTGGAAGCTCCCTACGTATTGAAGGCTGATGGCCTTTGTGCCGGGAAAGGAGTTCTCATCCTTCCTACGCTGGATGAAGCGAAGAAAGAACTGAAAGAAATGCTCGGCGGCATGTTCGGTTCCGCATCGGCAACCGTTGTGATTGAAGAATTCTTGAGCGGTATCGAGTGCTCTGTATTCGTACTGACAGACGGAGACAACTACAAAGTCCTCCCTGTGGCGAAAGACTACAAACGTATCGGTGAAGGCGACAAAGGATTGAATACAGGCGGTATGGGTAGCGTTACTCCGGTTCCGTTTGCTGATGAAGTATATATGGAGAAAGTACGCACACGCATCATCGAACCGACCATCAATGGTCTGAAAGAAGAAAAGATCACCTACAAAGGTTTCATCTTCCTCGGTCTTATCAAGGTGAAAGGTGAACCGATGGTTATCGAATACAACGTCCGCATGGGCGACCCGGAAACAGAAAGCGTGATGTTGCGCATCCAAAGCGACTTCGTAGAGTTGCTTGAAGGCACAGCGGCAGGCAATCTGAACGAGAAAACACTGGTGATGGACCCACGTTCGGCCGGCTGCGTTATTCTTGTCAGCGGCGGTTACCCCGAAGCCTACGAAAAAGGATTCCCTATCAGCGGACTGGAACAGGCTGCCGCCACCGACAGCATCATCTTCCATGCCGGAACAGCCATGAAAGACGGACAAGTGGTGACGAACGGAGGACGTGTGATTGCCGTTTGCTCTTACGGTGCAACGAAAGAAGAAGCACTGGCACAGAGCTACAAAGTGGCAGACATGATCGACTTCGACAAGAAGTATTTCCGCCGCGACATCGGATTCGATTTGTAAGAAACAACCTGTAATGATACGCCACGGCAGGCATAAATCCCCTATTTGCACAGCATATAGATCCTACAAAGCGATGATATATGCCCGCCGGGCGGCAAAAGAACTGACAGACCAATGAGAAATAAAAGACTACAAAGTCAAGTGACGGCAGGACGGTGGACCCTGCCTGCCGTTATCTTTATCTGCGCCCTATGCTGGGTGTTGACTTACTTTTTATTTCCCGACTCCATAGCCTCAACAACACCCAAGGACAGCTCTTCTTTCTTGCAATCCACCCGCGATCTACTGCTTCCGGGATGGGCAGAACGAATTGTCAGCTTTCTGGTTTACGCAATCATCGGCTATTTTCTGATAGAGCTGAACAACCAGTTCAGCATTATCCGCATGAGGGCTTCCATGCAGACAGCTATTTATTTCCTGCTGGTCACCGTTTGTCCGGGAATGCATTTACTATACATAGGAGACATTGTCGCCCTCGGTTCTCTTATTTCCATTTATTTTCTGTTTAAAAGCTATCAGCAAGCTCAAGCTGCGGGCTATCTATTCTATTCCTTCTTCTTTATCGGAGCGGGAAGCATTCTTTTCCCACAGCTCACCATCCTCTCGGTGCTTTGGTTGCTCGAAGCCTACCGTTTCCAGTCGCTCACTCCGCGTAGTTTCTGCGGCGCGCTGCTCGGATGGATGCTGCCCTACTGGATGCTGTTCGGACACGCCTTCTTCTATAATGAGATGGAGTTGTTCTACCGCCCTTTCAACCAGCTATTAGCTTTCGGAGAAGTCTTTAACTTACAAATCCTTCAACCCTGGGAATTGGCTATACTGGGCTATCTGCTCGTGATGTTTATCGTCAGTGCTGTCCATTGCATCGCTGCCGGATTTGAGGATAAGATACGCACACGTGCCTATCTCCAGTTTTTGATAGACCTGACGCTCTTCCTGTTCCTGCTGATTGCCTTGCAACCGATATATTGCAGTGCCCTGCTGCCTTTGCTTATCATAAGCAACAGCATCCTGATCGGACATTTCTTTGTACTGACCAATAGTAAAAGTTCGAATGTGTTCTTTATCATTTCATTGGTCGGCCTCATCCTCTTATTTGCTTTTAATATATGGACGCTTTTGTAGATTCAATGATACAACTCCTCATAGAATGGGGACTTCCGGGATTATTCATCTCGGCTTTATTGGCTGGGAGCATCGTGCCTTTCAGTTCCGAACTGGTATTGGTGGCATTGGTGAAGCTCGGCTTGCCCCCGATAGCTTGTCTGATATCCGCCACTCTGGGCAATACAGTGGGCGGAATGACTTGTTACTACATGGGACGTCTGGGTAAAGTTAGCTGGATTGAGAAATACTTCAAGGTAAAGAAAGAAAAGGTAGACAAAATGGTGAAATTCCTGCAAGGGAAAGGGGCATTGATGGCATTCTTCACCTTTCTTCCTGCCATTGGCGAGGTGATCGCCATTGCACTGGGATTTATGCGAAGTAACACATGGCTTACTATTGTTTCCATGTTTGTCGGCAAACTGATACGTTATATCCTTCTCCTGTATGTGCTCGAAAGTGCCTGGGATGCTATGGCGGGGTAGAGGCCTTTTTTAAGTATTAAGTATTAGGTATTAAGTATTAAAGATTGAGTGATGGAAAGAATAATTGAGAGAACCGATGACGGGAGCGCTACTCTGTTTGTTCCGGAATTGAATGAACATTATCATTCGACGAAAGGGGCACGTACGGAGTCTCAACATATTTTCATCGATATGGGGCTGAAAGCCTCTCCTGCCGCTACTCCACGTGTTCTTGAAATCGGCTTCGGGACAGGATTAAACGCTTGGCTCACCCTTGAAGAAGCGGAAAGAAGCAGACGAAATATACACTATACAGGACTGGAACTCTATCCACTAGACTGGCAGACAGTAGAACAGCTAGGGTATATCTCCAGCGATGAGCAGCTTACCATACATCGGAAGCAGACAGCAACCGATGAGCAATTTACCCCGAATGATGAAGAACAACAACCGGCTATCGAATTGTTTAAGCAGCTTCATACATCGCCCTGGGAGAAAGACGTGCAGCTTACGCCACACTTCACCTTACGAAAAATAGAAACGGACGTCAATCAATGGATAACGGGAAAGAAGGAAGAGTCAAAAATGAACAGCACCAACAACAATGCAGTCATTTCTCAATACTCAACTTCCAATACTCCGTTTAATACCATCTATTTCGACGCCTTCGCCCCGGAAAAGCAACCGGAAATGTGGTCGCAAGAACTATTCAACCGCCTCTATGTTTTATTAGATAGAGACGGAATTCTGACTACCTACTGTGCCAAAGGTGTAGTACGCCGAATGTTGCAGACAGCCGGATTCACAGTAGAACGCCTCCCCGGACCTCCGGGTGGTAAACGGGAAATATTACGGGCCCGGAAACAAGAGTAGAAACAAGATAAAATTGAAACCCCGAAACAGAAAAAATCATGAAACAACAACTAAAAGATATGAGAACACTTTTCCTTCTTGGTGCCTGCTTCCTGATAACAGCCTGCACAGGACGTTCCTCCCAAGCAAGTAACGATGACGAGACAAAGCCGGTGATAACCGTCACACTGGAACCGCAACGTTATTTCACCGAGGCCATTGCCGGAGATAAATTCAAAGTAGTCAGCATGGTGCCCAAAGGTTCCAGTCCGGAGACATACGATCCTATCCCCCAGCAACTTGTTTCTTTAGGAGACAGCAAAGCCTATTTCCGCATCGGGTACATCGGTTTCGAACAAACCTGGATGGACCGCCTGATGAACAATACTCCCCATATCCAAGTGTTCGACACCTCGAAAGGAATCGACCTCATACTCAATAATGATGACCATGGCCATGCCCACGGCCACAACAGTCACGACGGCCATATCCACGCCGTAGAGCCACACGTATGGAATTCTACCGGTAATGCTTTAATCATCGCCGGAAACACCTACAAAGCCCTTAGCCAACTGGATAAAGCAAACGAACCATATTATAGAAACCGTTACGATTCTCTCTGTCAGCGCATCCAGCACACCGACAGCCTGATTCGCCGACAACTCTCCACCCCCGAAGCAGCCAAAGCCTTCATGATTTATCATCCGGCCCTCTCCTACTTCGCCCGCGACTACGGATTGCATCAGATTTCGATCGAAGAAGGAGGCAAAGAACCCTCTCCCGCTCATCTGAAAGACCTGATAGACGTCTGTCAGGCAGAAAATGTAGGCGTTATCTTCGTTCAACCGGAGTTTGACAAACGCAATGCGGAAACCATCGCGCAACAAACCGGAACGAAAGTGGTCCCTATCAACCCGTTAAGTTATGACTGGGAGGAAGAGATGCTGAATGTAGCCAAAGCCCTTGCGCCGCAAGCTGCCACCAAATAAACGTATAAAGAAAGAACCAATCAAGCCCTTTCCAATGATGAAACCAATAATCGAAATAAAGAATCTTTCCGCCGGATATGACGGTCGCACTGTTCTCCACGATGTTAATCTAAGCATCTACGAACGGGATTTTCTAGGTATTATAGGTCCGAACGGAGGCGGCAAAACAACGCTTATAAAGTGCATCCTCGGTTTGTTAAAACCAACCGGAGGAGAAATTATATTCCATACTCCCGAGAAGGCTTCCATAAGAACATCTACGGAAGGGACTTCGACAGAAACATCTGCCAAAAACTCCCACCAAAGTTCTTCCGCGAAATCCCAGCTTTTCCTCGGTTACCTACCGCAATATAGCACCATAGACCGAAAGTTCCCTATTTCCGTGGAAGAAGTGATCCTGTCCGGATTGAGCATACAGAAGTCGCTCACCTCCCGGTTCACTCCCGAACAGAGAGAGAAAGGCAAACAGATTATCGCCCGCATGGGGCTTGAAGGGCTTGAAAGCCGCTCTATCGGACAATTAAGCGGTGGACAACTGCAACGTGCCCTGTTAGGACGTGCCATCATCTCGGATCCTGCAGTGTTGATTCTTGATGAACCCAGCACGTATATCGACAAGCGTTTCGAAGCACGCCTTTATGAGTTATTAGCTGAAATCAATAAAGAATGTGCCATTATCCTTGTCAGTCACGACATCGGCACTGTATTGCAACAGGTAAAATCCATCGCCTGTGTCAATGAAACACTGGATTACCATCCGGACACGGGCGTCACTACCGAATGGCTGGAAAGAAACTTCAACTGCCCCATCGAGCTATTGGGACACGGCACACTGCCTCATCGGGTTTTAGGGGAACATCATCACCATCATTAAAGGATACACATATTCAATATCCCAAACATATATATACAGCAACCCAAGTATTAATACCTGAAATCTCAACCATTAACAGCTGATATTACAAGTGTTAACACCTAACGTCCAAGCTATTAATAGTAAACTTCCGTTGTATTAATAGTAAACTTGTTCTTCTCTAACAGGAAAGTTATGATTGACTAAGGATAATCTATAAACGCAAGTTACGTTTATAAAATTGAAAGCTTTGTTTTTATAATTGCAAGTTTCATTTATAAAAACAAAACTTGCAATTATAGTTTATGACTAATGAAAAGGAAGTTTGTTATTAAGGCAAAAGAAGTTCACTAACAGGATAAAGGAAGTTTATCTCTAATACACCAGAGCTTATTTATTAAAGGACTAAAAATAATTTCCTTACTTGCCAACACACAAGTTCCCGCCTTCCGGAAGAGTGAAAGAGATAGTAAATCACCCCTCCGTTACTTAATATTTCTTACTTTCTTCCTCATTATCCTTACAAATCACTATCTTTGCGACCTCATAATTTGTTTTTAACGAATAAACTACGATAGTGCTAATGAAACAGTACAGAACCGTAAACAACCTTATGGGTTGGCTTACATTCATCATTGCGGCAACCGTCTACTGCCTGACAATAGAACCGACCGCAAGTTTCTGGGATTGCCCGGAGTTCATAACCACCGGCTATAAACTGGAAGTCGGACACCCGCCCGGCGCACCTTTCTTCATGCTAGTGGCGAATCTGTTTTCTCAATTTGCTTCCGACGTAACAACTGTTGCTAAAATGGTGAATTACATGAGTGCCCTCATGAGTGGCGCCTGTATCCTGTTCCTTTTCTGGAGCATCACCCACCTGGTACGCAAACTGATTATCACTGACGAAAACAATATCACCAAAGGACAGCTTATCACAGTGATGGGTAGCGGACTGATCGGTGCACTGGTTTATACATTCAGTGACACATTCTGGTTCTCGGCCGTGGAAGGTGAAGTATATGCCTTCTCCTCCCTGTTTACCGCTGTTGTTTTCTGGTTGATTCTGAAATGGGAAGACGTAGCCGACCAGCCGCACAGCGACCGTTGGATTATCCTCATCGCCTATCTGACCGGATTGAGTATCGGTGTGCACTTATTGAACTTGCTTTGTCTGCCTGCCATCGTATTGGTATACTACTACAAAAAAACACCGAATGCTACCGCCAAAGGTTCGTTAATAGCGCTATTAGGTTCAATGGTGCTCGTTGCAGCCGTGCTTTACGGCATCGTACCGGGTATCGTGAAAGTAGGCGGCTGGTTTGAACTGTTGTTCGTCAACGGACTCGGAATGTCATTCAATTCGGGCGTAGTGGTTTATATCATTCTGCTTGCGGCCGCTCTGATCTGGGGTGTATACGAAAGTTACACCGAAAAGAACAAAACGCGCATGGCTATCTCCTTTATCCTGACGATCGCTTTGCTGGGTATCCCATTCTACGGACACGGAGCCAGCAGTATCATCATCGGTATTTTGGTTATTGCCGCACTGGGACTTTATCTTGCTCCGAGTGTACAGGCTAAAATCAAAGAGAGATGGCGTATCACCGCCCGCACCATGAACACAGCATTGCTGTGCACCATGATGATCGTAATCGGGTATTCTTCTTACGCACTGATCGTTATCCGTTCTACTGCCAACACTCCGATGGACCAGAACTCACCGGAGGATATATTCACCTTGGGCGAATACCTCGGCCGTGAACAATACGGAACCCGTCCGCTCTTCTACGGCCCTGCTTTCTCTTCGAAAGTGGCACTCGACGTAAAAGACGGCTATTGTATTCCGCGCCAGTCGGAAGCAGGAAGCAAGTTTGTCCGCAAGGAAAAGACTTCTCCCGACGAAAAAGACTCTTATATCGAACTTCCCGGACGTGTGGAATACGAATATGCGCAGAATATGTTTTTCCCGCGTATGTACAGCTCGTCACACGCACCACTCTACAAGCAATGGGTAGACATCAAAGGACACGACGTTCCTTACGACCAGTGCGGAGAAATGGTAATGGTGAACATGCCTAACCAATGGGAAAATATCAAATTCTTCTTCTCCTACCAGTTGAACTTCATGTACTGGCGTTATTTCATGTGGAACTTTGCCGGACGACAGAACGACATACAGGGTAGCGGAGAAATTGAACATGGCAACTGGATCACCGGTATTCCGTTTATCGACAACTTGCTGGTAGGTAATCAGGAACTGCTTCCGCAGGATCTCAAAAACAATAAAGGACACAACGTATTCTACTGTCTGCCGCTGATTCTCGGCTTAATCGGACTCTTCTGGCAGGCTTATCATAGCCAGCGGGGTATCCAGCAATTCTGGGTGGTCTTCTTCCTGTTCTTCATGACAGGTATCGCCATCGTGCTCTACCTCAACCAAACCCCTGCACAGCCCCGTGAACGAGATTACGCGTATGCCGGTTCGTTCTACGCCTTTGCCATCTGGGTAGGTATGGGAGTGGCAGGTATCATCCGCATGCTGCGAGAATACTGTAAGATGCAGGAACTTCCGGCAGCTGTACTGGCTTCAGTACTCTGTTTGTTCGTCCCCATCCAGATGGCGGGACAGACTTGGGATGACCACGACCGTAGCGGACGCTTCGTTGCCCGCGACTTCGGACAGAACTACCTGATGACCTTACAGGAAAAAGGAAATCCGATTATCTATACCAATGGTGATAACGATACTTTCCCATTGTGGTACAACCAGGAAACGGAAGGCTTCCGTACAGATGCCCGCACCTGTAACCTAAGTTACTTGCAAACAGACTGGTACATCGACCAAATGAAACGTCCGGCCTACGATTCCCCGTCGCTTCCTATCACTTGGGACCGTGTGGAATATGTGGAAGGACAAAATGAATATATCCCTATCCGTACGGAAATGAAGGCCTTTATCGACAGCTATTTCAAACAGGCAAACGAACTGGCTGCACAGGGAGACACTACCATATTATCACTCGTTCACTCCATTTTTGGTGAGAATCCATACGAATTGAAGGAAATCATCAACCGTTGGATGCTCGGTAAGAACGACCAGTTGAAAGAGCTTCTCAAAAAGACTGGAAAAGATATCCAACTGCCGCTTATCCCTACGGACAGCATCGTAATGAAGGTGGACAAAGAAGCCGTACGCCGCTCCGGCATGAAGATACCGGAAGCTCTGGGCGACTCTATCCCCGAATACATGACAATCACCCTTAGAGACGCCAACGGCAACCCGAAACGCGCCCTCTACAAGAGTGAACTGATGATGCTCGAAATGCTTGCCAATGCCAACTGGGAACGTCCTATCTATATGGCAATCACCGTAGGAAGCGAAAACCATCTGGGCATGGGCAACCACTTTATGCAGGAAGGTCTTGCCTACCGTTTCACACCATTCGATACGGACAAACTGGACAGCAAGATAGACAGCGAAAAGATGTATGACAACCTGATGAACAAGTTCAAGTTCGGCGGTATCGACAAACCGGGTATCTATATCGACGAGAACGTGATGCGTATGTGCTACACGCACCGCCGTATCTTCACGCAACTCGTAGGCCAGCTTATCAAAGAAGGCAAGAAGGATAAGGCACTCGCCGCACTCGACTACGCCGAAAAGATGATTCCGTCATACAACGTACCGTACGACTGGGCAAACGGCGCCTTCCAAATGGCAGAATCTTATTACCAGCTGGGACAGAACGAGAAAGCTAACAAGATCATCGACGAGCTTGCCAACAAATCGCTCGAATACATGATCTGGTATCTTAGCCTGAACGACAACCAGCTTGCCATCGCCGGCGAAAACTTCGTGTACAAAGCCACCTTGCTTGACGCCGAAGTCCGCTTAATGGAAAAATACAAATCAGAAGAACTCGCGAAACATTACTCCACGCAACTCGACCAACTTTATAACGAGTACGTGACAAGAATGAAAGGGAAATAAATAGTAAGTATTAAGTATCAGGTATTAAGTATTACCATAGGCGTCCGATATGTTTTCCGCATGGATCATACTTAATACTTATTACTTAATACTTGTTTAACACAGACTCTCATGTTTATAGAACAACCACCTTGGCTTTTCCGGGCGTTGTATCCACAAGCTATCTTCCGGATGGATCCGAATGAACGGGCAGTCTATCTGACTTTTGACGACGGTCCCATCCCTGAAGTAACTCCCTGGGTACTGGAAGTATTGGAAAAGCATCATATTAAAGCTACCTTCTTTATGGTAGGCGACAATATACGCAAGCACCCGGATGAATACCGGATGGTGGTAGAACACGGACACCGCATCGGTAACCATACCTTCAACCACATCCGTGGATTTGAATATTCTAATCCGGATTACCTCGCAAACGCCAGAAAGGTAGACGAAATTATCCATTCCGATCTCTTCCGTCCGCCACACGGACACATGGGGTTCCGGCAGTATTATACCTTGCGCTATCATTACCGCATTATCATGTGGGATCTCGTGACTCGTGATTATAGTAAACGGATGCGCCCGGAACAGGTATTGAACAATGTGAAGCGCTATGCACGCAACGGTTCCATCATCACTTTCCATGATTCACTGAAGTCTTGGAACAACGGTAATCTGCAATATGCACTTCCTCGTGCCATTGAATTCCTGAAAGAGGAAGGGTATGAGTTCAAGGTGTTATAATAACAACCTTTGAGAAAACAGAAACTTCGATAACAACAGAGATTTTTGAAAAAAAGTCTCCAATGAGCCAAAAAGCTCCCTGATAAGAAGATAAAAATATAAGCCGAGGTCTTGCGCCCCGGCTTTTGTAGTTTAAGGCCTGTTTCGCGCCCGAAATTGGGAGATCACTCCTCTTTCTTATAAGAGTCAGTACAAGCGCATTTCGCCCGGCAAAGGGAAAAAGAGGGCAAAATAACCAGTATTCAAAAAGTTTCTGATTCACATTACCTTTTCCATCCGTATTTTTTTATACATTTGCAACGGTCTCTTCCGCAGAAAGCCTCCGGGTGGCGAGGGAGAGATGTTTATATTGAGAAGACGTTTACAAGCGTTTGTCATTTATGTTCAAAACTTCGCAAACTTTGACCTATCGGAATGACTAACAGCAACAAAGACGTCCTCCTGATGTGTATTTATATACATCCGTGCCTCACTTTGATAAACAAAGGGGGGCTACGGGTGTTGTACATATCGGCGTGGGCTTTCTGCGTTGTTCGTTCCCGATAATTGGCATTGCGAAGGCCTTGAACATGGAACGGACGAAGGTGAGAGATTCCCACGCCTTTTCTATATATTCCTGTCAACAATAGATTGAATTGTCCGCCCAACGGGAATCCGGGGGACACACATAAGCAGAATAGGCACATGATTCATTCGGAACAAATAATTGAACGCACGCTTCACGAACATGGACGCACCGTCACCTGGTTCGCTACCCAACTATGCTGCACACGCCCCAATGTTTACAAGATATTCCGGAAAGAGAATATCGACATCCACCTGCTCTGGCGCATCTCCTACATCCTCGGCCACGATTTCTTCCGTGATCTGTCCGACAGTATCAACACCGGAAGCTTCCCCAGTGTATCCAAATAGGATACAATTTCGTATCGTTCTTGGAACTATGTTTTCACCCGGTAGTATACTCCTTTCGCATACCTTTGCAGGCATATTAACATATAATCACAAAAGGACATGAAAACGAAAAAACTATTTCTGATTATTGCTCTGGTTGTCGGTTGTGCCGTCGGAGCCCATGCGCAAAAGACGGTCTTCAAGTTTCGTGACGCACAGGCACGTGCAGGCGATGCAGTTACTGAAGTTTGTGTCAAACCTACAGTTGTCGAGGTGAAAATACTGGAAGATAAGGGACGGATCAAGGATGAATGGACACTAAGCAAAGAGGAAGTGGAAATCGCCATGAAAGGAGAACTTGACAACATCCGTGCATGGGGGACGTATCTGTCCACCATCAAATACAACTGCGATGTCATCATGGGAGCCACTTTCAAAGTGGAAGATAATGAGAAAACAGGGGGATACACGGTTACAGTAGTAGGTTATCCCGGCATCTTCGTCAACTGGCATCCGGCCACAAAAGAGGATTATGAATGGATACGTCTGCAAAAGTTATCACCCACAGATGGAAAAAGCCAGATAGCGCCCGTCGTTAAGAATAAGAATTAATCACTAAAATATTAATAACAATGAAAAAAGTACTATCAATGGTTGCCGCACTTTTACTGTGCGTAGGAGCTCAAGCACAAATCGTATCATCCAGAAGTGCAATCGTCAAAACTGAAAAGCAAGCCAGCAGCACACAATGGTTCTTACGTGCAGGCCTGAATATCATGAACTTCTCCGGTGACGGAGCCGAAGGAGCTGATTCAAACATCGGATATAATGCTACATTTGGCTATCAGAAGCCTTTAGGCAGTACAGGAGGATACTGGGGGATGGAGTTTGGACTTGGTTCCCGTGGTTTCAAAGTGGACGACACGAAATGTATGGCTCACAACATACAATATTCTCCGTTCACATTCGGATGGAAATTTGCTGTGGCGGACAACGTCCGTATCGACCCGCATGTAGGAGTCTTCGCTAGTTACGATTACACAAGTAAAATGAAAGAAGATGGAGAAAGCATCAGTTGGGGTGATTATGCAGATTATATGGAGGTTGACTACAATCATTTTGATGCAGGTATGAATATCGGCGTAGGAGTCTGGTATGACCGTTTCAATCTGGATCTTACCTATCAACGCGGATTTATAGATGCATTCAGCGATGCCGACGGATTCAAGACCAGTAACTTTATGATTCGTCTGGGTATTGCCTTCTAAGGACAACCAAACCTCAATAAACCATATTATTTATTCAGCGTCCACGATCTTTTCTTTTCACAAAAAGGGCCGTGGATGCTGTTTTCTTAAAAAGAACGGAATATGATGACCAAACGACAATTTCTGGTAATCTTGTATCTACTGGTAGGAATTATCCCACTAACAGCACAGACTTTCACCGAACAGAAAAAGAGCTATCCTGTCAGTGCAGACGGCAATAAATATGTGGTCAGCGGATTTACCCCTTTCAGCGATATGCAAGACGAAAACATCTACGCTAATGCACTGCTATGGACCGTCAAGAATGTCTGTCCACAGTTACGGGAAGGAATAGCGGAGGTCAACGTACCGGCTAAAAACTTCAGTTGCGATCTGATACTTGCCTCGCAGGCAGACTCAAGCCAAAAGAATACTTACTATTGCAAAGCCCTGTTTCAAGTAAAGGACGGCAAACTGGTTTATTATCTTTCCAATATACGGATAGAGTCATCAGCAGTGATAATGAAAAAAATCACTCCTATGGAGAAGCTACAACCGGACAAGAAAGCATCTCACAAAGAAATCATGGATGATTTCGTACAGGTTGAATCGCAAGTATTGAACAAAATGTTCGACTTCATCATAACGAACCAGCTTTCACCGATTACTCACTGGAATGAAATCAACATCAACAAGCCGGTGAAAGGCATGACGGAAGATGAATGTCTACTGGCTTTCGGCAAACCGCAGACTATTCAAGAATCAAATGGAGAAGTGCAATGGATGTATTCCAGCTCGTTCTACCTGTTCTTCAAGAACGGACATGTGGAAACTATTATCAAATAGAGTCTAAAAAACGAATCATCTCAAAATCAAACAATTAAAACAATTTATTATGAAAACAATCTGGAAAGCAACCGTTTGCATAGTTGCAGTATTACTGTCGTTCAGCATTTATTCCTGTGGCGACGACGATGACGACGCTGTCGGTTCACGTGATTTATTGTTAGGAACATGGAATGGAGTGTATTATCTTTCACAAGAATGGGAAGATGGTGAAAAGGTAAGTGACTCTAAAGAAGATTTTGTAAATGGAACCAACCGTTATTCCATAGAGTTCAAGGAAGACGGTACGTATGTAGAAAAAGATGTCTACAACTCCTCCGGAAGTACTAATTATTATCATGGTACATGGAGCTACTCCGGTAATAAGCTGACTCTCATCGACACTGAAGAGGATAATTACACAGAAGTGTGGACAGTGACCACAATGACAGAAAATGAATTAGTCTATGAACTTCGTGAAAAAGAGAAAGAAGACGGAACAACATACGAATATTACGAACAACACGCTTTTACGAGATAATTCAAAGGCGTTATAACACAAAAACTTTCTTTCTTTTTCAGGAAGATAAAATTAAGCAAAGGTTTCTTTTCACCAAAGAAACCTTTGCTTAATATTGGAAAAGTAATTCAACACATCAATATGCTACTGCCAGCGGCGTGCGCAACTTCTGCGCATATTCAGCCATATATTTATTCCAGGCATCCGAAGTCTTGATAGCAGCCTTATCCCAGGCAGAACCCCAGTAATAAGTATATTCAGAACCCGGCTCATATTCGCTGATAGCCAAAACATGACCATCCGCTCCGCCACGTTCTTTCTTTTCCTTTTCAGAAAGAAGAACCACTTTCGCTTCTTTCACCTGTGCAGGAAATGCAGCACCGACAAATATCTTGCCGTTTGCACCGCTACGATCTGTTGTAGGATCTACGTAAGTGATATAGCCATTGGCAGCATCTGCCACAGTCGCACCGTCCGGTTCACGCAATACAAGTCCGGTAGTCACCGGCATTGCTTCTTTCAGATTGGTATATGAAACAATCGTTTTGTTGAGATAAGAACCTGCATCCAGAGAGATCACACGTGTCTCCACTACATTAGAGTCTCCACGGACTACCAGCGGATTAAATTCCAGCTTCACCGTGAAACGCAGCGGACCATTATCAAGGATTTCCTGTGTACGATAGCAGTAAGGATAGATAATAGTGTCACCTGCCATCAGAGCAGCAACACCGGCACCCAACGTAGGCCCTACGGCATAGCAATCCATGCCATATCCATGATCGATATGGTAAGAGATAGCTTTTTGTAGTTCGGAGGCAGCTTTAGGATCTGTCTTTTTTAATTCAGCTATCTTAGCACGCTTTTCAGGATTCAGTTCTTCCGCATAGAGAGATTCCAGAATCGGTTCCGTTGTGTTGTACTTCGTGAAAAGGTCGTAGCCAAAACCACGCTCTCCGCGGGCTTGCAAAGCAGGGCCATACGCACGGAATCCGCCAAGATCATTCTCCCAGGCAACGTCGTCCAGACGTTCGGGATAATATTTACCGCAAGCAACGACATCGAAAGGTGCCGGCGTACCCGGTTGAATAGTGTAAACAGCCGTTCCGTTCGCTTCTACCGTAGCGGGGAAAACAACCTTTTCGTCATACGTCACCTGATAAGGCACTTGCTGACCGTCAACATCAAGTACTACAATCTGCGCTGTATCTGCCAGTTTCAACTTGGCAACAACATCGCTCATCGGCACTTCAACCATCTCCCCCACCCGTTCAAGAGCCAGCGGATTGGTCACTGTGATTGTCATTGACTGTTTACTGTCGGCACAAGAAGCAAACCCTATCAAGACTACAGCAAACAGAATTAATATCTTTTTCATAATTAGTCTACATTGAATGAATAATATATACTTTGCAAATAGAGGCTATTATATCCGCATCTGTTGGATATATAGATCCAACGCATCAGCTATATATATCCAACGTGTTGGATATATATGTTCAACACATTGGGCATATATGTCCAATAAGTCGGTCCTATAGCTCCTGCAAAGGGAATGATAAAAAATAAGGTGACAGATGAAAAGAGGATGCTCTTTGCCATTCTATCACCTTATCGGAATCTCTTCTATCTTACATTATTTCGGCTGTTTTCCGATATAAGCAAGGATACCACCATCTACATAAAGAACGTGGCCGTTGACAGCGTTAGAAGCTTCAGAAGCAAGGAATACAGCAGGACCTGTCAGTTCTTCTGGATCCAACCAACGACCGGCAGGAGTCTTAGCGCAGATGAATGAATCGAATGGGTGACGGCTTCCGTCTGCTTGTTTCTCACGAAGAGGAGCAGTTTGCGGAGTAGCGATGTAACCCGGGCCGATACCGTTACACTGAATGTTGTATTCACCATATTCAGAGCAGATATTGCGAGTCAGCATCTTCAGTCCACCCTTAGCGGCAGCGTAAGCAGATACAGTTTCACGACCCAGTTCGGACATCATTGAGCAGATGTTGATGATTTTACCAGCACGTTTTTCCATCATAGCAGGAAGAACAGCCTTAGCAACGATGAACGGAGCATTCAAGTCGATGTCGATTACACGACGGAAATCAGCAGCATCCATCTCGTGCATAGGAACACGACGGATAATACCTGCATTATTTACAAGGATATCAATTGTACCTACTTCTTTGGCAATTGTAGCAACCATAGCCTGAACAGCCGGTTCGTCTGTCACGTCGCATACATAACCGTGAGCTTTGATACCTTTTGCAGCGTATGCAGCCATTCCTTTGTCTACCAACTCTTGATTGATGTCGTTAAAACAAACTTTAGCGCCTTGTTCTGCGAATGCAGAAGCAATAGCAAAACCGATACCATAAGAAGCACCTGTAACGAGCGCTACTTTACCTTCCAAAGAAAAATTCAAATACTGATTCATAATTCTTTTTATTATTAAATTAGGAAAACTATTGGATTTGTTATTTCAAATCTGTAATCAACGAGAAGTCCTGATCGCCATAGTCGAGGTTCTCACCACCCATTCCCCAGATAAAGGTATAGTTGTGGGTAGCAGCAGCCGAGTGGATAGACCATTCGGGCGAAAGAACAGCCTGATCGCCTTTCATCCATACGTGACGTGTTTCGCCTACCTCACCCATAAAGTGGCAGATAGCATGATCTTCGGGAATCTCGAAATAGAAGTAGGCTTCCATACGACGGCTGTGTACGTGGGCCGGCATCGTATTCCAGACACTTCCCGGAGCCAGTTCCGTCATACCCATCTGCAACTGGCAGGTGGGCAACACCTGATTCACCAGCATCTTATTGATATTACGGTGGTTGGAGCCTTCCAAAGAACCCATTTCAGCTACTACGGCATCGGCTTTCGTCACCTTACGGTCGGGATAATTGCGATGTGCAGTCAGTGAGTTGAAGTAGAATTTGGCAGGATGAGCAGCGTCTTTGCTTTCGAAAGTCACTTCACGGTCGCCCGAACCCAGATAAAGAGCTTCTTTATAGTCCAGTTCGAACTCCGCGTCGCCTGCTTTCACAATACCGGGACCACCAACATTGTAGATACCCATTTCGCGACGGGTAAGGAAGAACGGAGCTTTCAGCGGGTCGATTGCTTCAAGCGTCAGCACCTCTCCTACCGGCAGCGCACCACCTACCACCATACGGTCGTACATGGAATATACCATATTTACTTCATTGGGGACAAATATCTTTTCAATTAAGAAATCTCTGCGGATTCTTGTAGTATCATAACTTTTTGCATCTCCAGGATGCGCAGCATAGCGAATTTCATAGTTCGTTTTCATACCTTTTTATTTATAGTTATTGAATAAGTTCTCTTTCTACGTGCACTTCGTTTACGTACACGATGCAAAAATAGCAAAAGAAAACGGGTTTACCTTGCAATTTTGTTCCAATTATCCACCAAAAATGTCCAGAATCTGTGCAATGTACACTTTTTTAACGAACTATAATACGATTTGGGAGAGATTTCTACCTAATGCCGGAAAAATGCCGAAAGACTTTGCAGAGTGGAAATACAATGCCCCATATAGAAAATATAAAACCAACTCATCCATGCAATTCACTCATTCGGCTAAATAACAAGCAACTAGCATCGTTAAAATTGCATAAATGAAACAAAATACTTTATAACACTAATTATATTATATTAGTTTTGCGGAAGATTTGCAGAGCAGATAAGACAACAATATTGGCAACATCTACAACTTATGGTGAACTATAATAAAGAAGCCCGGGATTTATTAAGAAAAACAGGAGTGATCTGTATCATCTCATTTTTACTGATTGCCTTAGCTAATGCCCAAACAAGAAATACAACAGGAGTCGTTGTAGACGGAGATAGCGGAGAGCCACTGACAGGCGCTTCCATCACCGTAAAAGGCAGCCAACAAGGTTGCATTTCAGATTTGAATGGAAAATTCACTTTCCACCAAGCACTTTCCGAGCAACAAACGCTGGTAGTTTCTTATATAGGGTACCAGACCATTGAGATACCCGTCCAACATAAAATGATGGAAATCCGGTTGCGGCCTAATATGAACCAACTGGATGAAGTAGTCGTACAGGTGGCTTATGGCACTGCCCTTAAGAAATCCATCACCGGAGCTGTATCCGTAGTGGATAGCAAACAAATCGAGATGCGTCCGGTCAGCTCGGTGACTTCCGTACTCAACGGATTAGTGCCGGGGGTACAGATAACCGACGGAATAGGTCAGCCCGGCATCGAGGCGGAAGTCCGGATACGGGGATATAGCTCGGTGAACGGAAGCAACAAACCGCTTTATGTGGTAGACGGCATGCCTTACACCGGGTGGATCACCGACTTCAACCCGGCGGATATAGAAAGCGTCAGTGTACTGAAAGATGCCGCCTCATGCGCATTGTACGGCAGTCGTGCTTCCAACGGCGTGATTCTAATCACTACCAAAAAGGCTAAGAAAGAAGGGCTTTCCCTGCAACTGGATATCCGCCACGGCTTTAGTGCACGCGGACAGGGTGACTACGAACGAATGAACGCCAACCAGTTTATGGAAACGATGTGGCAAGGTTATCGCAACCAGCTTATCAGCAACGGCAGTACCCCCGAAGAAGCGACCATTGCCGCCCACAATGACATCATCAGCAAAGTAGGAATCAACATCTATAACAAAGCCGACAATGCCCTTTTCGACGGTAACGGTCATCTCGTACCTGACGCCCGAATACTGGACGGATACAAGGACGATCTCGACTGGTATTCTCCCTACACACGCAACGGTCACCGGCAGGAATACAACCTAAGCGGAGCATCCGGCAATGAAAAGAACCGGATACATTTCTCTCTGGGCTATCTCAACGAAGACGGATATACCAGGAAAAGTGATTTCAACCGCCTTACCGGCTTACTTAGCGCAGATTTTACCCCGCGCTCCTGGCTCAAAACGGGCTTGTCGCTCGGAGGCAGCCACCAAAAAACAAACTGGGATGTGGGAGCTGCCGGAAGTTCGCAGGCCAACAACCTGTCAAACGCGTTTTATTTTGCACGCAGAATAGCCCCCATCTAACCGGTAGACCGCCACTACACAGAAGATCTAA
>ERZ1023666.179-NODE-179-length-29559-cov-21.225088_pt1 | contig 29559 bp, 27 predicted proteins | sample MGYA00380341_ERZ1023666 | MGnify/ENA primary metagenome ERZ1023666 (study PRJEB33179, sample SAMN07448983) | human gut metagenome | biome: Human-gut; feature: Human associated habitat; material: Faeces | host: Homo sapiens | place: India: Bhopal | collected...
AGGATGTTTTCTTCCGACAAATTAATAATTTTGCAGTTGCCGGTTGAGAGTAGGAGCAGATTCCAACAGGGATAAATTCAAAAAATTATCTCTGTAACACATCATAAAATAAAGTAAAACTGCTATATTTGCATATTATATGATATGTTGAGCTATGACGAAAAGTACGATAGGTACCAAGTTGCCAAGAAAGCTGGAGCAGAAGATGCAGATAGTAGGAGAACAGATTAGGCTGGCCAGATTACGCAGAAATCTCAGCATTGCCCAAGTTGCCGAACGTGCCACCTGTTCACCTCTTACGGTTTCACGTATAGAGAAAGGTGTACCGACAGTGGCAATAGGTATTTATCTCAGGGTGCTTTATGCGCTTCAACTAGATGATGATATTCTTCTGCTTGCAAAAGAAGATGCAATGGGAAAAGCATTACAGGATTTAAGTCTTAAACAGCGGGAAAGGGCATCCAAAAAAGAATAAGGTATGAAAAAACTCTATGTATTTGCTGATTTTGATTGGCTGAAAGGACCAAGGCTAATTGGTGAGCTGAATTACGAATCCCTTCGTGGCTCTGACAGCTATGGATTTTGCTATAATGATGAATGGCTCAAGGACTATGGAGGTCTGTTTCTTAGTGATGACTTGAACAACTATCCTGGTCAGCAATACACGGCTCCCGGCAAGGATATTTTCGGATGTTTTTCTGATGCCCTTCCAGACAGGTGGGGACGTACATTGATAAATCGTCGGGAGCAGATTCTAGCAAAGGAAGAGAATCGTCCAATGCGTCGGCTTTCTTCATTCGACTATCTTATCGGGATTGAGGACTTTTCTCGCATGGGGGCTTTTCGATTCAAGGAGTCTATAAATGGAGATTATATCAATGCAAGCGAAATCCTGCGCATACCACCACTGACAGATATTCGTGAGTTGATTGCAGCTAGTTCCGAAATAGAGAAAAGTGAAGATGAGAACAGGTTGCCTGAAATGCGCTGGATTGCTCAACTGGTCCAACCTGGTTCATCCCTTGGCGGAGCGCGTCCAAAGGCAAGCGTAATTGATGAGAACAAGATCCTGCATATAGCAAAGCTTCCATCCCGCAAAGATGATTATGATGTTGGACTTTGGGAACATTTCTCACATCTGTTGGCAAAGAAGGCTGGTGTCAATGCTGCAGAAACAAAAGTAATCTCTACTAGCGACAAATACCATACTTTGCTTTCCCGACGATTTGATAGAAGGGAAGACGGTAAGCGCATACATTTTGCTTCAGCCATGACTCTATTGGGCTTGAATGATGGTGACAATGCTAATACCGGCCATGGCTATCTGGATATTGTCGATTTCATACTTCAGAATTGTACTAACGTAGAGGATAATCTGCAAGAACTGTATCGCAGAGTTGCATTCAATATTTGCATTGGTAATACGGATGACCATTTCCGTAATCACGGTTTCCTTCTGACAGCTAAGGGATGGACTTTGGCTCCGGCTTACGATATTAATCCAACGCTAAATGAGTATCAGAGTCTGTTAATTAACAGCTATACCAATAAATCGGATTTGAATGAATTGCTGAATTCTTGTGAGGAATATATGTTACAGAAGCATATTGCTCGGCAAATCATTAGTGAAGTACTGAATACAGTTAAGTATTGGCAGTCATTGTCAAACCGATTAGGGATAATAAAAACTGAACAAAATGTGTTCTATACAATTTTTGAACGACAAATAGGATTATATAATCCTAAGTCTTAATATATAAATAAATTCGACATAAGATAAAATAATCAACTATCAAAAACTATATTATATGTCTCTTGTACCAAAACCGTTTCATGAATTGCTAAAAATGCATTTCATTATACCGCCGTATCAACGTGGATATCGTTGGGAATCACGTCAGATAGAGGAACTTCTCGATGATCTGCTGGATTTTGTAAAATCTATGAAGTCAAAAAAAACCGTAATAATGAAGGCCGTGAACCGTACTATTGTCTTCAGCCCATTGCAGTGGTAAGTCATCCGAAAAATGTAGATACTTATTTTGTTGTCGACGGTCAACAACGTCTTACAACTATATATATCCTTATGCATTATCTGTCGAAGAACAGTGATTATGAATACCCAGTATATGAGTTCTCTCTCCCTAGTAGGGATATTCAGAATGAATATCTGGCCAAACTTGAATTTATGGAGGATGATAAGAAGTATATTGACAACATAGACAATTTCTATGTAAAGAAAGCGTATTCTACAATTGTAGCGTGGTTCTCAAGGGACGGGCATGATAGGTATAAGGGAAAAATTCGAGATATATTTGCTATGGTTCCGGATGAGGACGAAGAACAAAACGATGTCCGCGTAATATGGTATGAAATCAGCGGTAAGGAAGCTCACAGAGCTTTCCGTGAACTTAACTATGGCAAAATACCACTGACTTCGACGGAACTTGTCAAGGCTTTGCTGCTGCAGGAAAGGAATATAAATTCTTCTGGGCATTACAGCAGGAGTGCATCATATCGCAGAGCGCTTGAGTGGGACTCAATGGAACATGCATTACAGAATCCTTATTTATGGTCGATGCTGGCAGAAGCAAATGACGGCACATTGTCTCACATGGAACTTGTACTGGATTTTGTGGCAGACAGACTGAACAATGAAATGACTGACGAGAATGGCAACAGACCCGTGGAACGCAAGGAATCTAAGAATTCCAGGGATGACTTCAATTATCAAGTAATTAATGAATATCTGAGGAGGAATGACAATAGTAGTGATACGGTAGAGGATGTATGGAAAAGAATACAGATAATTTTCAATCTCGTATCGAACTGGTACTCTAACAGGCATTGGTATCATTTGATAGGGCTTTGCCGTATACTGCAAGTTGGAAAGCAAAGGAAACGCAGGGATTTCGTCGAGTATATCTATAAGATGTCTGTTGATGAAAACGGAACTCCTATTGACAGACCGCAGTTTACCGGTAGACTTGAAAAGGAGGTGGGCAGACTGGTCAGACTGGGTAAGGGCATTACTCTTGAAAGCCTCCGTTATGATGAAAACAACGATGCCATAATAAGAGTATTAAAACTGCTCAATGTACAGGAAGCAATCAATGACAATACGGAGGAGAAGAGGTTTGCTTTTCATCTGTTTGAGATATTCAATGTGACATCGCTTGAACATATCCATCCGCAGAACATTACATCCGACATCGGTTTTGAGGATTTCAGAATGTGGTTTGAAAGGAGAAGTGAAGATTTCTACAAACTTGATGATGCCGAATTGCGTGCCTTGCTCCAGAATGATATATCTAACAATCCGGATTCTGAAACCATGGACATGGACTGGAGAATTGCAGAGAAGAAACAGGAAGTAGAGAAGGCTATCAGTGTTTTGAAGTATCTTACATCTGACAAAAAAATCTTTTCGGATGATTACAACCAGAACGAACTAGATCGAAATGCCACAATCCTTGACGGATTTTTCGGAGACCTGGCCGGAATAAAACCGGAAGATATGCATAGTATCAGGAATCTGGCCCTGGTTGATAAAAAAACAAATTCGGCCATGCAGAATTATCTGCTGGACAGAAAACGCTCCATCCTTATGGACCGTCATGACAGTTGTGACGTTTCCAATCCGAAAAATCTAAAAGGTACTTATGCACCACCGGCAACACGTAAGGTGTTCTGTAAAGAGTATTCAAGATGCTCTCCTGGTGATATGCGCTTATGGCGTCCGGAAGACAGGAACAACTATTTTAGAGTCATTAATGACGTATATGATTATTACACCTTAAAATAAACAAGAATATGCTCAACAAGAATACTGAAAAATACAATAAGTTCGCCGGTAGGAACGGTGTGGCTATCCCTATCATTCAACGTGACTATGTACAGGGGGCGGATGTGAACTTCGAGAAACGTGACAAGTTCATCAAGAAACTGCTTGATGCCCTGCTGAACTTTGAAACGTGTGAACTACATTTCATATATGGCTCTACGGATATGACAAAACCGTCCGAACCGTATTTTCAGCCGGTGGACGGCCAGCAGAGGCTTACTACACTTGCTCTTATAGGCTGGCTGTTGAACCAGAAATGCGACCTTAAATATTCAAGTTGCCTGAAGCCGCTTACATATACTTCACGTCCGTCAACAGAACAGTTCTGCAAGCTTATGCGTGAATTCAAACTGCCGGAAAATCCTGGAACCACGATATCCGATTACATCAAGAATGTTCCCGGATGGTTTTCTGAATCCTGGAAACTGGATTCTTCGATAAATTCCATGCTTGAATTTCTTGACAAGGCTGATTCCTTACTTGGCTCTGAGAGATATAAAGACCATATAGAGGATATGGCGGAAACGTTCTTCAATGATTCTCCGTTTGAGTTTGAGAGCCTTGACATGGAGAACCTGGACCTGAATGATGACTTGTATGTCAAGATGAATGCCAGAGGTAAACTGCTTACACCATTCGAAAACTGGAAAGCGGAATTCGAGGATTTTCTTGGTAAAAATTTCAAGGGCGTAAAGTATCCGTTCGGGAATATTCCGGGGATACCGGATGCACCTACCTTGGAAGAATACTTTGAATATTCAATAGAACATGACTGGTGTGATATGCTGTGGCCAAGAGCGTACAAATGCTGGAATGCAAAAAGCGAGGAGGAAAAGAAGAAAATTCTGTATCCGTCCATTGATGAATGGTTTATGAACCTGCTTGACTACGTGTCGCAGTTCCTTATGTTTGCCGCTATGCCAGATGCAGAGTCTGTTTACAAGAACAGCGGACTTAAAAACATGAAGGACCTTTATGCTCATGAAATAGACAGTTCAAGGATTGAAGTGTATAAGGAGGAGGAGAATGTGATAAAACTGTTCAGGATTCTTGATCTTCTTGTGGGTATCTACAGGAGATGTGGGGATTTTGGTGCTTTCATGTCGCGTTATTTTATTGCAACTTCTTCTACCGTACGTCTGGAGAAAGAGGTGGAGAGACATAAGGTCAACTTATTTGACTGTAATATAGACCTTGTCTCAACATGTCTGGAAATGGGGACTGATATGGATATTACATCCCAGATAGTTCTGTGGAGTTTCTTACAGTGGATGCTTTCTCATCCGGAGGAGCTGCTATCGGATCCTGACATGGTAGCCTCTACAGATTACTTGCGTGTTATGACCGGTTGGGTAAGGGGTATGAGACAGCGTCTTACGAATGGATATCAGGTTGGAGCAAATGCCCGTTTGTCGGATTTCCATGAAGCAGACATTATTTCAAATAAACTTTCTGCTGCAGCCAATATGTTTGATGCTCTACTGGAAACAACGGAGAAGTCGCTTGAGGATGAACGAGTTAAAGCCAAATTGTATGCTACGCCAAATTTCGATATTATCAGGGAATTGTCTACATGCCGTCCTCTTTATTATTCATTCGGGCTTCTGATGCCTTCCATTGTAAACTGCACTGATACGGAAAGTTACATTAAAAGGTTCTATGAATTCTGGACTATAAGTGACACGAAAAGGGTCCAGAAACTTGTAGGCTGCGGTTTCAAGGGTATCAGACCATATGTGGACTGTTGGTTCTACGGTATGACAGGAAGATGGGATTATATCTTCACTATAGGTAAAGATGACAGAGGGTTTGGCAATGCTCTTGAAGCTTTTACGCATCTGATGAACGGTGATAGCCCTATATGTTATTCTTATGATACCATGTCTTATTATATGGTGAAATATAAGGACTTTGTAGAGGCAAATGGGGGTGGTGTGATGCGTCACTATTTCAGGCATGATGCAGGTAATGAATTTACTGTATGGACCATTAAATCCCCAAAAACGAAACCACGGCAGGGAACTAATACTGACCCATATGCCTACACTGTGCGTAAGCTCTATGAAGGTGAAGAAAGTAATGAATACGTACTCAGTGATTGGAGTGAGAATTCGGAACATGGAGCATTGTACATAAGGACTGAGGGTTCGGATTCTTATGCCATGTATATGGAATGCAATCCAAAAGGTTGGTGGATTGACATATGGGACAAAAGGCAGAAAGTTACGAGAAAGTTTGGAAATCGTTTTGAAACTATTTCAAACGCTGAAGGAAATGCTATTGGTTTTAGGGATACTGAAAATATCTTCAGTTTTGACGGTCTTGTGCTTCTTGATCTCCCTAGTAAAGACCGTATACAGACTGCACTTGCTTTTTTAAAAGTTATATCATAAAGGATATGAGTTTTTTAGAAAAAATGATACTGTTTCAAAAGGTGTATAAAGTGAGCAAACGGATGTTGACTTTCCAAATACATTTTTGGAACAGTATCTAATCTCGTTTTATTAGAGTAATAAGATATATCACTATAAAATAAAAGACTCACCCTGAGCGCGCTGTTCTTACGAGAAACCATATTAAGCCCAGAAATCTTTTCATCATTTTTTACCTCTATCTTGTTTGTAACTATATGTCAATTATGACTGCCAGTCAGATTTATGGTAATGATTCACTAATCATGTGATTTTGCACATCTAATGCGTAAAACAGTGTTGACAGATTTGAGGGCGATTAACTAATGTCGTTTACACCGTTAAGAACGATTCTCTATTTTTCTTTACAACCTCGGCTTTTGGATGCCGTTGGTAAGGCAAAGGGGAAACGGGTTTGTGAGGAACAATCCGCCAGCCATAGACTTCTGCGTCACACTGAAATCGCATACCCACTCTTCTGTCTCGGCATAGGTTATATCGCCGACCCTCATCTCGTTGTGACGCATCTACACTTTCGTGTTTGAACTCTCAAAAGTGCCAACTTTTTTCTGCCCCGCCAGGAGCAACCTTCGCTTTTTGTTTTATTGGTTACTGCCGGGCTGCGACGTCTTTCTCTATCCAGCGCGCCACGCAGTCGTCATCGTTGCTCTGCGTCACCTCGTCGGCTACGTGGCGAACCTCCTCGACCGCGTTCGACGGAGCGATAAACAAGTCGGCAACCTTGCGCATCGACAAATCGTTGGGACTGTCGCCAAACACGACGACCCGGTCGGCGCCGACCTGCTGCTTCAACCGCTCTACAGCGCGTGCCTTCGACACGCCTTCTGCCATCACCTCAAGAAATCCCACCTTAGAGTTGAAGATGTCGCGATAATAAGTCATCTCGCATTTCAGCCGGCTTTTGGCTTCGTTGTACACATTTCCCATCTTCTCATAGTCGCCGGCTACAAAAACGAGCATCGTATGCTCCTTTTTGGCTACAGGCATTGAGTTCTGAAAAAGGAAACGCTTGTATGGAGAGTTGCGGCGCTGGCTCACAAAACGTCGCTCATAGTCGTCCATCGTCGGCAGATGGTAGGATTCTATCACCCTGCCGTTATACGTGTAGAAAAACGGACGGATACCATACTTCCGGCTCAACTCCGACAGGCATTCAACATCCTCCGGACGCAGATATGTCTGGTTGATAAGCCCATCCTGCCACATGGCGGCTCCGGTCATCACGATATACGGCAGACGGCTGTCAATGCCGTGCATCAGCTGCACCACGGTGGCAGGGGTGCGCGCGGTGGCGATTGAGAAATTGATGTCATTGTCGGCGATGAGACGGTTGAGCATGTCGCGGCTTGCTGCCGACACTTGCGACTGGCTGTTGAGCAGTGTCCCGTCAAGGTCTGATATATATAGTGTCTTTTTTGTCATAATTCTATTTCTTTACAATCAGCGCGCTGACCTCAAACAGCAGATACAGAGGCAAGAACACTATCATCAGCGTGAACGGGTCGCCGGTTGGCGTTATCACGGCGGCAAGCACAAGCAGCACCACGACGGCGTGGCGGCGGTAGCGGCTGAAAAATTTACGACGAAGGATGCCGATGGCCGACAAGGTCCATGCCAGCAGCGGTAGCTCAAAAACAAGTCCCATGACAAGGTTGAGCATCAAGAAATTGTCCATATAAGAGTCGAGCGACAGCTGATTGTGGATCGTACTGCTCAACTGATATGTGAAGAGGAAGCGCATCGTGATGGGAAACACGAGGAAATAGCCCACCGCAACACCAAGATAAAACATCACCGTGCCAAGCGCGAACGCGATTCGCGCTCCGCGCACCTCCTTCTCGTAAAGTGCCGGTCGGACAAACGTCCACAGCAGATAAAGCAGCACGGGAAACGCAAAAACAACGGCAAGCCACAACGACAGATTGATGTGTGTGAAAAACTGAGCCGTCAGATTATAGTTGATGATTTCAACGTTGAAATCGCTGGTCGAAAACGCCTCAAGTCCGGGAATGCTGCCCGTAATGTCGGCAAACAGACGATAAAGGGCAAAATCGCCGTGGCACGGCGCCATTATGACGTTGTCGAAAAGCCACGGCATAAAATAGAAGAAGCCGGCCATAAAAACGGCAAGCACTCCAGCCATCTTGAACAGCACCTTACGCAGGTCGTCAAGATGTCCCCAAAAACTTTTGTCAGTCTCCGCCATAGGCGAGCCTGTTATTTCTTCTTATCGGTATTATTGTCGACTGGCTTGTCGATTTCTTCCTTCACTTCGTTCATTCCATCCTTGAAGGAACGGATACCTTTTCCGATGCCGCGCATCAGTTCTGGAATCTTACGCCCTCCGAACAAAAGAAGGACTACCAACGCGATGATTATAACCTCACCGCTGCCAATACCCATAAGGCCTAACAATACGTCACTCATATTTCTTATTTTTTCTGATTCAAAGATAGTGCAAATCAAGTGAAAAACCGTGCAATTCGAGTGAAAAACATTCAAACTTGTTTGAAAATGTTTTCCCGAACCGCCGCCATTCTTATCATTTAGACGGAATATGCCGTATTTTGCGCTTTGAAACAATGGCAACGTTGGCTATCACCGCGGAGCGATGACTCTTTGTCGTAACCCGGCGCACTCGCGGTCAAAATCAGCCACAAAAAAACAGGCAAAATTTCAGTTTTTGCCGCTATTTTCCATCAAAATGCAAACACTTGATTATCAACCATAAACCAACCGCGTTTCCTCAGTTGGCGCATTTTCGTTTCCTCAGTTGGCGCATTTTCGTTTCCTCAGTTGGCGCGTTTTCGTTTCCTCAGTTGGCAAAAACGCCAGCCAAGACAAACTGTTTTGGTCAATCTTTAAGGCATCCGATTGGCACAACATAAACACCATCCTTTCTACGATAGGCAAAATCGCCAGTACCAGTAAGAACCATTAAGAACGATGGTTCTTTCATCTTGTCTGTATTTATTTTATCGACAAGGGCAAGAAGGTTCGACGCTCCCTCGTTGATTAATCGATCTCCTCCAAGCTTGATTTCCACAAGACCGTAGCGACCATTGCGAAGATGTATTACGGCATCACATTCAAGCCCACTCTTGTCTCTATAATGAAACACCTGTCCATCCAAAGCATCGGCAAATATACGGAGATCGCGCACACAAAGAGTTTCAAAAAACAAACCCATCGTATTTAGGTCGTTGATTAGGTCTTTCGGGCCAAGACCCAAGACAGCCGTTCCAATTGATGGGTCTATGAAATATCTGGTATTTGCTGTGCGTATGGCTGTTTTTGAGCGCAAATTCGGATTCCACGCTTCGCTATCTTCTATCACAAAAATTTTTCGAAGAGCATCCAAATAACTACCTGCCGTTTTGATCCCTATTTCATTCTCATCATTTGTCATCATATCAGCAACGATTGTGCCTATCGTTGCTTGCGAACCTTGGTTCCGGGCATAGGAACGCATCAACAATCTCGTTGTTGTTATATTCCGGTTTGTGCCGTCAACCCGCGACACGTCTTTTTTTATTACGGCATCAACATAGTCAAACGCTTGAGCAAGCGCGGCGTCTCCTTGCAAGCTGCAAGCGAAAGGCCATCCTCCACGACAAATCAAAAAAGCAATGTCGTCTATTCTTAGGCTATTCGTTGCAACAATGTTCTCGCGCGACTCAAACAAATGCGACAAACTTACTTTTCCATTTGACTCGCCCGACTCATATAGACTCATCGGTCGCATCGTCAACCAGCTGAACCTGCCTGTCCCGGAATGTTTCATGGATTCTTCATCCGAAGGAACGGCAGAACCCGTAAGTATGAATTGTCCGACCTGATGCCTATGGTCAACCTCAAACCTCATGGTGTCCCACAATTTTGGAGCCAACTGCCATTCATCAACAAGCCTTGGCGTATCCCCTTCAAGCAAAATGCCTGGATCTATTTCAGCCATCTGCAAATTGGATTCAAACGAGGCTGGATTGTCCATATACAGGATGCTTCGTGCCTGTTGTTCCGCGGTCGTTGTCTTACCACACCATTTAGGGCCCTCTATAAGAACCGCACCTTTACTCCTAAGTTTTTTCTCCAAAATGCCATCGGCTATCCTATGCTTGTATTCCATCTCCATAAGTAACTGATTTAGACTGCAAATATAATTATTTTTTTATACATTTCCTCAGTTGGCTCATTTTTGTTTCCTCTGTTGGCGCGTTTTCATTTCCCCAGTTGGCAAAAACGCCAGCCGTAGGCATAAAAAAAATCGGGCAGACAGGCATCCTGTCCACCCGGGAAAAAGTTATGTCTTTATTTTTTAGAATTTATATCCTACGTTGAAAAACAAGGCAATGTTGTAAGCCTTTGTGTTGTCTGCAATGTGCAGGAAGCCGTAGCGGGTGTCAAGTCCTACAAGGAATCGGTCGAACTCCAATCCGAGGCCGATGCCCATACCCATATCAAATCGGTTCAAACCGTCGTCGCCGAATGTTTTTTCCGACACACTTTCACCACGATAAGACGCTTTTGTCTTGCCGCCTACACCGACTGCGAGATACGGACCGGCATTAAACACCACATCGGCGTTCTTCAAACCGAAACGCATTGTTCCCATCAATGGCACCTCAAGATACATTTGGTTTACGTGTGTGTCAAGATCTTTGGCAATGTCCTTTGTATCAACATTTGTTCCTATCTGTTCGAAGTTCACACCTGTGCGGAAGCCGAAGCGTCCCTGAATCGGCATATCCACGCCAAGGCCAACACGATAGGCGAAACGTGGAGATGTGCCTGATGAGTGGTCGCCAACCCATGTTGATGTGCCTACTCCGGCATTTATACTCAACGCAACATCCTGCGCGTTCATTCCAATCACTGCACTTACGATTAAAATCGCTGATAAGATAAATTTTTTCATAAAATTTTGTTTTAGTTTGGTCTTATGTCCAAAGAACATCCCACTGGCTTTTTTGTTCAGCACCAAAAGACCAATATGCCAAGAAATACGACTAATCGACTATTTTGCGGCCAGCATCTTGTGTCCGGCGAGGCAATAGAGGCATTTGTGGGGCAGACAATAGGCGTTGCGCAGCTGTATCACCGCCTGCGACACCATGGCATTGTCAATCTTCATGCCGGCGTTGCCAAACATTGTGGTGATATGGTTGTGTTCTGGTTTTAGATTCTCAAGCAAGGCAACGGCTCGTTCCGTCCAATCGTAGTCGTCGGCGGTTTCGGCATACGTGTAGTAGAGCGGTGCGACGGTGTTGATTAGCACGATGTCGACGCTGCTGCGACCAAGGGCTGCCTGCGTCTCCTGGCTCTCGCGTCCGAATGTGTAATGGTTGCTCCAATAACCCGTTAGCGTCACGCTAAAAAGGTCGCGGAGACGCTGCTCGTCGCCTTTGGCTTCAAGCAGGTCTGCCATCAGGCGGAAGCCGTTGTGCACAAAATGGGCAAGCAGGGCGATGCGGCGCCACGGGAAGTTCTGCGGACGCATACGGAATGCCTTCCACACAAGTCCTTCAGGGCGGCGCAGTGAGAATTTGGTGCTGAGAAACGCATATTCGCGCTGCAATTGCTCTTGATAGCGGTCGGTGGCTGGACGGTCGAGCAGTCCTGCCTGCCCGAAAAACATCGCTTCAAGCTGCAGCAAAGAGTCGGCGTGCTTGTGCAGCAGGTTGAGCGGAAGGCTTTTGGCAAGCAGTTCGAAGGCATCGCTGTTGGTGCCGAATCCGATGGTGCGTGCGAGCGTGACGTAGCAGGTGTCTTCCCAACTGCCGTGGAAACGGTCCAGCAAGCCCTTCACGCGGCGGCTCTTGTCGGCAAGCCGCTCGAAGATGAGCGACTGCACCCATTCCGCCACATCGAGACTTGTCATTTCGCGTATCACCTGGCGGCATGGCAATTCCACGGTGGAATTCACGAGCGCGGCATAGCGGTCGGCGATTTCTGCGGTGCATTCCATCACCATTTGCGGGATGCGCTCGCCGTTGGCGCGCACCACCGGAGCGTCGTCTTTTGCCACGACGTGCAGCACAACGGTATCGTATGCCGGATCATCGTCGTGCCCATGGCGGTGCCAGTCGGAGGCGCGATAGTGGATTTCCACGTTTCCCGCCCACAGACAGCCATCAATCTCCACCTTGGCATTGAAGAAGTCGGGGCCGGCATCTGTGTTGCGCCTGCCCGGGTCGATGACACGCACACGGCGTCCGTCGTTGGTGGCGAGCTCGCGCGCGCCCCACAGACGGTGTTCCCACATATATTGCATCAGCATTTCCATGGCAAAAGTCGATTGAGTGTCTACAGCCAGCCGTTGTCGCGATACCAGCGTATGGTTTCTTCCAGACCCTGACGCAGGTCGTAGCGCGGATGGTAGCCGAAGTCGTTGACAGCGGGCGTGATGTCGCACGTCCAGTTGCGCTGGCGCAGGATTTTATATTTGTCGCGGTTGAGCGTGCTTGCCTTGCCCTTTGCAGCGGCAATGCGCTCGGCAATGGCGCATACTATCCCGACGATCCACAACGGGGCTTTCACGGGGACCACAAAACGCTTGCCAAGCAGATGCTTGACGATGCTGCGGAATTCGCTCTGGGTGTATGTTTTGCCGTCGGTGAGCAGATACGACTTGCGGCGCACGCCGGATTCCAGCGCGTCAAACACCGCCGACGCAAGATCCTTGACATAGACAAACGTGAGCAGTTGGCGACGGTAGCCTACGCTGAAGTCAAAACCTTGCGCTATCGACTTAACCATCAGATAATAATCACGCTCGTGCGGACCATAGACTCCCGTAGGGCGCATGGCTATATACGGAAAGCCAGCTATCGACTGCAGATATGTCTCGGCTTTGAGTTTCGACAAGCCGTATTTTGTATTTGCCATCGGTATGCTGTCAGCCGTGAAGGGCGTGTAGCCTTTCTCATCGCCCACACCGAGCACTCCCATCGAACTCATCATAACGAATCCGTCTGGCACGGCATCGAGCGAGCGCAACGTGTCGACAAGCAGCCGCAGGCAGCCGTAGTTCACACGGTTGAAGTCGTTGAAATTGACACATTTGGTAGCGCCGAGATTGTGCACCACATAGTCCCATGCGCCATGCTGCCGCAATTGGGCTTCGATGGTGGATTTGAATTTATCCCCGTCGGTAAAGTCGAGTTCCACGAAATTGATGCGGCTGTCTTTCAGAAACTCACGCGATGTGGTGGCTCTGACCGCCGCCCACACGTCGTAGCCGCGCCTCAACGCCTCCTCGACAATAAATCCGCCGATAAATCCGCCGGCGCCTGTGACCAATACCTTTTTTGTCATTCTATGTTGTTTGCCGCCGCGCCATCGATTAGGCGAGGCTTAGTTGATATTTCTTTATAAACTCGAGCACTTTGGGATTGCGTTCCGCAGCCTCTTTCATAAGCTCTGTCTGATTCCAGATTTTTTCGCCAGGCTGACGCTCTCTCACCTTCACCGAGAGCATGACGCTGTCGTTGCTCACGAAGTTGCGGAGCGACTGGAGAATGTCGGGCATAAACGACTCGATTTTTTCCTTCTGCGCCGGATTGTCGACAACAAACTCATAGTGGAAAGGCTCTCCCGTGGCACTCGGAAATCCCTTGATCATAGCGTTGTAGAGCATCGCCTCTTTTTCATGCTGACGCACAAACTCGCGCCATCCTTCCCGAAAAGCGTCGTCGGTATAAGCCTCACTGCGCGGAGAATTCAGCGGCCGGATGTCATTTTTTTTTTCAGTCTCGGCGACATTGCTGCCTGCCGGCTGCTGACTTTGTGGCACGGCAGTGCCGGAAATAGGTGCCTTTATCGACACCGACGACAAGCCTGCCACCTTACCGCCGGGCGTTGCCTGAGGACGTGGTGCCGGTGCTGGCCGCACCGGACGCACAGGCTGCGCTACAGGCGCCTGCGGTTGCGGAGCCGCCTGAACCGGTTGCGGCGCTGGCGCGGGAGCTGCCTGGCGCTGCGGTGCCGGTGCAGCATGGGCTGCCGGAGCAACCTTTCTCAGCGGTTGCGGAGCGGTCGGAGCGGCGGTCTCTCCGCCAAAGAGTTGGCATATCTTGATAAGCGTAAGTTCGACAATGAAACGCTTGTTGGTTGCATTGATATAGTTAAGGTCGCACGTGTTGCAGAGATCCATCGCCTGATACAGCTTGCCGAGCGGACAGCGTGCCGCCTGCTGCTTGTAGCGTTCCGCTATCTCGCCTGTCACTTCCATCAGCGGCACCAGTTCCGGCGAGTGGGCCACGACAAGTTCGCGCAGATGCGCCGCAACACCGTTGATAAACACCCTCGAGTCAAAACCGTGGTCGCGCACGTCTTTGTAGACGAGGAGCGACTGCTCGACATTGTTGTCGGCAAAAGCGTCGACAAGACGGAAATAATAGTCGTAGTCAAGGACGTTGAGATTGTCGATGGCGGCACGATAGGTGATGTTGCCCATCGATGCGGCTGCCACCTGGTCGAATATCGACAGGGCGTCGCGCATAGCGCCGTCGGCCTTCTGCGCTATCACGTTAAGAGCCTCCGGCTCGGTTGTGTAACCCTCATGGTCGGCAACATATTTCAGCTGCTCGGCGATGTCGGAGGGCGTGATGCGCTGGAAGTCATATTTCTGGCATCGAGAAAGAATCGTTGGCAGAATTTTCTGCCGTTCCGTGGTGGCAAGAATGAAAATCACGTATTTAGGCGGCTCCTCAAGCGTCTTGAGAAAGGCGTTGAACGCCGCAGCGGAAAGCATGTGGACCTCATCGACGATAAACACGCGGTAGCGGCCCGTGACTGGCGGCACCAACACTTGGTCGGTAAGCTGGCGGATGTCGTCGACGCTGTTGTTTGACGCGGCGTCAAGCTCAATGATGTTGAGCGACCGCTGCTCGTTGAACGCGCGACACGACTCGCACTCGTTGCAAGGCTCGCCGTCGGCCGTCAGATGCTCACAGTTGATGGCTTTCGCAAAGATGCGTGCCATCGTTGTCTTGCCCACACCGCGCTGCCCGCAGAACAGGTAGGAATGCGCCAGACGTCCCGACTTGACGGCGTTTTTCAGCGTGTTGACGAGAGCGTGTTGACCCACCACCGACTTGAACGTCGAAGGGCGGTATTTTCTTGCCGATACTATATAACTTTCCATATGACAAAGATAACTTTTTTTTCGCTTTCCACAGTCAAAATCAATTTAAAAACGACACGGCATTGCAGACAGTTGCGGAAAAATCGTTATTTTTGCACTTATGATACTGTCGAAACTGTCGATATTGAACTATAAGAACATCGCCGAGGCAACGCTCGAATTTTCCCCGAAGGTGAATTGCCTGCTGGGCAACAACGGTATGGGCAAAACCAACGTGCTCGACGCGATTTTCTATCTCAGTTTCTGTCAAAGCAGCCTCGCACGAACCGACGCGACAACCGTGCGCTACGGCGAAGAGTTCATGCTGCTGCAGGGCGAGTATGTGCGGAGCGGAAAAACGGAGCAGATTTCGTGCGCGCTGCAGCGCGGAAAAAAGAAATCCGTGAAACGCAACGGGAAGGAATACCGCCGGCAGAGCGAACACATCGGGCTGCTCCCACTTGTGATGGTCACTCCGAGCGACTGGAATCTTATCGCCGGCGGCAGCGAGGAGCGGCGACGACTGATCGACCGGATAATATCGCAGGGAAACCACGAATATCTGGAGCAGCTGATTGGCTACAACCGTGCGCTCGAACAGCGCAACGCGATGCTGAAACAGGGCATCGCCGACCCTCTGTTGCTCGAAACCGTCGACACTTTCCTTTGCCATGCAGCGGCAGCCATCCACAAGGCTCGCCAGCAATGGATTGAAAGGTTCACTCCAATCTTCATGCGCTACTACAACACAATCTCCGACAGCAACGAGCAGGTGAGGCTCGACTACCGCAGCGTGCTCAACACTCAGACAATGGCGGAAGTGCTGCGTCAGAATCTGGAACGCGACCGCGTGCTTGGACACACGTCAATGGGCGTGCACCGCGACGACATCGAGCTGATGCTCGGCGACGAGCTGATGCGCCGCACGGGCTCGCAGGGACAGTGCAAGACCTACACAATCGCGCTGCGCCTCGCCCAGTTCGACTTTCTGAAAACGGAATGCGGACAGACTCCGATTCTGCTGCTTGACGATATTTTTGACAAACTTGACACAAACCGCGTGGCAAACATTATGCGCATCGTGTCGGAACCGGCTTTCGGGCAGATTTTTGTGTCAGACACCAACCGCCAGCACCTCGACGAGACTGTGGAGGCGGTGGGTAGCGATTACCGCATTTTCACGGTCGACAACGGTGTGTGCCGTCAGGAAGGAGGCATGCAATGAAACGCCGCGACCCCGTGCTCTTAGGCGACGTGATGCGCCAGTTTCTCGACCCTGCGGCTCTCGACGACAATGCCAACCAGCAACGCCTTGTGGCCTTCTGGCCCGACGTGGTGGGCGAATACATCAACCGGCAGACGGTACGCCGCTGGATAAAAGACCGCGTGCTGCATGTGGTCATCGTTTCCGCTCCGCTGCGCAACGAGCTGATGCTCAACCGCAGCCATTTGGTGAAACGCCTGAATGAAATCACAGGAGCCGATGTCATCTCCGACATCGTTTTCCACTGAAAACAAAAACGAGACGGCAGCCCGTAAAAATGAGCCTCCGCCTCGTTAAATTCTTTGTCACTTCCGCTTATTCCTGACGCATGCGGCGAGTGAAGTCAGCCATCTTTATAGCCACCTCGGCAGCCTCCGCGCCCTTGTTGCCAAGCGCACCGCCGGCACGCTCGAGCGCCTGCTCCTCATTGTCGGTGGTAAGCACGCCAAACACAACCGGCACCTCGCCGTTTGCATTCAACTGAGCCACGCCTTGAGTCACACTGTCGCAAACATAGTCGAAATGCGGTGTGCCGCCACGAATCACGCAGCCAATCACAATCACTGCCTCGACATTTACATTGTCGATCATGCACGCCGCGCCATAAGTAAGCTCCACCGTGCCCGGCACATGCTCAACGAGGATATTGTCATCGGTGTAGCCCTCGGCGTGAAACACATCGAGCGCGCCCTTCAACAAAGCCTCCGTCACTTGTGGATTCCATTCAGCCACGACAATTCCGACGCTGAAACCATCCAATTTTGGCAAATTAGCCTTATGCCCTTCCTGGGCTCTCAATTCTGTTGACATAGTATGTACGTTTTTTTGTTTCGCTCTACAAAGGTAATGCAAAATAAAATAACTCATTTATTGTGGAGAGAATTATTATACGGCGTTTCATCCTCGGCGGCAAGGGAAATGTCGGTTCGCTCCACTGCATTGTCGTCGAGATAGATGCCACAGAGCGTCTGCTCGATGCTGCGCAACGTAGCGGCTCGTTCGCGAGGCTTCAGCTGGCATTCCCACACCTGGATCACGTGCCAGCCCATACGCCTCAACTCCATCCGGTCCCGGGCATCGCGCGCCTGATTGCGCTCAATCTTCTGCTGCCAGAAGCCGGCATTTGTCTTCGGCAGGCGGAAATAGCGACACCCCTCATGCCCATGCCAGAAACATCCGTTTACGAAAATCACCGTACGGTAGCGGCCAAGCACAATGTCGGGCGTGCCCGGCAGAGCGCGCACGTTCTTGCGATAGCGGAATCCCCGGGAAAACAGGTAGTGGCGCACCATCGTTTCCGGACGCGTGTCGCGGCTGCGGATGTGCGACATGCAGCGATGCCGTTGCTCGGCTGTCATTGTGTCAACCATACTAATCTTTCAAGCACCCTATCGGCACAACATAAATGCCGTCTTTACGACGGTAAGCGAAATCACCGACACCGGTCAGAACCATCAAAAACGCCGGCTTCTTCATTTTTGTGGTGTCGATTTTGCCAGCCAGCGATGTCAAAGTCAACGCCCCCGCCTCAATCAATGTGTCACCACCCAATTTTATTTCGACGAGTCCGTAATTCCCATTCTTCAAATGAATGACAGCATCGCACTCCAGGCCGTTTTTGTCACGGAAATGATAAACGGTACCGCCAAGAGCATCTGCAAACACACGCAAATCGCGCACACACAATGTTTCAAACAACAATCCGAATGTGTTTAAATCCTCAATCAAATCTTTCGGCCCAATGCCCAATGCTGCAGCAGCTATCGAAGAGTCAACAAAATATCTTGTATCAGATGTCCGTATCGCTGTTTTGCTTCTCAAATTTGGATTCCACGCAGGCATATCCTCTATGACAAAAATCTTGCGGAGAGCCAACAGATACGACTCAACAGTAACGTCGCTCACCGAATCCGATTCGTTGACAGCGATATCCTTACGTATAGTCGGAACACTTGCCTGTGCGCCTTGATGGCGCGCGTACGAACGAAGCAGCCTCTTTGCAAGATCTGAATCTCTGTTTACATTGTCAACACGAGAAATGTCAGAACGCGTCACCGACTCAAGATATTCCTCGACCTGAAGCAACGCCGCTTTTTCTGTTTGCTTTGACACCGCCCTCGGCCAACCGCCGCGACACACTGCAAATGCAAGTTGCGACAATGACAATGTGCTTGTAGCGCCAATGCTTTCTGGCGACTCAAACAGCTCAGAAAGACTTACGCCGCCATTGGATTCTCCAGACTCCCAAAGACTCATCGGACGCATCTTAACCCAGCCAAAACGGCCGGTCCCTGTGTGTTCTATCTGCCCATTGTTTATCACTGGAACAGCTGAACCGGTAAGGATAAACTGACCATCGCCATCTCTGTGGTCAACAGTGAAACGAATGGCATCCCAAAACTGCGGAGCCGTCTGCCACTCATCAATAAGTCGAGGCACAGCACCGTCAAGCAAAGTATTGATATCGGTCTCAACCATTTGCATATACTGCATCCGCCTCATCGGATCGTTCATATAAAGCACGCTCTTGGCTTGCTGCTCGGCAGTCGTGGTCTTACCACACGCTTTTGGACCCTCCACCAAAACAGCTCCAATTGCCTCCAACTTCTCTCGCAATATTCCGTCTGCTATCCGCGGCTTATATTCGCTCATTTTTGTTCGTATTTTTGTTTATGCAAAGATATTTTTTAATTTCCACATAAACAAATATTTACGAATCTTATTTGGCGATTTGGCCATTTTTTGCTTGGCGATTTGGCCATTTTTTGCTTGGCGATTTGGCCATATCTATTTTGACAGCGTGAGGCGCACTTTGTCGTTGGCCACGGCAAAGCGGCAGTAGCAAGCCTCCTTGCGCAGTAGCCGCACAATCTGTGTGCCCTCGTTATTGAGGATAAGAACACTGACGGCAAAGCCGAAGTGTTTGAAATCCTGGCACACACTAAGCCAATAGGCAGCGAGGTTGTTGTCGAGAAGCCACTCCTCAACGGCATTGGCCGTGGGCTGTGCGGCTTTGGTCAAGTCGTAGACAAGACCCGATCCGAAGCAGACCTCCGCGTTGAAAAGTTGGCAGGTAGCCAACGTCTCATCGCTTTCGATAAGGTCAATGACGTTGTAGGGCATCTGATTGTCGCCGCCCCACGGCATATAAGCGAGGTTGTCATTCACAACAACGGGCGAAATATCGCCGTCCTCCTTGAAAACGGCAGTCGTTTTCAACTGAAAGGCGGCACGGGCGGTAACGCCCGGAATATCTTCGACTGAATTATAATTAAGAAAGTCCATAACTTGTGAGTGTTTGCCACAAAGTTATGGACTCTATAAGGTGCCTGAAAAGACGCTATTCTTTTCTCAACCCTTCGGATGGGTCGAATTTTATAGTTTGATTGCCACTATTTTTGAAAAACTTAAAAATACGAAATGCAATAAAAATAATGAATGGTATTAAAACTACATAAACTAAAAATTCTGACCATCCATATCTATCTATATCCCAATCCCATTTGGTCATTTCTGGACCTAAGTCCCACGACTTTCCTTCAACAGTTTGACCAGTCCAAGGAATATAGTCATAATGAGTATGCTCTGCTACTCTTTCTCGGTATTTGTATGTGTGGGGCCAAAATCCTTTTCGGTCCTCCCCATTAATCAACAGAAGGAGATTAACGAAAAACCAAAGCCCATAAGTCATAACAAGTGCCGCATGACTTTTATAAAATTCTTTAAGCCACGTAAATTTTGGCATCTCAGGGGCAAGAGAAGCTTTTAATTGACCGTCCAGCTCCACTTTCACCCTTTGCTGTTCAGCTATCTGTTCTATATTAGAATTTTGCCTTCCTCCACAATATTGACAGAAGGTAGAATCATCAGCTATCTGTTTTCCACAATGTTTGCAGAACATAATTTATATTACTGAAAGATTGATTTAGAATCGCAAAGGTACTCATTTTAGGCGGATTATCAAAGAAAAACTTCGAGAGAATTGACGGCGAAGATGCAAATATCGCGGATGCGGCGTATCTCGCCGGAGGTAAGGAGTTTGACGTTGCGCCAACCGCCGTAATAGTCGTAACGGAGGGAGATGCAGTTGTGGAGCTGCAAGATTGAGCCATCGCTTTTCCATACGGAAAGATCGACGGGGTCGCCACTATTCAGTATTATTACTGTCCGCTAAAAGTTAGCGTGCACAAATAAAGATAGGGCTGTCTTTCGATTTTGGAAAGTCAGCCCCTTTTGGTTACCTTTGGTTTACCACAACAAAAGATTAACCTATAACTTTCAATGATTTTACGTAATATTCCAGCCGATCCCGTTCAGGAGGTCGGTTTCTTTTTTAAAACTCCATACTTGGCTTCAAATTTATCGCCGTTCTCACTTAAAATACAGACGAAAACACTATCTTTGTGAACGTCAAGACCACATACTATCCGCATAGGCTAAAACATTTTGAGACTTGTATCTCGTGAAACATTCAATTTGAGGCTCGCACACCGAGACCTCCACGCCACAAAGATAGGGGTGGTCTTGATATTTTCTTATATCACTGGCATATAAATCGAGATTTATATCTAAATTTGCCATCGGATAGGCAGAGTCTATCCACGACATATTGAAAACAAGAGACGTTATGTCCTCTGCTTGTAGTTGAAAAGCGTAGGAAACTGTTCAATTAGGCAATAGCGGGCAATAGCGGACTCCACGTCATAGGAGTGGAGCTGTTATTTCCACATCTATTCTCAAAGGTATTCCTACCACCTTCATCTAAAGGCGTGGCATAGCAGCCCACGCCTCTTTTTTATATTTAATATAGCATTTAGGGCTGAGGTGTCATTGTACTCTTATTTCATAAATTATGGATTTCAAAATATTCGACCCATCGAAGAACACATTAAGAGAAATACCTGAATCTAATGGCGTTTTCCTTGTGTTGCTGAAATATTCAGGTCAGTTATTCTATTTTTATAGCACTGAGCATGTTCCCGATTTCAGCAATTTTACCATAGGGAAATGTGTCATGCCTGTGGTATATATAGGCTCTACGAACAATTTGAGAAAACGCATTTGGACTCAAACCCTAAATGGCACTGCGGATAAAATGACCATGCGCAAATCCATTGGTGTGCTCATGGGACTAAATTTTGACCCATCATCGGATCGCAAGCGTTTCTGTATTTCCGATGAAAAGAGCTTATCTGATTGGATGTTCGAAAATCTAATTTTCCTCTATTGCGAAACCGAAGATCCAATGGCAGAAACAAAGTTAATCACTCAATACAATCCTCCGTTAAACATAAAAAACAATACCAATCCGGTAAATGCAGAATTTCGGAAAGAATTATCATCCCTCAGATCAAATGTTGATTTTATGAAATCGTCAAACGAGAATGATAATTTCGACAACGATGAACTTGACAACGATGAACTTGACAACGATGAACTTGACAACGATGAACTCGACAACGAAAATGACAAGCGCTACAACAATGTACCCCACGTTGTTGCCCCATCAGTCACAGCCATATCATCTAATGACGAAATACATACAGCATCCGAAGTGAAAAACGATTCATTGACATCAACCAAATACAGCAAAACAAGAATTGCTTTAGGAATTGTCGTAATCTTGGTAATCATCTATAATATAGGCAGATTATTCGGCGATTATACAATCCATGAAGATGGACAAACTCAATATATTGTCACGCAAGACTTTTTAGCTGCAACAGACTATGAAACGGTTCATAATCTTAATTCTTTATATTTGAATAATCCGAATGAGCCGGAAATTACAGATTCATATGCAGCCGCTCATTGGGATAAATTCGTAAATTTTTACCAAGGAGATGTTGTCGTTGTCTTGAAATTCGATGGATATGGATATAGGGTAAAGAGGCTCTCAGATGGAATGAAGGGGATAATACCCGAGAAATTATTGTCAAAAAAAGGCTAATTGAAATTATTGCTGTCCGGTAAAACTTTTGCAAGCAAAATAAATTAGGGTTGACACTTCTCACGAGGTATCAACCCTTTTGGTTATCTTTCCTCTAAGAAAACATCAAGACCACCCCTATCTTTATGGCTACCATCGTCATATTCTTATTTAGTCGCCCCTTAAGATTATTTTATTGGTTGACATTCAGTAAATTAATTTACAAAAGTCTTTGATAAATCTGCAAGTTTTCGTATCTTTGGATAAAGAAACTTGCAGATTTTATGATTAAAAACACCAATAAAAGCCATTCCTTATTCAGCAATCTATCAGATATGCTGAACCAATCACACCCACTTTACCTGTTAGCCGACAAAATAGATTGGGAAAAGTTTGAGACTGCTTTTCAACCTTTGTATTGTCAAGACAATGGTCGTCCCGGCAAGCCAATCCGTTTGATGTGTGGTTTGCTCATCCTAAAGCACCTTCGTAATCTGTCCGATGAATCTCTGGTAGAACAATGGAGCGAAAACGCTTATTATCAGTATTTTTGTGGGATGCAGGAATTCACTCCATCTGCCCCATGTGCTTCTTCTGAACTGGTCCATTTCCGCAAACGTATCGGTGAAGAGGGAATTGAATTGATCTTTCAGGAAAGTATTCGTGTGAATAACGAGGATGATGACGACCATCATCATGATACGGCCTTTATTGATTCTACGGTTCAAGAAAAGAATATCACTTATCCCACAGATGCAAAGTTGCATAAGAAGATTGTGAAAAAAGTTCTCGACCTTGTGAAAAAGCTGAATCTTCCTCTGCGTCAAAGTTACACATTTGTGCTGAAGAGAATCTATCGTAACCAGCGATTCCGAAATCATCCAAAGAACAGGAAAAAAGCCCTTAAGGCAGATAGAAGTTTACGAACAATAGCAGGGAGACTTGTCAGGGAACTCAAGCGTAACCTTAAAGGGAATCACGACTATGATGGATTGCTAGAACTCTTTGAAACCATTCTTTCTCAAAGGCGTAATAGTCGGAAAAAGATATATTCCATTCATGAACCGGAAGTACAATGTATCAGCAAGGGCAAAGAACATAAGAAATATGAATTTGGCAACAAAGTGTCCATCATACGATCTGCCACAGGCATTATTCTTGAAGCCACATCCTTTCGCAATGAATATGACGGTCATACCATTGAGTCTTCCTTGGAGCAGGTAGAACGGTTGACCGGGAAAAAGATTAAAATACTGGCTGGAGACAGAGGTTACAGAGGCAAGACGGAAATTAAAGGGACCAAAATTATGATTCCGGATATTCCCAAAAAATCAGACAGCCGCTATCAAAGATTGAAAAAACATAAACTCTTCTGCAAACGTGCCGGTATAGAACCAACAATTGGACACTTAAAGTCAGATTACCAATTAGACCGCAACTTTTACAAGGGTGTTGTAGGGGATGCTGTAAACGTTCTGCTAGCGGCAGCAGCATATAACTTCAAAAGAGCCATTAAAGCTCTTTTGTGCGTGGTTCAAAAAATTTGCGAGATACTGTGTCTATACAATATCTCGCAAAAATTGGCTTTTTAAGGGTTGACTACATAGTTTTAGAGGGCTTATTTGGCAAATCAAAACGTAGAAACTCACAGCAATAGCTGCAAAGATAGGGGTGGTCTTGACGTTCACAAAGATAGTGTTTTCGTCTGTATTTTAAGTGAGAACGGCGATAAATTTGAAGCCAAGTATGGAGTTTTAACCCCTGAATTGGAAGAATTGCATCAATTGCTTCTGAATCATGACGTAAAGGAGGTTACCATGGAGAGTACCAGTATCTACTGGCATCCCATTTGGCGCATCCTTGAAGACATTGAAGAATTAAAGTTGGTCAATCCTTATTTCATCAAGCAGCTTCCCGGGAGGAAAAGTGATGTGCGCGATGCCGCTGCTCGGCTGTCATTGTGTCAACCATACTAATCTTTCAAGCTCCTTTTTCCGTGCTTTTTTCATTCATTTTTCGCCCACGCAAGCGCACCCACTAACCTGCACGCAAACAAGCATTTACGCGTTTTCACTTAGCGATTTGGCCATATTATTTTGACAGCGTGAGGCGCACTTTGTCGGGGGTTACGACAAGGCGGGCATTGGCGCCTTCGATGATTGGAAGGTTGTAGTCGACATGCCCCACCGGGAAGTTGTAAGCCACCGGGAAATCGTAGTCGGCAACCATCCGCTGCACCATATCGTACATATTGTCGAAGTCCTTCGACGGCTTGTATTCGGTGAACTGCCCAACAATCAACGCACGCGTAGAGGCAAGCGTGCCGTTAAGACGCAGATGGTAGAGCATGCGCTCTATGCTGTAGATTGCCTCGTCGATGTCCTCAATGAAGAGGATATGGTCCTTGCGGAGCAAGTTGAACGGTGTGGACAGCAGTCCGCTCAGCACGGCGATATTGCCTCCGTAAATTCTGCCTTCAGCCTCGCCAAGACGGTTGTGAGGGTCGGCCACCACTTCATAGTCGGGCATGGTGCCGGTAAGGATGTCGCGGAGCGCGTGGCTGCATTCGTCGTCGGGACGCTCGGTCAGATGCTTGCACATCAGCGAGTGTATGCTTGCCACGCCATCGCGGGCCAACGCTGCATGGAAGGCCGAGATGTCGCTGAATCCCATCACCCATTTAGGGTCGCGGCTCCACAATCCCGGCTCGAAATGCTCGAGCAGATGCACCACTCCGTATCCGCCACGGCTGCACATTATGGCACGCACCGACGGGTCGGCGAGCGCCTGACGGATGTCGGCTATACGCTCTTCCGCCGTTCCGCTGTACGATCCGTTCACGCCTTTGCAGTGCCGACTCACTACGGGGCGGAATCCCCAACTCTCGATTGTCCGGCATGCGCTGTCGACCAGCTCCGGTTTGATTGCACTTGCCGGCGAGAGAATCGCCACGGCATCGCCTTGTCTCAATGGCTTTGGATATATCATATTGTCTTAATTTACTTGTACTTTAATACCTTTCTGACGGAACACTTCTGCGATGCGCTCCAACTCGTCGCGCTCCACTTTCTGCAGGTGCTGCTCAGGTGTGGGGCGATCGAGCGAGTAGAGCATCACCTCTGCCGGCTCAATCTCAAGATAAGCCTTCAGCAACGCCTGAATCTCGGCGTCGGTGGTGTTGTCGATGCGCACGCCGTCGTGCTCGCCACGCACCATCATAGTCTGGACGATGCACTGATGGCGGAATTTTTTAAGATGTCCAACCACGTGCTCCACCGTAAACTCCTTGTTTGCCGGACGGTCGATAAGGCGCATCGTGGCGTCAACCGCCGAGTCAAGTTTCAGAATGTTGTTGTCCACCTTCAGAAGCGCCTCGGCAACAGCCGGACGGTCAATCATCGTGGAATTTGACAAAACGCTGATTTTCACCGAAGGGTAATACTTGTTGCGCAATGCTATCACATCGTCGACCACGCCTCCGAAGTCAGGGTGCAACGTTGGTTCACCGTTGCCTGAGAAAGTGATTACGTCAAGACGGTCGCCGGCGGCATGCATCGCCTTCAGTTTGTCTTCCAGAGCCGCGCGCACCTCCTCGCGGGTGCTTATACCAGCCTTTCCCGCGCCCTGGGCATTGTAGCCAGCCTCGCAGTACAGGCAGTCAAACGAACAGATTTTACCATCGTTTGGCATCAGGTTAACTCCGAGCGACGTGCCGAGCCTGCGGCTGTGGATTGGTCCGAAAATCGTGTCGTGAAACAGTATTGTCACCATATTTCTATTCCTTTCTCAATAATTCGTTGAACAAATCTATATACTTACGCGCCACCGCGCCGTATGAAAACCGCGCCGCCACGCTGTCGTGGAGAGCCTTGCGGTCGACACTCTGCGACACCGCCCACAAGATGCCCTCGGCAAGGCTGTCGGCGTCGGGATAGGCGGCGAGCCATCCGTCGCGCCGATGCGTGATTATGTCCGACTGGCCTCCGTGGTCAAACGCCACGGCAAGGCATCCGGCAGCCTGTCCCTCGGCAAGCGTCATGCCAAACGTCTCGAAATGTGACGACGACACAACCACATCGCCTGCCGCCATCAGGTCTGCCACCTTTTCAGGAGCCACAGCGCCAACCCACCGGTAAGGCAGTCGTATCTGTCCGAGCAGCGACTCGTCGCGGATAGAGCCGAAAAGCTGCAACTCGATGTTGCAGTCAGGATGACTGTCGGCTATGACGTTTGCCGCCTCGATGAGCAGTCCGAACCCTTTCACGGGGTCGTCAAGCCGCGCCGCGCCCATCGTCACCACCTTCTTGTCCTTGTTTCCTGTACGCTGCCAACTGTAGCTGTCGACCGCCATCGCATTGTGGATCACCGACACCGCCCTGCCCTCAAGCAGCGCGCTGCGGCGGCAACAGTCGGCAAGCCATCCGCTGACAGCCACAAAATGGATGTCGGCATTGTCGTATATGCGTTTTTTCCGCTTCCACACACGGTGCGACAGGTCGTTGCCATAAGGGAAACGCATAAACCTGCAATGTCCGCACTCGCGCTCATAGCCGTCGCAACCATAGGCATGGTGGCAGATTCCCGTCATGCACCACATATCGTGCAGCGTCCACACCAACCGCTTTCCCATTGCGGCAAGTCGCCCGACGTCGGTGAGCGACAGCATCCCCTGGTTTATCCAATTGAGACACACCACATCGGCTGAACGCAGCCACGGATGCGACAGCACATCGACACCATAGCGCGCCGTCGACACCTTAAACAGGTCGCGGCGGTTCAAGCCGTTTGCAGCGAAGATGCCTATGCGCTCGCGCAGGAAAGCCCAACGGCGCTGCTCCGCTGTTCCCGCCACATCGACAAGCGGGTCGGCCGTAGTGCGGTCGACAACAAGCATACGGGCATCAACACCCTCCCCGACAAGGGCGTGCAGAAGCCTCCAGCTGGCAATAGCTGCGCCGCCATGGGCATCGGCAGTGTTGAGAATCACCACTTTCATTTGCGTCCCCTCCGCAGCATCGCACCGATGTTGAGATGCTCTTTTTTAACAATCATCATGGCAAACACACAAAGCATTGCGGTGTTGACCACAAGTTGCAGCATCGTGTTGCCAACTTTCAGATATTCAGCCACAAAATAAAGCACCGCAGCCACGGCTACGTATGAGAGAATCGACTTCAAATCGTAGTCGATAGGATTTTTCTTCTGTCCTACAATATAAGACATCACCATAGCCACGCCATAGCCGGCCACGCCAGCCCAGGCGCATGCCATATATCCGAACTTGGGCACAAGCAGCACATTCATGGCAATCAGCACGGCACATCCCACAAAAGAGAACAACGCGCCCCAAAGCGTCTTGTCGATGAGCTTGTACCAGAACGACAAGTTGAAATAAACGCCCATCAGAATTTCCGCCGCCATCACAATCGGCACCACACGCAATCCAGCCCAATATTCCGGATTCGGAGCAATGACGTGTTTGAGCACATCGATGTAGAACACCACGCAAAGGAATGCCAGCAGCGTGAAGATCACGAAATATTTCATCGCCTTGGCGTAAAACTCCTTGCTGTCCTTGTCGCGGCTCTTGCTGAACACAATCGGCTCGTAGGCATAGCGGAAAGCCTGTGTCAGCAAAGCCATAATCATGGCAATCTTGCTCGCCGCGCCGTAGATGCCGAGCTGCATCTTTGCATCGCTGCCAACATAGACATGGCTGAATATAATCTTGTCAGCCACCTGATTAAGGATTCCAGCGATACCAAGAATCAGTATCGGATAAGAATAGTTGAGCATACGCTTCGCCAACTGCCAGTCGAAACCGCCGCCAAGCTTTATGAGCGGCAGCATCAGCAGCATTATCGTGCCGGTGCAGACAAGGTTGAACAGGAAGGCATAAGCCACATCACTGCCTCCGAGAAACACGTAGTAGACAATGTTTAACGCTATGTTGAGCACAATGAAGAGCAGCTTCAACGCCACGAAGTGAAACGGGCGCTTGCGGTAGCGCAGATAAGCGAACGGGATGCATTGGAAAGCGTCCATCGCCACAACACCCATCATCATACCTATATACGAAGGATGGTCGGCATAGCCCATGGCACCTGCAATCTGCGGCAGAAACGCCAGTCCGAGCGCCACAAACAACAGCGACGTGGACCCCACCATAATCAGCGTTGTTGAATAGACCCTGCGCGGATTCTCCTCCGCCTTGTTCACATAGCGGAAAAATGTGGTTTCCATTCCATAGGTGAGAATCACCATCAGCAACGCCACCCACGCATACACCTCGGTGACAACGCCATAGCCACCCGAACGTACCGACATCGCCGTGACGTAGATAGGCACAAGAAGATAGTTTAGAAATCGCCCTACGATAGAACTGACACCATAGATGGCAGTGTCTTTTACCAATGATTTTAATCCAGCCATTATTCTCTGTTTTTTATCATTATTATGGTTGCAAAGGTATACATTATTGCGAGCATAGACAACAAAAGCGTCCAAAGTCGACCAGCTAAAAACATCGGCGGCGAGACCCGCAATATGGAGCATCCGCCGCCGATTGTTTCTTTCGCAACCACCTATAGCGCCGCCGCTACCTTTCCTACCCTCGCCAGTTTCGCCATAAACGTTTTGTCTGTTTTAGCAGTCTGCAGATTATACCGCAATTGTATTTGCAACAACGGTTCCGCATTGACCCCGAGCGCCGCCTCAAACAGCAACGCTGTTTTCTCCGACAACGGTCTATGCCCATTCAAGATTTCGTTTAATGCCGAATAAGCAATACCCATCTTCTCTGCCAACTTTCGTTGTGACAGGCCTCGATATTCAATCTCATCTTTCAAAATTGCGCCTGGATGAGTAGGATATGCCGGCGTCATACTGTTTGCCGTCATATTTTCTTACAAAAAACCTGTTGGCGGAATTAGTTTAGCGCATATTTAACCCTGCCAATCGGTCTAT
>ERZ1023666.186-NODE-186-length-28620-cov-34.934325_pt1 | contig 28620 bp, 26 predicted proteins | sample MGYA00380341_ERZ1023666 | MGnify/ENA primary metagenome ERZ1023666 (study PRJEB33179, sample SAMN07448983) | human gut metagenome | biome: Human-gut; feature: Human associated habitat; material: Faeces | host: Homo sapiens | place: India: Bhopal | collected...
ACGGCGTTTTACCGATATTCCGTGTTTAGTTTGTTCCATGATTTCTTGTTACTTTGCATCTATGACACAAAGGTTGTCTGAAAATGGGAAAAATTACTGCACACCTAAAAAAAGTTTTTTCCACATATCTTATCAGATACGATTTACCTATCTGCCTTGCACCATTGACAAGCAGAATCTTCCGAGGTTCGTGAAGGAGAAATTTCTCCAAACTTTCAGCAAATTTACGTTCTAACATAAGCCTTTCATTTAATCCGGTGCAAATATACTCATTTTCAGTTAATTGCACAAGCCTTCTGGACTTTTTCTTTCATTTCAGCCCTCAAAAAGAGGAATTATTCCGTTAAAACAAGGGGTAAAAACAGAAATTATTCCGAAGAATATAATTCAAAAGAGCGTGGTCGCCAATCGGGCAATCACGCTCTTTTATTTCATTATTAACATAAAACATTATAACATATGAAGACTCTCCCATCAAAGAGCCATCTCCTTGAAGAATCAAGAGGGAGAACATCCCCATGATATTGAGAGAGAAATCCTTATCTAATTTAGCAAGCCTTCTTCTTGCGCTCGCAATATCTTTCACATTGGGCGCAGATGTCATAGCCTAGCATGGCACCAAGGATGAAATCCTCCTCAGGCGAAAGCTGGCACAATGGCTTGGTGACAATCATTCGGATAGCATCCAAGCATTCTCGCTTGCCAAAGAAGAGATTCAATCGATCATTGCCCACCGGCTGAATGATGTAATCGATGTTCTGACGCTCCAATCTTGTTATGGCAAAAGACTCATATTTCTTGTTGAAGGTGAAGAGCACCATGCGGCGCACACCTTTCTTATATTCATATATGTGGTTCATCAGAACTTTCAAATCTATTGGCATTACTGATACTTCCTGCTGCATACTATCCAAACTATTATTTCATTATAACATTCTTATTATCATCGTTTTGTCCTATCGCATCATACATTGAAAGGGCAAAATAGTTTACAGTGATGGCTTGATAGCCTCAATCCAAGCGTCGATGCGCTCCTCGGTCTTGTCATCCTCGTTGACCTCATCAAGAGCCAAGCCCACGAACTTGCCATCTTCCACAGCCTCACTGTCATCATAGGTATAGCCATCGGTAGATACGCCATCGAGCACAGTGGCACCAGCCTCAACAGCAGCATCCTTCAACTCCTTCAAACCGCCACAGAAGGTATCAGGATAACTCTCACTGTCGCCACAGCCAAAGAGAGCCACGGTCTTGCCAGCCAAGCCAGCACTCTTGAGGGTCTTCACGCCATCATACCAGTCGTCTTGCATCTCACCAGCACCCCAGGTAGAAGTACCGAGAATCAGGTTGTCATGACTTGCGATGGTATCATCGTTGATGCTTGTCACATCCACAGCTTCCACGCCCAACTTAGAGGCGATGGTTTCGGCAATACTCTGGCAAGAGCCAGTAGAAGAGCCATAAATTACGATTGTTGATTTCATTTGTTCGATATCTTTTAGTTACATTTATTCTTATTCTCCTGCACGTTCCCCATCTGTCACAATAGGGGCAGTTACAGTATTCAAAGCTTACATTGCTTTCTTATTTCGGTTGCAAAGATAACGACTTTCTATGAATCACGCAATACCTAAAAATGGGGGTTTCGGCAAAATACCTAGATATGGGGATAAAGTCCGTAATTGTTAAAAAACGAGAGAAACAAAAGAAATCTGAAAATTTCTTTGGTTCTTTTAAATTATATGTATAATTTTGCAGACGGTTAGGTGAAATACCCTTCCATTATTTTTGAGATTTAAGAAGCGTTATGCTTATCATGATATCGGAAACCTAGGAAACTTCCAAAATATTCATGTGATGGCATAGTGGTTCTCACGCATAGCGTGGGCTGCTATTGTTGCATCTATGAATATGGGCTATCCTAGGGCCTCCGATAGAAGATGTGGTCATTGCAGTTCACGCTTCTCTGTTAAACATAAAGCCTTAATGGACTGTAAGGGCACTTTGGAATAGAACCATGAACACGACCAAACAATCCGTATTGCTTGTAGGTATGTTTACCTGCATATTGATTGCAATAGCATCTATTCTTTATGTTGCAAACTCTGCATCTGTCTTAAAATCTAAGTTTGCACAAAAAGAACAGAACGAAAAATATTTCAACAATTTTGAGGATGAGCAGATTTCTGTTCTAAAGACCTCACATTACTTTGACAATAAAGAAACAAAAAGTAACTTAGAAGAACTGAGAGAAGTTGGTCCTATACCTAACGGAAAATTCATATCTTCGTTCGTAGGAAAAGGGACTGGAACTTACACTTACAAAGATTATGAGCGAAAAGACGAGAAACGTCTTGTCTATTATGAAGAAGAGATACCCAAAAGAGATTCATGGGGTGACATCATTAGAGATTTTGATGGCAGCATTCTGTATGAAAAAATAGGTAAAACCAAATGGGTGAATGGACCTTGGTATGACATAGTTAATAAACAAGGGAAATATGAATATACGTATTGTCTGACTATCATCGATTTGTCAGACTCTATCACAGCAAACGCTCCTGATAGCATATATACTAATTACACCAAACAATTTACAAAGTTATTGACAGCTTACAAAAATTGGAAAATTGTGCCAAATAAGCATAGGTGCAAAAATAACGACTTTTGGACCAATAACTATGGGAAGATATTAAATTTCAAAAGAGAAGCAATTTCATTTCAAACAAAAGATCAAAATGGAACATTGATGGTACGCAGTGTCTATTATGCCAACAATAAGGCTTACGTACTAGATGTACATAGTCCACACCGAATGTTTAAAGAGTTTGACAAGATTCTTTGTGGTTTTACCACTTGTTACCTTGCAGACTATAACAAGAGTGTTATTCTTTTAGCAGGAAAGACACTATTATGTGCATTGTTGTTTGTTATCGCATGCTTAATTGCTATTATATTGGGAAAGAAGTGCCTAAACATGCAGTCCAATACTACAATAAAGAATGATGCTGCAAAGAAATTGTCATGGTATATTTCTGTGGCATTTGGTGTCAATCTGATATGTGTATTCCTTGATATTTACCCTTTATATCTTGGGGAAATACGCATAGATGACACTTGGTGGAAATACTTTACAGCTATTCTATGTTCTATTTTGATTGTCAATATATTTACTTTAGCAAACTGTTTGAGCAAGATTAAAGGTGAATACACATTTGATTTTATTGTTCCTACATGGCTGAAAAAATACCTTTACAAGCGTAATGTTACGAATGTTGAATACAAAAGCTTTACCATTTTAGTAGGTTATCCTCTATACATTTTAGGTAATCTGCCATTTGGCATAATCATTATCGCTTACATTATTCCTGTGTCCGCTCTATTTATATTAATGACGGAAATCAGAAATTTCAGTAATTGGCTAAATACAGATGTAAAGAAAGGGATAGAGACTGGACAACAACAAACGTTGGGTGGTTTCAAAGATTATTATTTCATTTTGGATATTAATACAAATGCAACAGAAGAGGAAATTACGAGTGCATTTAATAAAATTGTCGCAAAGTATCATTCGAGTATTGATACTAAAATTTATGGCAAAGATTTTCTGCCTAATGCACAAGAAGCGTATAGAGTTCTAAGTTCAACCAACAGACTACGTCCAGAATATGACAAAGAATACGTTGCTTTTCAAGCATCCAAAGAAGGCAACTGGAAATACAAAAATGAAAATTTACGAAACGACATTGCTGCAATACAAGCAAATCTTTATGGATCCCCAAAAGAGAATTTCATAGCCAAAGAAAAAATCAGACACAAGAATTTAATGATAATTGCATTTTTCTGTTATTGGATGTTTTTTATATTCTTCACTTTCGGAACTACTCTGATGAATAAAAGCCAGAAGGAAAATGAGAGAATGACTTTAACTCGACCTCCTTCATCGTTTTCTCCGCCCCCAGCTCTACCTCCGCCCCCGGCTCTACCATAGAATAAATAGATTTAAACAAGATGGAATGTCTAAACAATTGTAATTTATGAAGCAGACTATAATTTCTTTAGCTACATTTGTCTATTGCGAGCAAATTTTCGCACAAGACACGAATACATCAAACACAAGCAACTCATACATAATGTATGCAACCATCGTGTTTGTATTCATCATAATTTGGCTACTCAATACAAAATTCAAGAAGAAAACTAAGGCCAGATTTTTTGGCGTTTTCTTTGGTATATACATCATTGCTGGGATTATTATAGTTTTACCAAAAATAGTAGCAGAGCAATCATCTCCCAAATATGATGAAGGGGTAGTTTGGACGGTTAAGTCATTAAACTCTCATTTGCCTCAAAAAGTCCAAGAAGGTGTTTATGGTAAGAAATGGGAGTTGAAAGATTCTTGCCTTATCTATGTTATGGAGATTGATGAGAACAAACGTCCATTTGAAGATTTCATGGGAGACACGAATTTAAAGAAACGTATTATATTTAATAGCTTAGTAAGTAGTTCCTATTTTTTGTTAAGTCCACTTTCTGATATCGCCCATAAAGGTTTTTCTTTTAAAATATTAATTAAAGGTATTCAGTCTCATAGAGAAATAGCATTTAATGCTAATCCTTCTGAAATACAAAAAGCACAATATGGGAAGGACATTTCAGATAAAGAAAAATTACATATTTATTTATCTAATTTGAAACGTACCCTCCCATCCCAAATGGGTAATGGCATTACTTTGTCCAATGCTGCAATTATCAAGGATAAGTTTGTTATCACCTACACTATAGATGAAAACATTTACTATGACATGAAAGCAGTTTCAGAAAAAGAATTAGAATCAGATTTAAAAAGTGATTTTCAAAATGGTAGAATTCTTCCTAAATTAGGAATTCTATTAGCTCCATTAAATATGGCAATTAGGGTGCTTTATGTTGGTTCCATAACAAAAGAGCAAACATGCATCGACATACCTGTTTCTTATATACAACAAGTAGTTTCAAATAATTCACAAAATTAATAATATAAATATTATGACACCTTTTTTATCTATCAAAACATGTTTAATGAAGTCTTTTGACTTCAAAGGTTACGCTTCAAAAAGCGAGTATTGGTGGTTTTGGTTATTCCAAGTAATCATGGTTTCACTTTTTATTATTATCGAGCATTTCGAAGACACTATAGTTGGAACAATTGTCTTGGGAATACTAATTGCATCCATACCTGCCAACATATCTTCTATGGTAAGAAGATTCCATGATGCAGGATTCAGTACAAGAAGTTGGCTGAAGCGCTTTTTAGCAACAGTAAGTTTCATCATAATTGGTTGGAAATTTTCTGGCTTGTTTGGTTATACAGGAATGAGTATGATGGCCATGATTACCATCGGTGCTTGCGGCATAGGATTTTTGTCACTTTTCATCGTTCTCATTGGAGACAGTGTCTATGAGGATGAAGAGTAAAAGGTATAGAGTCCATTCCGATTTTTCTGTTAAATAATGCAACAACCAGCATTTTTTACAACAAAAAGTTTCTCGTTTGAGAAACTTTTACTATTTTTGCCGCATAAATCAATGGACAGAATATGAAAAAGAAATTTGATCATACAAATAATACTCTCGGCAGCATCATACAGACTGCAAGAAAGGAGAAAGGTCTCTCACAAGAAGCCTTGGGCAAACTTGTGGGACTCGGCAAAAGTAGCATCAGCAAGATAGAGAATGGGCTAACCAATATCTCTGCTGATGATGCTGCTATTTTGCTTGAGGCTATGGGAGAAAAACTGCAATTTTATGTTTCTAGCGCCTATCCATCCATAGAAACCAAAAAACAACAAATCAAGTTTATCACAATAGCAGTTTGCTGGTTTGCAGAAGCAAAAAACACTTCGAACAGCCAAGCCTACAACTATCTTCTGAGGCATAACGGAATTAAGTTTCTAGAGGAAAACTTTGAATATGAGCAAACCCTTCCTAAGACAGAAATTATCAAAGACTTGACTACGATTTGCAGCAATCATATTAAACAAGTAGCTATAAAAAATGCAGAAAGGAGAAGTGCAAAAGCATGAGATTACTACACGGAAGCTACTTGGACATCTCAAAACCAGATTTAGGGAAATGTAAGTCCAACAATGATTTTGGCAAAGGTTTCTATCTGACTCCCAATTGGAAGAGAGCTTGGCAAATGGGTAAACGAAGCTGTGCATTGCATCATGGTCAAATCACAGTTAATACCTTTTTATTTTATCCACAGGAATGCCAACGAAAGGGATTACATATCAAAGAGTTTAAGGGATTTACAACAGAATGGGCTATATTCATATTAAACAACAGATCGTCCTCTCAATACAAACATGATTACGACATTGTTATTGGTCCTGTTGCCGATGCGATTGTTGACCAAGAGATATCTTTGTACAAGCAGCAATATGGAGACAATTGTTTGAATGAAGAGAACTTGCAAGAGTTCATTTCTCGAATATCACAATTTGGCTACAATTACATACAGTATTGCTTTTGTACCGAACGAGCCATTAATGAACTGATAAAAGATTGACGAATATGGAGAATAATACATTTAACTACGAACAAGTGTTAGGCGATGTTGCAGCATATATCGCAACGGAATATAACTTTTCACCGAGCGAGGCAGTTGGCATCGTTATGAATGCAGAGAACATCAATGAAGTCATCGAAGATATCAAAACGGATTCTTGCAATTTGGAAGTTTCTTCTTTAGCAGAGAAAATCATGCAAGAGACTCCCATTCAGTAATATTGAACAATTAATAAAAAAGGTTGCCAAGACATTGCCTTGACAACCTTTTTTATTAATTATATTCTTCACTTACACAGCGTACAGGAACGTGCGGATGAACCAGTAGCAAACGATACCTGCGAGATAGCCCACGAAGGCAATCCAAGAGATGTGCTTCATATACCAACCGAAGGTAATCTTCTCCAAGCCCATTACAACGACACCTGCGGCACTACCGATGATGAGCATCGAACCACCGACACCGGCACAATAAGCCAACAACTGCCAGAAGATACCATCCACAGCCATGTCGCCCGTAGGAGCCACAGGATACATTCCCATACATCCGGCTACCAATGGCACATTATCCACAATGCTTGAAAGCACACCGATGATACCAGTAACCAGGTAGTGGTTGCCATCGAACACCTCATTCAAGCCCTGACCGAGAGCAGTCAATACGCCTACCTCAGCCAAGCACGATACTGCCATCAAGATACCGAGGAAGAAGAGAATCGTACTCATATCCACACGAGAGAGCAACTTGGTTACTCGCTTCTGAGTGCCCTCCATATCCTGTCCACGATGCAAGCCACGATAGAACACCTCTGTGGCAGTCCACAACAGGCCGAGTACCAAGAGGATGCCAACAAATGGAGGCAAGTGGGTGATGCTCTTGAAGATAGGAACGAAAATCAAACCACCCACACCCAGCCAGAACACAGCCTTGCGCTGACCTTCGGTGAAATCGCTCACTGCCGCTTCCTTGGATGCAGAAATTTCAGGCATCACCAGCTCACCCTTGAGCATAGTCTGAAGAATGAGCGCAGGAATCACCATGGAGACGATAGATGGGATGAGGATTTCGGCGATAACGCCAGCAGCAGTAATCAATCCCTTGTTCCAAAGCATGATGGTGGTTACGTCACCAATTGGCGAGAAGGCACCACCAGAGTTGGCAGCGATGATGACGAGCGAGGCATAGACCATGCGATCCTTGTGATCGGTGACGAGTTTGCGCAAAATCATAATCATCACGATACTCGTGGTCAAGTTGTCGAGGATGGCTGAGAGAATGAACGTCAGGAAGGCAATGCGCCAAAGGAGCGCCTTCTTCGACTTGGTCTTCATCACCTTGCGAACCCAGTTGAAACCACCATTCTGATCCACGATTTCCACGATGGTCATTGCTCCCATCAAGAAGAAGAGCGTGGTGGCGGTATCACCGAGATGTTCCTGGATGATGGAAGTCACCTTCTCTACCATACCTTCCGCACCACCGGTATAATCAGGGTGCATGAGTTGGAGATACTGCATTGGATCCACCATGTAGAGGGTCCAACAGCCCACGAGCATCAACAAGGCGATAGCTGCCTTGTTTACCTTGGTCAAGCTTTCGGTAGCTATGAGTGCATAGCCGAGCACGAAAACGACGATAATCGAAATTGTTAGTGTAGCCATTACTTTTTTTTATTATTAGAATTTGGGGGCAAAGGTACAAAAAGAAAATCAATATCCATCCTTTTCGTCCATGATATTTCAATGCAATCGTTTTCATATTACCATTTGAAAGATTTCGCAGTGGATAAAGTTTCCTTTTCATGGGTTCATTGCGCCCATATTGGCAACACCTCTATTCTGATTCCCTCTCGTTCTATCGTTTGTTGCTGACAGAATGTGATGATTTTGCATTGCTTACAATTTGTTATGGTAGATGCAGCCAAAAGTCCTCCAACCTCTCGTTCCATATTCTCCTCATTCAAAGTCCAGCAAACTTGCACCAATTCCGATACTCGTTCACCTCGCTGTACCACGAAGTCACATTCTTTCTGCTCATAGAAATAAGAAATTTGGTCTTCCTCACCCAAACTCCGCTCCAAATTGAGATATACGATGTTTTCGAGAGCCTTGCCTGCATCCTCACTCTCAGGCAGAAGCACGGCATTGCGCAAGGCGATGTCAGCCATATAATACTTGGCTGGCGAACTGCTTTGCTTCACCATCGACTTGGTATATCGCTGCACCTTGCGAAACAAGAAGATGTTGCAAGCATAGTCGAGCCAAAGATAAAGAGAATCCTTGGCCACCTTCAACCCTTGCGACTTCAAGTCATTATAGATATTGTTGACACTCGTAGGTTTCGTGAGGTTATTCATCATTCGCTTCAAGAAGTACCTCACTACGGAGACGGAAGCCCCAATATGATAATGCTCTATCATATCACGGAAAAGCATCGTGCTGAAATAAGACTGGAGAATCTTCACCTTTTCCGATTTCGTTTGGGCACGAACCACCTCTGGGAACCCTCCTTCATCGCAATAATCACGAAAGGCGGAAGCCATCATCGCCTTACCTTCCTCACTATACTTATCAGCCTCGATTCCCTTGAAACTAAGATACTCCTCAAAACTCAAAGGATACTCTCGATATTCATCTGGCCATCCACGCAAAGCTGAAGCTATTTCCTCGGAAAGCATCTTGGCTGTGCTACCTGTAATAAAGATATGCTTACAATAATTCTTATACACCCTCAGCACAAAGAGTTCCCAACCAGATACCAACTGTATCTCGTCAAAAAACATATACACATCTTGGAGGGAAGTAGTAGGATACATCTCTCGATAAGCTTGAAGGAGTTCATCGAAGTTATCTGGAGTCATGGAGAGAAGATGGATTGAAATGTACTGCGTAGTTCCATATCGTCTTTTTTTTATGTATAGTTTAATAATGTAGCATGAATATGCGATTTTGACCGCAAAGTTACAAGCTTTCCTTCTAAAAAGGAAAGAAATCTCCAATTATTTCCTTCCAAAAAGGAAAGATATACTAAAATGTTTCCTTTTCAGAAGGAAAGACACCTCAAAGCAATGACTCATGGGGGCAGAATCTGTTGTAAAAACCGACATTGTATATCGTATGGTCAAGAAATACAAAAATCAATAAGCCCGCAAGCGCTGCTCTCAAACAGATTGATGACCAAGGCTATATGATTCCATATTCGGCTGACGGCAGAAAGCTATATAAAATAGGTGTAAGCTTTAATACAAAGACCAGGACGGTTGAGGAGTGGGATTACAATATAGGGTAGGTTTCAAATGAGAAACCTACCTTATATGTAATCTTTAGATATATTTCCAGCTTTTCTCCATATAAATCTAATAAGTATGATATTAAATATTCAGAAGCAATAATCTCGAATATCCAACTTTTGGAATGTATTTAGCAAGCTATATGGATTGAACACTCCTTGCATCAAATCAGAAAAAAGATAACCATCATATTGCTTCTTGAGCATAGCTATCATCCCATCTTTGGAACAACGATAATGTTTCGCCATCTCATCTATCGGTTCTGCAAAATACTTCAGCATCTCATCATCCGTAATACCACACAGAGCCTCATATTTAGGAGCCATACTGATGTCGCTTGGTTGATTAAAGTCACTGAACACACTGACTTGGGAGAACTTGGTGACACCTGTGAGCAATACAAACTGCAAATGCTCGTCCGCTACCTTGAAGGTAGAGAAGAAAGCACGAAGCAGATTGCGATTGTATTCCTCATAAGTGATTTCGCATTCCTCATGATTGATGGTATTCTTCAAGTCCTGAAGTCTGTAATGTTAGCCCTTCGCTCTACCTTGTATTTTTCTTCCCATTCAGAGAGATAAGTATCCAATACCTGGTCAAGAGCATTGGCATTGGTGTATGTACCAATGCCAAAATCGAGATGGAACACAGGATAGGTTTTCCAATCTTTCTCTAACTCCTCGATAGCAAGTCCCTTGAAAAGTTCTTTCTTGCCCAAGTAATAGCTCTTCAGGGTAGAGATAAGAAGGCTTTTTCCGAAACGGCGTGGTCGTCCCAGAAAATAGACACACCCCTCATGGGTAAGAGAATATATCAAGTCTGTCTTATCGACATAGACATACCCTTCCTCACGGAGTTTCTCAAAAGACTGTATTCCTATCGGATATTTCATTGTTTACTCCTTTATTTATTCCTATAATTGAATTTAAATGCAAAGCTAAGTTTTTTTTCGGAATCCCCAAAGATTTCAACAACTTTTATAGATAAAGTTATCTAATGGAAATAAACAACAGAGGGCATAGCGCGATTATACTTTGCACCATGCCCTTTACCTATTAGTAATCAATCAATCTAATCTCTGTTAGCCTGCCGCATATTGTTGTCTAGTATAGAGTATGACTATTTGTCCGTCCTCACAACTCTGAAGCCGACATTAGCATAACCTTGCGAGCCATTTCTCACGATGTCCGACTTCTCGCTTCGGCAATCATCACGGTCGGAATCCCAACTGCCACCTTTGATGACGTATAGTCCATTGGCATCAGTAGAAGAAGTCCACTCCCAGCTATTGCCCCAGAAATCTATACCGCCACAAGCACCTATAGTCTGGCTATAAGCATCTACTGCCGTCAAGCCCTGTTCCACATGTCCCGAGTTCATTGCCACATCCTTCGGCATGTGACCTGCTGCAAAGATCCATTCCTCATCGGTAGGAAGACGATAAGCGTGAGCGTTATCTTGGGAAGAAAGCCAGTTGCAATAAGCGATGGCATCCGCTATTGTCACGTTGACTACAGGATAATCGGCTTGATCTTCAGCATATACAAAACCTGGATTGAAAGCAGCATATTCTGCATTGGTTACAGGTGCATAACCGATATAAGCATTATCCGTTGGTGCTCCTCGCAACACAAGCCAAGCATCAGCTGGATTGTCATCCGTACGAGGGTCGATGAGACGTAAGAACTGCTGTTCGAGACGAATCTCACGATTCTCCACCATTTCATCCACAATGTCTTGCATCTCCTGAACGAGGTCAGGAGTCTTAGCCTCTCGCTCCAACTCACGGAGCTTGTTCTTCTTTCGAGCCACCACCTTGTCATATCGCAGTCCCATCTGATCCATCAAGGCTTGCTTGTTTTCTTCTGTCGGGTTCTGCTGATATTGATGAAGCAGTTCGTTGGTCGTAGCATCTATCTGCGGACGCTCCTCCTCTACAAGCGGTGCATCAGGGTCTTCAAAGTCCAATTCGCTCTCCACCAAATCGAAAGGAGAGATGCAGATGGCACGCTCAGCTATCTGATGAACGCCGAAATAATCTGCCTTCAAGCCTTCCTTATTATATAGAGAGAGGCGATAACCACCATAGAGATTGCAAGGCAAGATGGAAATGAAGTAATCCTTGCCAGGAGTGAAACCTGATGCATCTGGCGAAGTGAACGTGAGGATGGAATGGGCATTGCTTACCTCATCCACGACAGGTACGGTTTGTCCATTTCCTTGTTCATCCACTTGCTTCTCCCACTTGATCTTGGCATTACCCGTCAAGGCATAGCCATCCACACTTTCCATCTCTATCTTGGTGATACCCGACATCTGGAAGTTGACCTTGAGGCCAGCACAAACACAGCGGAAATCCAATTTTCCTTGCACAGCAGTGCTTTCTTGCGCCACGGCAATGGCTGCGTTTTCATCATAGCCTTTATCCCCTGGTATTTGAGCATCAGGAATATTGACCGTAGTCGCATACCATGTATTCTCCTCGCCTGGATTCCAATTAGGATAGAAGCCATCAACAAGATTGGTACTTGTGATTTCCGTACCATTCCCTTGGTCAGCATCATCCACTATCGTATCATTGTCAGAACAAGATACAAGGCATAGCCAAATATCATCCTTTTCATCTTCTACCTCCTGCTCTTTTTGCCATACGCTGCATCATCTGTCTTTCCAACTGATAGACACGCTCTATCTGAGCCTGTGTCAAGAACTCACTATAGATGCCATAATATTTCTTGCGAAGATCCAATATCTTCTGACTATGCGCGAAGCGATCTTTCAGACTCCGCTCAGTCTGCCCATCGCTCTGCTTTCCACGCTGCGGTTTCACACGAGGTCCCAACGCCCACACCTCCTTCTGATAATTACAAAAGGTCTTGACGAAACGCTTGCCAGTAGCCTCATCAAAAGCCAAATCCTTGGCGATATGCTTGGCTTGCACCTCTGCGAGTTGCTCACGAGTGAGGCGTTGTCTGTTAGCTTGACCATTATTCTGTGCCATTGCTGCGAAGCTGAAGGCTGTGAATGCAACAACCAGCAACAATAATCTGATGATATTTTTCATTGTCTTCTACTTTTTAATGATTGATGATATATAAATACTGTTTTATTCATTGATGAACACATCCTCTTGATACACTTGAAGCATATACGCTTGGTCCTCAGGAGCGAGATTGGAGAAGGCTTTCTCTACCTGTGCCAATCCATCCACCTGTTGCCGTGGAGTTTGCGAATGTCTTGGATATAGAATCAATACCAAGGCTATGCTTGCTGCGATGGACAATGCCCCCACAAGGATACGTAAACGACTGTTTTTTCTCTTTGGCTTCAAGGCGATTTGCTCAGCCTTGCCGGGCTGATTCTGCAAGCCAGCATCATCTGCCTTATCCTGTAAGTCTGCACTATCAGCCGTGCCCAGCAAATCTCCCTTTACCTCATTCCAGATATTCTCCTCCATCTCATCGAAGAAGCCATCGGGAGTTTGGTATGGCATACGCTTTCCTATCTTATCAAAATCAAATTCTTTTTCCATTTCTGTCTTGATTTAATCGTTTGTTTTCATATACTTCACTATCTTTTCCTTGGCGATATGATAATTCGCTTTTACATTGGCAGGCGTGGAGCCTGTGATGTTGGCAATCTCGTCATATCCCAGTTCGTCATAATAGCGAAGGTTGAAAGCCAGTTGCTGTTTGGTGGGCAAGGAGAGAATCGCCTTTTGCAATTTCACCGCCTCCAAGTCGTTGTAATCGACATAGTTCTCTGCCTTCAGCCTGTTGGCCTCTGTCAGCACGTTCTCCAAGGAGAGTTGGTCGCTGTGCCTACGTTGTAAGATTCGCAAAGCCTCATTGGTTGCTATCCTGTAAATCCAGGCTGCCAGTGAGCATTTCTCCTGAAGTTGCTCCAGAGAATTCTTCCCCTTGAACTGGTCAAATGAGCGAAACACTCGGATGAATGTTTCCTGGACAGCATCTTGGGCATCATCGTGAGAGACTATCAAGCGACGGATGTGCCAATATACCGCCAGTTTGTATTTCGTCATCAAGAGTCGGAATCCTCTTTCGCCATTTTCTCGCAAGGCTGAAACTATATCCGTATCTTGTAGTGTAATCATGAGATATATGTTTTAGTCTATGTTCTCAGAAAAAGTTCTACGCTTTTTTTCTCAACAAATAGATTTGTTTCTTTCCATTGTAAGCGGAAATGATAGGCTTGCTCTTGTCTGCCGCAAAAGCATCCAACTCTGCCTTGGCTGTCTCTCTCGTCAAACCAGTCATCTTGGAGTATTGCTTGGCGGTGAGAGAGCCATTACCCTTCAAGTAAGCCATCGCCATATTGAAACGCTCCTTCTGGTTGAGTCGGTTGCTGACGTGAGTGGTGACCGCTGGCTTAGCGACAACTGTGACATGAGTTGGATATGCCATACAAGCAGCATGTACTACATGACCATGATATCCATATCTGTGCCAACGCTGAGCATTAGCCGAACCACAAGCGAAAACCATCGCAGCCACTACCATTGCTATTTTTATCTTTCCAATTGCTTTCATAATTCTCTACTTTTTTATATTAAACCTCTAATTTGTTCTTTCAACACCGTCTTCATGAGCTCATTTTTATCGGACGTTCTATTTGGAAGACCCAGCGAAAATACAAAAGTAAAATTGGGAGCGACATTTTTTTGAAAAAAATCTCACTCTCAATTATAACACAAGCCACAACTCGCTTAAAATAAAGGTACATGCAATAAAATATGAAGCTTACTTCATTGACATCAGAACCTTACTTCATCAGACATCGAACCTTACTTCATCGGGCGATATTCAAGAGCGAAGGCAACACATTGCACATCATCGCATACTTAGGCGAACCATCCAAGCAGATGACAAGATACCAAGAAAATAGGGGCTGCCACATTCACCGAAGCCAAGGCATCACTGCCAACTCCCTTGCCCACGAAGATGCCATCCGCCAAATTGAGAATGGCAGAGAAAATCAATCCCATCAACGTTGGGATAAACAACTTCACAAACAAGCGAGGCACGTTCATCGTGCCGAAATCCAAAGCGTCTCTATTATCTTTCATAGTGGACAAAGGTACGACTTTTTCATTGAATACAAATCTTCTATTCGTTAACAAAATATAATAATAAAGTCGAATAGAGCTTTCGCTGATTATATTTCGTAAATTTGCAGCTAATTATTGAATTCACAATCTATTAACTATAACCCATGAAGAAAATAGCAATCATCATCAGCTTGCTTTTTACAACAAGTAGTTTTATCCAGGCAGCATCGTACCGTTTCCAAAACACGAAGTTGCCAGACAACAAACGAATCGAACTCCTTCTCCAAGAACTGACACTGGAAGAGAAAATCAATCTGCTCTCCACCAATCTCGGCGTTCCTCGCCTAGGGATTCCCGACTGTGGAAGTATGGAAGGACTGCACGGACTAGCCCTTGGCGGACCGGCACTCAACAATGGAAAGAAAACCGTGGATGGCAAGGAAGTGCCCGACGACCGATTTACCACAATGTTTCCACAAGCCTACGGACTGGGCGAAACCTGGGATAGAGAGTGCATTAGAAAGGTGGGCAATCAGATGGCAGAAGAAGCCAGATACTACTTCAACACTCAAAAGAGCAAACGTCGTGGCTTGGTACTCTATGCGCCAAACGCCGACTTGGCTCGCGATCCTCGTTGGGGAAGGACAGAGGAAAGTTTTGGTGAGGATGCATACCTGACAAGCGAACTGTCTGTCGCCATGACGAAAGGCATACAAGGCGACCATCCGAAATACTGGAAGGCGGCATCGCTGATGAAGCATTTCCTCGCCAACAGCAATGAGGATGGACGTGACTCTTCCTCCAGCAACTTCGACAACCGCTTGTTCCGTGAATACTACTCCTACCCCTTCTACAAAGGTATCGTAGAAGGAGGAAGCCGTGCATTCATGGCATCTTACAACGCTTGGAACGGCACGCCGATGTGCATCAATCCGTGTCTTAAGGAGATAGCCAGAAAGCAATGGGGCAACAATGGCATCATCTGCACCGACGGTGGTGGACTGAGTCTCCTCATCTCTGCTCACCACGCTTTTCCAACCCGCAAGGAAGGAGCAGCTGCGGTAGTCAAAGCTTCCGTCGGACAATTTCTAGATAGATACAAGACCGACATCCAAGCTGCATTGGACGAAGGATTGGTATCCGAACAAGACATCAACGAGGCTATCAAGGGAAACCTGCTGGTGGCACTCAAACTAGGTTTGCTGGATGGCAAGGATTCCAAGAACCCATATCTAGCGATAGGACAAGACTCCACGCTCACTGCCCCATTCGACCTACCGGAAGCTAGAGAACTCGCCAAGGAGGTAACCGCCAAGTCCATCGTCTTGCTCAAGAACCAAGGTCTTCTTCCTCTGGATGTCAAGCACATCAAGAAGATAGCCCTTATCGGTCCTTATGCCAATCAAATCATCTACGACTGGTATAGCGGAACAGCTAGCCATGCCGTCACAATCCTGGAAGGTATGAAGGAGGCACTGAAAAACACAGGCATAGAAGTGCTTTACGCTAAAGACAACACCTGTGGAAAGGCTGAGCTATTGACTAAAGAAGCAGATGTCGTGCTGGTTTGTACGGGCAACCATCCCTATGGTACCAAGCCCGACTGGTTTTTCTGTCCCGTACCTAGCGATGGAAGAGAAGCTGTAGATAGGAAGTCGCTGCAACTGCCAGACGAGGACTTGCTACGCCAACTCTATGCCATCAACAAGAACACAGCCCTGGTATTGGTCAGCAGTTTTCCATACACCATCAACTGGAGCCAAGAACACCTACCCGCCATCATCCACCTCACCCATTGCAGCGAGGAGCAAGGCTCAGCCCTTTCCGACGTCATCTTGGGCAAGGTGAATCCAGCAGGAAGGACAACACAAACCTGGGTGAAAGACATCCTCGACTTGCCACACATCATGGATTACGACATTCGCCACGGCAGGACCTACATATACCAGCAGAAGCCAGTGCTCTATCCTTTTGGCTATGGTCTGAGTTACAGTCATTTCAGTTATTCCGACGCCCAAGTGGAAAAGAAAGACAAGAATGGATACCTCGTATCTGTCAAGGTGAAGAATGATGGTGAACGAGATGGCGATGAAGTGGTACAGGTATATGCCAGTTTCCCAGAGGCTCAAGTAGAGATGCCCAAGAAGAAACTCTGTGGATTCGAGCGAATCGCCATTCCTTCCGGTGAGACGAAGACTATCAAATTGCACATCAACAAGCGCGACCTTTCCTATTGGGACGAGACCCAGCAATGCTTCAATAACCAACTAGGGAAGATAGAATTGCTCTTCGGAGCATCCTCGGAGGACATCAGAGAGAAAGTGACCATCCAGTAAGCCAAGACTCCTAAGTTTTTCCTAGACACATATAAATATTAACATCCCCCGGTACCCAAACGATGTACCGGGGGATTTTCTATATAGCCCAAAACGAGTTCATGGTAATAGAGTATCATTTAGTTTTAATCAACAGTCTTCACTCTACGCAGCAATTTTCCCAACTGCCTTCTAGCCTACGTTACTCTTTGCTATATAACTTTTACTGATGGGATGATTCTTAGCATAGATATAAGAACAAAAAAGTGAATTTCATGTAACAACTCATCTTACAGCACCTGTGTTACGCTTGCACATCAGCTGCTGGACATGTGCACATCAGCTGTGATGCGAGCGCACAACAGCTGATGTGCGATTAACGAAGCTATATATCTCAAAGAGTTATATTAGTCTCTACGAGAACTTATATTAAGGATTTCGGAGACTTACAACGCTTCTTTTACTAAAGTAATATCAGAACGTGATGCTGCACGTCACCCCCTTACTCTCATTCGACAGGTAGGGCGAGATGAAAGTATTCCTAAGGTATCTCTTACGGAAGAAAGGCGATTAAATATCGTTAAAGGAAGCAAGTTTCTCCTGACAATATGCCTTGAAGTCATTCCAATGATAGTATGGAGCGACATCACTCTTGATAGGAAGGGTAGCCTCATCCTCATTCAGCAATACCTTCACCAAGATGTCATCGCTCTTCGCCTTGCGATAGAACACAAACTGGAGATTGGTTGCCATCGGCGTAATCTTGTAGTCGAACCATTGTGTGGCTATCTTTTCAGGTTCTTTGATTTCCTCACCATAACCATTGAGATTCAAGAGGCAAACAAGCGGTGTCACCATCGTGTCGTGACCATAGCGCAAGGTGGCTCCAGGGTGTGCCAAGGCGATGCAACTGTCTGCCTTCTCGATGATGTCTCGCAAGAGATTGCGCTGTGAATAAGGTTGTTCATTGCCCGTATAAGGAGAGTATCCGTAAGACATCTGCCACCAAGAGTTGCTCACTACCCAATTCTGATAAATCTCTTCCTCATTGAAAAGATCATAAAGCGACACTTTTCCTCGAAGTTCCGTGCCTTGGATAGCACCAGCCATCTCAAAGAGCTTCCAGTTAAGGTCACGTGGGTTGATGTTTTGTTTTACCCAAGCTGGGTCATTGAAGAGTTCCTTCATCACTCTGTCATAGCAATCATGTTTCTTCGTGAACTCCTCTTGTACAGTTTTTCTACCAATGCAATTCTTCAAACTATCCAATCGTTTGTCACCTTGGTTCATGTAGTACATGTCGTGATAACTGGCATCATGGAAGATGTGGAGTTGAGGATTTTTGCGAAGCATCGCTTGCAGACCATTCTCCATGGAGAGGATGCAACGGATAACCACGGTACTGCGAGCCTCTACGTTGGTCTTGCCTGCGAAAATCTCAGGAAATCGTTCCATCATTCGCTGGGTGATACCTTGGTGCTGCAAAGCGCCCAGGGGTGTCAGTTCGCCATCCCTTCCCTTGGCATCCTCACGTATCAAGGCTACCTTACGCAAGGTCTCCTCGCCCTTCGCCGTCAACTTGCCTACTTGCTTCGCCTTCAAAAGGGAGAAGTAAGGCACGTCGTATGCCGCCTTGCCTATCATATAGCGAGAACCATGGCGACCATAGTGACTCAGATAGAATGGCTTATAACCCTTAGGAGCAGGAGAGAGTTGCTTCTGAGGTCCACGATAAGCCACATAGTTACTAGCCGAGAGCGTGATGTCTCGTTTGAAATCCTCACGTGGGGTCTGCGCCTGGATAGTGCTTGCCGACATAAGGGCAGATGTCGCCAAAAGGGCGGTGGCAAAAAGCCAAAGGTGCTTCTTGAATAGATTCATATTCTTGCTTGTTTTTTTTAAATGAGATGAATGAAACGTGCCTCCTCATCGGTAAAGACTCGGATGCAGTTGCAAAAATAGCATTTATTCTCCAAACCAACAAATAAAAACGGCCTTTTCTGCACAAAAAGCCGCCACAGGACATCATCTCGATTCCCATGACGGCTAAAAGAAAGTTTTATCTTTTGTCTTACTCTACAGTAATCTGCACTCTGCGACACTCCTCCTTAGGACAGTCGTTGCTGTCGCCAATGGCTTTCTCCAACTTGATGGAGAAGTCCTCTATGCCTCGCTTCCTTAAGTAATCCACCACATTGTTGAGGCGTTCCTCGCTAAGCTTGTAGTTCTTAGAAGAAGGACCATCAGATGAAGCCTCGCCGATGATAGTCAACTTGTAGTTGCCTTGTTTCTTCAATCGCTGGATGAAGTTTCTCAAACGAATCTTCTCTTGGGTCGTGATGTTGGACTTGTTCAATGTGAAATAGACATCATAAGAGGTCAATTTCTTGGACTTCTCGCAGTCGTCGAGCATTGCCTTCAACTCAGCATTGTCTTTCTTGCTGGCACTCAATTGACTTGCAAGACTTTCGTTCTCACGCAGTTTGTCTTGCAGCTGTTGCTCGTATGCCGCCTTCATCTCTGCTTGCTCGCTCAAGGCACGATAATAGCGGGCCTTGTTGCTTGGCATCACCTTGCTGACGAAGTTGAAGCGAAGAACCACTCCTGCACTGTACATTCCCTTAGGAGTCAACTCCTTGTTGAGAGGTAGATAGCTGTATCTGCCGAATACGCCTGCTGTCCAGCGAGAGGAAAGGTCGTATTCCAACGACAGGGTTGCCGGGATATACATCGCATCAACATGTTCGTTGAAGGCATGGCTCTTCATGTAGTTGTGAGTGTAGACATTGTAGTATCCTTCACCCTTGGCAACAGCCATCTCTCGGTAAGAGAAGGTGGTGGAGTTGCGGCTCCAGCCGCGCAGATAACCTACACCGACTCCTAACCAAAGATTGAGCTGCTGGGCCTTGCGGTTGTGCCAGAACTCCATGATGTTGAAGTCTACATTCAGGTCGGCCATGGCGTACTGCATGGTATAGCGGTTCTGGAATCTGTCCATCTTGGTCTCCAAGGTCGTAGGATAGGTTTTTCCTGTAGAAGGATCTTTTATCTCATAATCCTTGTTCGTTGTGGTAGAGAGCATGCCCTTGTCTAACGACCTCAGCATGTCGTACTCTAAGTTCAAACCCAGTCTTACCCAGGGCTTGATATTGTATTTCACTCCGACACCTCCGAAGGGCATGATGTGCTTTCTTTTAGCTATCTCGTCCATACCCCTCATGCCATGATACAGAGTTCCTCCTCCCTGGATGTAAACCGACCAAGTGTGAGTACGCACCGTATCATTGTAGGTTTGTGCTTGGAGTGTGGCAGCCGTCGCTAAGACGGCGACTGCCAAGGTTAAACGTTTTATTCTCATAATTGTACCTGCTTTGAATTTGTAATGCGGTAGCATATCGGCATGAGATGTTCATGCTCTTTCTGCAGATTCTTACTTATTCGGGATACTCGAAAGTTGGAGTTCCTGTCACACCTGCATCATTTTGCAAGTAAACGTTGCACTTCACAACCGACATGATGACGCCATCCTTATAGGTAGTCAAGGTAAGCCATTTGTTGCTGACTCCTGCTGGTTGGGTGTACGACTTTCCGTTGGCATCCACGAAATAGATGTGTGTGATGTTCTTTGTTGTTGTCGGGTAAACTCTCTTAATATTATAATTCATCTGCTCTGGCACTTTGGCTATTCTGATAACCCTCTTGCCGTTGGCGAGTTCCAGAGGTTGGAGTGTACCTGCCACAACGTCAGTTGTTGAAAGAACTTTCTCGGTTTCTACCGTGATGAAGTCGTTGTTCTGTACCATGCCCTCTGCTGCTAAATAGTAGGCGTTGCACAGGATAGTAGGCTTCTGTACCTCAAGCATGTCTGAGATGATTTTCTTCAGTTCTGGATTTGCATTGACTGCTGCCCACATAGCAGGTTCCATGTATACAGAGGTCTTGTCGGCTGGATCCTGATAGATTCCGTTGTCGGCAGCCATCTTTTCCAGTTGCTTCAGCATGGCCTGTGAGTTGGCGTCCTGCTTGTCCTTCAGCTCTTTAATGGCTGTGGTAAGGGCATTCTTCAGTTTTTTGTTAGATTTTACAACTTTTGCCAATCCTTTTTCAATAGCAGTGTTGAGAGCGGCGGTCTGTGCTGTGATGGCATCAACCACTCCTGCGATTTTGAGATTCATGTCGGTAGTCTGCTGGGTGATGGCATTCTTGATGCCGTTCTCCAAACCTGTGATAGAGCCCTTGATCTCTCCACCCTGTGTGGTGATGGCTGTTCCGAGAACTGCGCCCTGAGAGTTGACTGCTGCTACGATGACGTCACCATTTGTGCCGATGGCAGTAACAATCTTGCCGCCTTGTTGCTCTATCATCTCCTTCAGAGCAATGAGCTGGTTCTTCATGCCGTTCTCCATGTTGACGATGGCTGTTGTGTTGTCACTCAACTTAACGGTGAGTTGTCCTGTCATGTCATCGATGCTACCCTTTATTGCTGTGTAGCCCGTGGTGATGTTGGTGTTCACATTATCGATGGCGTTCTTCAGGTTGCTGAGTTCTGTCTTGATTTCGCCAAGTGAAGTGTTGTTGCTACCAAGTTTGTTCTCCACTGCTGTGAGACGGAGGTCGAGCGTGGTGTTGATCTTGTCGTTGACAACCTCAATCTTTGCGAGCCCTGCACCAACGGTGGTGTTGATGGCGTCAATCTTGCTACCCAGAGTAAGAGTCTGGCTCTTCAATTCTGTTGTGAGGTCGAGGATGCTATTCTTGAGCTGTGCTACGATGAGTGAGCCGTTGGTGTCGATGGTGAGGCGGAGCAGTTTGCTCTGTGCTTCGAACGTATCACTCAAATTACCAATAGCAGTCACGATCTTTTTGCCATGATTGTCAATCTTGGTATTCAGCTTGGTGAAACCATTAACAAGCGTAGTGTTGATCTGAGCAAGACCTGCCTGGGTGGTCTTCTCAAGAAGCTTGATGGCACCTGTATTCTCGTTAATTTCTACCTTGATGTCAGCCAAACCTGTCTGTACAGCTAAGGTGAGTGCATTGAGACGTTCAGCCAGACTATTTGATTGGTCGTTGATTGCTTGGATGATGGCATCAGCCTTAGCTACGATGGTAGCATTGAGGAGCTTGCCTGTGGTGTCAATCTGCAGGCACAGAACCTCTCCATTCTTGTTCATAGCGGTCACAATCTTATCGCCATTTTCGTTCATTGTGGTCTTGATGGCTGTGAAGCCATTGAAGATTGTCGTGTTGATGGTGTTGAGACCAGCCTTCAGGCTCTCTCCCTGTGCTGTGATGGCACCAGTGTTGTTGTTGATCTCCACCTTGATGTCGGCCAATCCGCCCTTCACGGCAGCAGTCAAGGCTGCTATGCGCTCAGCCATGGTGTTGCCCTGGTTGTTGATCACGTCTACGAGTGCATTGCCAGAAGCCAAGATTTGTGCCGAGATAAGCTTACCTGTGGTGTCTATCTGGAGACGCAAGATTTCGCCATTCTGGTTCATGGCGTATACGATGGCTTCGCCCTGTGCGGTTACCTGACCTGTGAGTGTGGTCAATTGTGCGGTTAAGGCTTCGAAACCATTAAATAAAGATGTGTTGATGTCTTTAAGACCATTCTTTGTATTCTCACTCAATACTGTGATGGCACCCGTGTTGGCATCTACTGCCAACTTAATGTCTGCCATGCCGTCTCTCAACAATGTGTTGAGGGCATCAAATCGCTCTTTCAGCGTCTTGTTTAAGTTGTTGACTGCATCTACCAATGCCGAGTAGTCATTGATAAATGTGTTTCCACCATAATCAACAGTGGGTTCTGTTACGTCCGTACATGCCGACAAGCTCAAGGCTGCAACGAGCAACATAGGATAAAACTTCTTTTTCATAATTAGATAGATTTTAAGCTTCACTTTTACTAATACATTTCAAAATATTTACTCTCATATACATCTTTAATATATAATAAAGAGAAGCAGTTAATAATAATATTTTAACTTATACATCGGCAAATTTAAGCAAAAACATCGAAACGGAAGTGAACGTCAGTTTTTTGTTGTGAACCTCTGTTTTTATATGTGAACGTGCGATGGATTAAGCGTTTTTTAACTAAATCCACCGCACGTTCACTTGTATTTCGCTCGTTTTCCGAGCTTTCTTATATGAAAAAGAGACTTATACACATAGGGAGACTACCATTTTGACTTTTCTATTTGGGGAACGCCTTACGGATTCGTATTCGCATCCCCTATGCTCCTAGGCGCATCACCCTCAAGGATGCACTTCGACTCCCCCTATGCTCCTACATCCATAGCCATAAGGATGCACGCCGATTCATTCGATGCCTAGGCATCAATTCCATCAAATATAATCTTCTATCAAGGAATAGTCGAAATCGCCTAGCCTCTTACGAGCATTGGTCAAAGCCCAACGATTCTTGAAACCACACAGTTCGGCAGCCGCCTCTTGCCCATAGGTCCCAGCCGAAGACTCCATCAACTTCTCGTAGTGTCGAACTCGGAAGGCATTCACCAACTTGTAGAATCCCACCTGGGTGATGAAAGTACCTGCCAAGGTATGGTTCATCATACTGACATCCCGGATGACCTCTACTCTCTTCAAGCTCGGCTCCAAGTAACGACGGCTCACGATGATCAGGACCTCTTTCTTCACAGACTCCCAGTTTTCCTGTTCCATCTGCAATCGCAAGTTCGCTTTCTCCTCCTCAAAAGCATCTTGCATCACATTATCTGCCCCCCCCAATTCGACTTTCATCGGGAATTGGCGTCATCTCCTCCAAAGAGGCTGATTCTTGCAAGACGCGCTGAAGGTTCTCTTTCTCCATGATTGCCATACATTCCTTGTCCTCTTCTGTATGAATGATTTTGTTGGGATGCAAAATCTTGCAAAGGAACATCACGTTCCAAACCGTGACCAGCAAGTCGATAACGGCTTTCAGCGTCCGACTATCCGCCAGGAACACCACCCACATTACCAAAAGGAATGTCATCGGCAAGTATATCACCTTACTGGCAAAGACAAAGGGGAAATCCGAATCATTGGAAAAGTTCTGGGTATGATAATCATCCACCATCCTCACTAGCCATCTATTCTCCTGAACCAATCGGAAAGAAAACAGGATGCTCAATCCTCCCATGATACACTCCCAAACCAACTTGTTGACTACCAAGAATTCGTTCTTGCAGAATAGCACCATGAGGGACAATGTGCCCAACAACAAGAAAGGCAAAAAGAAATAAAGCACAGAGGATAAGTTGCGCCTCATCTTCCCCATCTGAAAATAACGATGAAACGCCATGGCGAAACAGACGGGATAAAATAGGATGCCGAAACTCCTCACATAAAACCATGCGTCGGCATCGGAAGGACAAAGCACATAGGGAAACTGCAAAAACAAGGCAGCATAAAAGAAGGTCATCTGGCGGCGAGCCGGATAGAAAAAGTCGCCTCGCTCATCAAAAGGATGACACATGTGACACCATCTGACGACGGCACAAAACACGCCAGACAATATAAAAGTAAAGCAAGCCAAAGAGTAAAAGAACTCCAGGCTTGCAAAATCTGTCGAAATTCTCATCAATATCTCTCTTTCATTCTAAGAATATGATTGCACTTACAATGGCACTCTCATACTTTCGAGTAGCAGAAAGTGCCCCAAAGACGCCTCTTACTCCCATCCCATCAAGTTCCTGAGGAAAGGAAGCAGTTCGCCTGCCATCTTCTGATGCTGTAACTTGCTAGGATGCCAACTTGCACCATAGCCCAAGTCGCCAGCCTGGAATGTGAAGTCGAAGCGACAGATATCCTTGTCGCCCTTGTTCTTGCCCTTTCTAGCCTTACGAACCTCATCAGGGAGCGTGAATCCCTTCTTGTTGGCATCACTACAGATTCTGTCAAGCACCTCACGCTGCTCACCACTCTCCTTCTCGCCCAGCATCGGACCCGTAATCAAGACTATCTTGGCATTTGGATACTTGGAACGAACCATCGTCAAGAACATACGATAGTTTTTCTCATAATGAGCGATGTCATAATTATTGGTAGAGAGGTCATTGGTACCCAAGTTGATACACACCAGTTGAGGCTGATACTTATTGAAGTCCCATTTCTCATCGTGCTTATTAAACAAGGTGTATTCATACTGCCAAGGCATATTCTCATCAGAGCCAGCCTTAGGTCCGTCATAATTACGATACACTCCGATACCACTACGAGAAATGGAAGTATGCTGGGCATTGAGACTATCGCTCACGATATTGGCATAAGTAAGCCAATGGTTCTCCGTCTCATCCTCAAAGGGATCGGTCATCTCAATACTCTCCACACCATAGCCGCAAGTGATGGAGTTGCCGATGAATTCTATCTTGCGCTCAGGCAAGTCGGGCGATTTCACAAGCGAACAACCCTTGTCGAGCACGAAGCCGCGGAACTCTGGGGTACGGAACAAGCCCTCTATCACATACATCAACTTGACCTGGTGCTCTCCCTTTGGCAAGGCAGCAGCCACGGTGACCACCGAATCACGCTCTGCATTGAAACCTACCTTGAAAGGCTCACACCCATCCACCTGCGCCATAAAATAGCCGGTCATCGGTCGGCATATCATCTTCAAGGAAGAACCTTGGAATCGAGCAAGGATAGAAGTACCAGGGAAGTTGAAGCTAGCCGTCTCATTTTTGGCGAAGCTCACACGTCCCACATATTGGATTAACGGATTAGTAGCTTTAACGACTTCACCTACAATAGGCAAGGTTGTAGAACTTTTTGCGGCAACAGAGCCGATACCCATAAGTGCCATTATGGCGATTAAAGATATTCTTTTCATAAATGTTATTGTTAGGTTTTCGGTGCAAAATTAGCATTATTTCCCGAAAAAAGCAAACAATATGCACATTTTTTCCTCTTTTCTTCTTTTTATTCAAATAAATATCGTATCTTTGCACTCACAAATGCGCTTGTGGCGAAATTGGTAGACGCGCTAGACTTAGGATCTAGTGGTTTAGGCCGTGTAGGTTCGAGTCCTATCAGGCGCACCGAAGAAAATCCTAACTGCTTGATAATAAGCGGTTAGGATTTTTTAGTTTGTATTTTTGGCAACATTTTGGCAACATATTTCAATGCTAATCTATAGTGACCGCCAAAAGCAAGGTATCATTTTACATACTTTCACACTATTTCTTGCGATTACACACACCACTTTAGTTTATCCCCATACATAGAGTTTTTCGCCCAAAACTGAAAAAATCACAAAGAAAATACATTTTCCTCCTGAATATATACCCTATTTCCAAAGAAAAATGCTATCTTTGTAGCTGTTTTAATATAAATGTGTCCTAAGACAATGCCTTACTTTTTAAGTAGGCTCATTTAGGAACAATAAAGAAGGAAACAATGGAAAAATATATAGAGATATTCAACAAGCTTTGGGAACACTCAGAGAATGAGGTTGTCGAGTTTAAGAAAGCAGAGACCAACTTTGATATCGATGAGTTGGGCAAATACTTCTCCGCTCTTAGCAATGAAGCAAACTTACGTGACCATGAGGTTGCTTGGATTGTATTTGGCGTTTGGGACAAAAAACATCAGATTATCGGTACAACATTCAAGGATGGTGAAGTTGCACTCAACCGTTTGAAGCAAGATATGTCTCAACATACCACCGACAACCTTATCTTTAGAGATATTGTACCTTTAGATATCGAAGGCAAACGAGTTTTATTATTCCAGATACCAGCATCACCACGCAATATAGTAATGCACTGGAAAGGTGTGGCTTATGGTCGTGATGGCGAAAGTCTGAAACCACTGAACCAGGCAAAACAAGATACTATCCGCCAACAGCCACCCATACCCGATTGGACAGCTCAACTTGTACCAAATGCCACGATCAATGACTTGGATGAATTAGCCGTAGCTACAGCTAAAGTCATGTTCAAAAAAGTTCGTTCGTCAAGTATTCCTGCCGAAGAAATAGATGCGTGGAGTACAGAAGAGTTCTTGGCTAATAGTATGATGATGAGAGAAGGGAAGCTCACTCGTGCTGCCATTCTACTATTGGGCAAACCCCTTTCTATTCAAAAGATTCATCCTGCCGTAGCACAAATCACTTGGACATGGGAAGATGAAGAAGGCATCGTACAAGATTATGAGCATTTTACAATACCTTTCATCTTGACCGTAGATAAGGTGTTGAGCAAAATACGTAACAAGACTATGCGTGAGTTGCCAGGTGGAACCCTGTTCCCAGACACCATGAAACAGTATGATGAATACACCATACGAGAGGCATTACATAACGCCATCGCACATCAGGATTACACCTTACAGCAGCGAATTGTTTTTGTAGAAGGTCCTAGTACCTTATATTATGGCAATGGTGGCAGTTTCATTCCAGGAACAATAGAAAATGCCCTGGAGCATAAAGGACCTCAATTTCATTATCGTAACGATTGTTTATGTCGTGGCATGGTTAACTTTAACATGATTGATACCGTGGGACGTGGTATCAAGAAGATTTATACAGAACAACGTAATCGTTTCTTCCCTATGCCAGATTATGAAATAGACAATGAGCATCGTACTGTTGGGGTAACCATCTATGGCAAAATGATCGATGAGAAATACACCAATCTCTTAAAAGCAAATAGCTCTTTGTCACTGAAAGAGTGCCTTTGGTTAGATGCAGTACAGAAGCATCATCCTATTACCAAGGAAGCTGCTAAACATCTTCATGAAAAGGGTTTGATAGAAGGCCGTGCACCACACTATACTATATCGCTAAAAGTTGCCAAAATGACTAAGCAGATAGGACACTATACAAAAGAAAATGGTCTTGCAGAAAATAGTATCCAAAAGTTATTGTTGCAATTGGCTCATAATGCAGGAAGTATGGGATTCAAACGTCAAGACGTTTATGAGGGACTACAACATGTTTTTCCATCAAGTTTAACTCAGGACGAGAAACTGAGAAAAATAGGAAATCTTCTTCGAAAAATAGCGAAAGAAGGATTTATTACAAAAACTATTAGTGGAAAACAATGGATTATTACAGAAAAAGGTGAACAAGAATTGAATTATTAATTTGTTACATAATTGCGATTGTCAAGTCATAATATGGGCATATTCGGTCGTTTTAAGTCGTTTTAAGTCGTTTTAAGTCGTTATTTGGCTATTTGAGGTCGTTCTCGGCTATTTGAGGTCGTCACTTGGGCATAGCTCATGTAACTGGCATGTAACTGGGCGACTCGAAACAGCCCTAAAACAGAGCAAAAGCCCTTTAAAACAGTGCTTGGTGCATGTAACTGACATGTAACTGGCATGTAACTGAACTAAAGTTTCGCAAGTGAAAATTCACAAGCGTGATTTAACGTAATTTTGGAAT